>JGI20160J14292_10003433_pt1 | contig 12097 bp, 6 predicted proteins | sample COG_10_FD_14292 | JGI IMG/M metagenome (IMG submission 14292) | reverse complement strand
TCATATGTTAATCCTACAGCATCTGATATTACTGTTTTGGCTGGAAACTTACTGGCAGTACAACTTGCTTTAGGATTTGATCAATACGACCCCAATTTTGGAGCTTCCAGTGGATTCTTAGGTGATTTGGTCATCAATCAAGGAGATTTTCAAGGATGGACTGTTTCGGAGCTTGTGGCTCTTGGAAACGAAGCCTTGGGAGGATGCAATACGAATTACTCTTTAAGTGCCATTAATGACGCCTTATCTGCGATCAGTAACAACTTTGTGGATGGAACCTCAAACCAAGGATTTTTGGACTGTCCATAATCGCGCTAAACTATGCAAACTATGAGAAGGCCCTGGCGTAAGTCAGGGCTTTTTTATTGGATTTTATTCCTGCTTTTCATTGAGCTTATCAGAAAGAGTTTTGAATTGAGTTTGTCCTTTGTAGATTTCACTAATCTGATCTTCAATCTTTTTTATGAGTTCATTGGATTTTGTATTTTCTCCAATCCAGATTTTATTATTCTTTTTGTTTTTCAACTGGAATGAGGATTCAAGTAGAGTGATCTTTTTAACGGCAGATTCAATACGATTGAGCTCGCCCGACATTTTANTAACAAGAACCATTTTGGATTGATAGGTACCGTCGTTAATTTGTCCATCTTTCTTTGCGATTTCAAGCTTTTGACTGTACGTTTTAATTTTCGCATTAATGTCAGCTATAGATTGTTTCAAGTTTCTGGTGTTGTCTTTTATTTGTTTATTAAATTCCAATCTTTTTATCTGCTTATATTGACTGTTGTTTATGGCATCTCCCAAATCATTTGATACAGTAGCATATGAATTCCCCAGTTTATTCATTTGATCTGCGGATGTTTTCATTGATGCTTTAATTTCTTTTAGCTCACCCCATTCTTTTTCATTTGATTTAATTTCATTTTTTCCTTCAATAAGCTTTTCGAATTGATTCCGTTTATTTAGGATACCCTCTTTTTCGCTAAGTAGACTTTTGTAGGCAGCGTCAAAATCGCTTTTCTTTTTAGAGATCTGCGTAAATGAATTTTCTTTTTTATCGAGGACATTGCTTTCGAGCTCCTTGTAAAGCTCATTTTTCTCTATATAATCACTTTTTGTCAACGAATAATTTTGCTCTATTTGAGCGATATTATCGTTCATGGTATTTCGAATATCATTGGTATTGTAATACACAACACACGATTGAAAAAGGCTCACATATAATAGTAAATAAAGGTATTTCATAATGGTATTATTAAATCAAAGTAAATATTGTGTTGGAGAGCTTACTTTAAATTTAGCAAAATACTTTTAAGAATATGAACTATTGTTTCTAATTCATGGCCAGGATGTAGCCATTGAGGGATGTGGCGATACACAACCAGATCAAATAGGGGAGTAGGTAATAAACAAGACCCTTGAGAGATTTTTGATAACTAAAGAAGATATAGGCGATAAGGAATGTAAGACTTGAAATGATAATCAATCCGAATAAGACCTCATGCATATAAAAGAAGCTTGGATTCCATCCAACATTTAAAACCCATTGAATGACGAATAGAAGAACAAATTTTTTTCGATTGTTTACTTTTTCCCAAGCCAAAGTCATAAATAATGAATAACAAATCATGATTGTTGTCCATGCAAATCCAAAAACCCAACCTGGAGGCGTCCATGGTGCTTTGTTTAGAGCTTCATACCAATCGGAAACGGCTCCCTGCCCAGCAAATATTCCGCCAAGGGCCAGTGCCCCAAAATTGAGAGTTAGAAATAAGATAAGTCTTTGTACCATGGCTTTACATTATATAAAAAACACTGACTGTTATCAAATGTTGTGTTTTATTGCGACGAATATGTACTTTTGCAAAAATAAATCAAAATATGATACAACAGATACTTTCTGGTTCATGGAGTAATGGATTTAATTTCAGTGAGATAGGGGTGGCTTCAATGGTTCTATTTGCGGTGATTGATATTGTGGGAAATATCCCACTCATTATTGCTTTGAGGGAAAAAACGGGAGAAATATATCCAATGAGAACGGCTGGGGCTTCTCTATTTATTTTGGTAGGTTTTCTTTTTGTAGGAGAAAGTATCCTTGGTCTTATTGGCGTTGGAATTAACGAGTTTGCGGTAGCAGGTTCGTTTGTGCTATTCTTTATGGCATTTGAAATGATACTAGGAGTAGAAATATTTAGAGATCATGGTGAGGGGTCAACCAAAGTGGCTTCGATCGTTCCACTGGCATTTCCGATGATTGCAGGGGCAGGAACCATGACCTCATTGATTTCTTTACGCGCGGAATATGCTCTTGTCAATATATTGATCGCAATATTTTTAAATATTTTGGTGGTATGGATCGTACTAAAGTTGACCTCAACCTTTGAACGAATCATTGGAGCCACTGGAATTGCAATTCTTAAAAAGGTTTTTGGAATAATTCTTTTGGCAATAGCAATTAAGTTATTTAGCAATAACGTAAGGGAGCTGTTTTAGCTTTTAGGGATTATAAACNTTCTCTCTAACAATGGCTTGCCTTGTTTTGAGTACGACCATGTACATGCCTGACGGGTAGGGAAAGGGAAATGCAATGTGATCCTCATTTTTCGACCAATTATTTTGATTTAAATCGGTCAAAAGCGCTCCACTCATGCTGAATAAGGAAATGGATTCAATTTGAGATATCGATGTGAATAATTTGGCCTCATGATGGTCAATTGATATTAAAAAGGACTGATGTTCATTATGAATCCCAAGGGTTGATTGGTTTGGAATAACTATGGTTTCTTCTTGAAGGCAACCGTTTCCATCAATGACTGTAATCGTATAATTTCCGCTATTTAGTTCTGAGGTATAATTGTTAACTGTATCTCCATTTAGTAAATAGGTAAATGGTTCCGTGCCACCAAAAACATAAATAGAAATACTACCAAAAGAGGTGTCGGTATATGCCGTTACTTGCGCCTCGACATAAAAATCCTCCATCTCATATACGTTAATACTTCCTATATAATTGCAGTTATTGACTGTAGTGAAGGTGTATTCGTAAGTTCCAGCGATGAGACTGTCGATTTGCATTTCATTTTGATTATTGGACCATGAAATCGAATCAATCAGTAACGGATTGGCAAAAACAAGCCCCGCGAATCCAGATGAATCGTTATTGCAATCAACCTCAAAGCTGAGTTCTTGATATAAAGGTTGCTCCTCAATAGAAACAATAATGTCTTCTGAGCGATAGAGCGAATCTCCCATTTCGTTAAATGCCTCAAAATAATAGATTCCAGGTACTGTGATTGTGATGACAGAATCACTTGTGCCATCGCTCCACGAATAATTATCAAAACCTGAAAGAGTCATCGAAATACTGTCATTAGGACATAGATACAATTCATTTGTGTTTGGGTTGATGTTAAAATTCACAGTGACATATTCTTCTTCCAGAATAGTGATGTCTTGATTCACAGGGACATTGAATCGTTTTGCAATAATTCCGCTTGGGAAAAGAACCGAAATAGAATCTATAATGAGATTGGTGTCAACTCCAAAAATCTTGTGTTGAGAATTTTGAGCAAACAGGTTTTCTCCACAAAATACTGTTTGAAGTTGGGTAACACCTCCTGCAGAGACTCGTATTTGAGAACCAATTGCCATTCTATTTGAAACAATACCCACAGGATCTATTTTGATGTAATTATTTGAATTCCCCTCGTTTAATAAAATATTAGGGGGGGCATCTTTGTTTAATACCGCAATATCATAAAATCCGTCATTATTCAAATCACCTTTTACAGGACAGAACGAGAATGTCAAAACATCACCGATTATGGAGTCCGAAATTGGCGTGAAAGTTGTGCCTTGTTCATTCCTGTAAAGCATTGAAACCGTAGGAATCAAAACGCCAAAGTTATTGCCTGTGGCAACATAGAGGTCCTCGTAGGAGTCATTGTTGTAATCAACCCACAACGCTCCCCAACCAAACACATCAGGATCAAGGTTTTTTGCCGCCGCTTGGTCAATAAAGGATGTTCCACTTTGATTTTCAAATAGCTTGTAGCGAAATGGTCCCAAACCAGTTGCCGTAGAATCAACTCCGAAATCCGTGATAAAAATATCTTGAAATCCATCATTATTGTAGTCTGATATTGATGATGTCATTGGGTTTTGGTCAGCATTAAGTACCCCCAAAGCGTCGGCAAGATCGTTGAATATTCCATTTTGATTTTCATAAAGTGCGTCGCTACCTCCCACTCGATCATTTATAACATGAAGGTCGAGTTGTTCGTCGTTGTTATAATCAAACCAAACGCCCATAAATGAAGATTGTGTGCCATTTCCCAAATTGAAATAAACTGTTTTATCAATAAATGTCCCATCTCCTTGGTTTTCGAAATATTTATTTTGAGAATTAATAGGATCGTAACTACATATATACAAGTCTAAATCAGAGTCTTGGTCCGGATCCGCAAAACTAAATCCGTAGGGAGTTGTCACTGTAGGATAAATTCCAGATAATATAGACACATCCGTAAAATTGAAATTCCCATCATTCTTGTACAATTTAACTTCTGAATTTTCATAAGAAATGCATAAATCAAGGGTACCGCTGTTGTCATAATCTACCCACAGCATCTGTCTAATTGTACCTTCTGCGTATAAGTAGGAGCCTATTTTAGTAAGGGTGCCATTTATATTTTTGTAAAATAGAATGGAATCATTTTCCATGGGATAAGTTAAATCGTCCCAACCATCTTCATCAAAATCAAAAAATGACATCCCGTTAACATTCGTTAAAGTAAAATTTTGATGTTCATTGATGTCATGATTGGCAATGACATCAAAGAGCTTTTGTCCCGCAAGACCTAAAGAGCAAATTAAAAACAATATGGTCCAAATTACTTTGATCATATAACTAACAATTTTCGGGTAATATTATTTATCTGAACATAATACATTCCCGGTTCTATATGGAGCGGTGGAGAACACATCAAATCACCATTCTTCTGAAATCTTGTTGATTTTAGAAGTTTTCCTTCGCCATTATATATTTTTATAAAGTCAGTATTTTGTATGAATGAATTTCCTTTGATAACGATTTGGTCTCCACTATGAATTAAATTGGGATAAATCTGGATTGATTCCATTGCGTTTTCTATACCTAATGAACCTGGTATGGAAAATACTGAATCAACCCCAAATGGAATCAATAGGTTTCCAGCTTTATCTGTTCCCTCAATTATATTTAAATCAAATGAATGTGGATTTACATCTGAATTTATGAGCTCATATTGTATATTGAGATTTGTAGTATTTCCCCAATTATAGTTTGTTTGAATTAGCTCTACAGGGCTTGTTATGATTGGATCATATTCAAATTGAATAATTTGGTTCGTGTCCATTTCTTCATCAAAAGAAATAGAGATGTCTAGCTGATCTCCNAGAGTCAATGAATTTGTACTAGTAGTAAAATTAACGATACTCGGATTCTTTGTGTCTAGCGANACAAAAAGATTTTCCGTGTGTTCTGTTTGGGTATTGCCAGAAAAGTCTCTACCATGTATAATGGTGATGCCTATTGAATCAGTTTCAATATTTTCGTCAATAATATTAAAGAATGCCCGATAATTGAAATCATCTAAATAATGACTTTCAATAAAGTTGTATTGTATCGATCCAGATAGGTCATTGTTTGATTCATGAATAATTAATGGAATGGTTCCGGGTTCCATTGGCTCGTTATATGAAATATCTACATAATACAAATTGCTTCCAATTAAGGAATCAGAAATTACGGGAACAACGGGAAGAGCATATTCAATATGAGGTTCTTTTAGATCGCTATATAAATTCGAGGGTGTAATGGAATCATTTATTGCATTTCCATTTATATCCTTTGCTCCAAGGCATATTAACTCTAGGTAAGTCAAATTATTGGTATCGCTAAATACCCAAAGCTCGGTATTCAGAGTTGAAGAATCAGTCCAGTATGTTCCGAAAGTATTCATTGTAATACTCGAATGTATGTCTGTGCCGTCATATAATACAAATTCAGGAATAATCGTAGTATCCATTGCTTCGTCGAAAGATACTGTAGCGTCAATCTGAGGGTTTGTATTTAAGTCTTCAATATTGATTAAGGTATCAGAAAGTAATACTTCTGTTGGATTTGGGTTTTTTGTATCGATACTGCAAATATTGATGCCATTTGGGTTGAGTAAAGGATTGCCATGAATGTCTTCGATGTTTTGAATCAAAACATCTACAGAGGCTACATTTTCATTAAAATCAGCAAGGTTAAAATTAGCCTGATATTCTTGAGTAGAATTCCAGTTGGAGTTTTGCGCATTATGATTAAAAGTAGAATTGAAATAATTCGTTCCCGAAAAGAAGAAATCTGGAGTTAGACTCATATTACAAGGTTCATTCAGTTCGATAAGGGTTTGATACCCTGAAGGTATATCGATATCCGATAAAATGAAATTCATACTTGATATCGAATTAATTTCTGGAAGCTTGGTGTCAATTAAAAAATAGTTTTCTAAAACAATTTCAGGGAAATGAAATCCATTGCCATCATCGACTCCTTGAATTTGAATTAATGATGTGAATTCTTCAAGAAGATCATTATTTATATCAAATTCAATATGCAGTTGAAAGGAGTCAATCCAATACACTTGATTGGAAGACAATACTTGATATAAGCTTACTGGAGACAAATCAACTTGTGGTAAACCAGAACTATCCATAGGGACGTTAAATGTCAGGTCAATCCCAAAACTTGATCCCGAATCAAATGAATTAATTATGGTATCACTTATAATACTTGAGACCAAAGCGGGTTGGGAGTTAGAGAATATGGAATCTGCTTTATTGAAACAGATTTCACCAACTTGTCCACCAATCATTCTTCCAGGAATATCGTCAATGGGAGGATGTATACCTCCCCAAATTCTACTTAAACTGCATTGATCAGAAGCATCACGGTAAGACGCCCATTGAAGGGTGATATTTGTGCTGGGCCCTTCTTCAAATTGAAGAAATTCATTTTGAGGGGCGTCAAATTCACCTAAGCCTCCTGGGAAATAGGGAGAGCCTGTTATACGCTCCATAATTTCGGCTGCAGCTCGTGAATAGGTTGAATGTCCTGAAACAAATCCTGCAAATGGCGGAGTTACAAAAGTTGGTCTTTGGTAGGGCCACCAATTCTCACCAAGGATCCATCCAACTCCAGCAACGTCAATCATTGGATCATTTATATATTCGTGACCTTTCCAAGTGAATAATTTAATTTTACCAACGTTTTCGTAGGTATTACCTGCCAAGGGGTCTAAGGAATCAACAAGTTCAATAAAATTTGTGAGAAGTGGAATTCCATGTGGGTCATAGCTCGGCAGCAACGGATCTGAACTTTGGCCTTTTCCGGTCATATATCGAATAGATGATACAGGTCGAATGTAATCGTAATAGCCTTTTAAACTCCATGCGCTAATGGCTGCATCATGCATGGCTCCACCAAGGGCAAGATGCGCTTTGACATCGTATTCGAGTTCATCGAGTTGAGGACCTAAACCTTTCCATTTCCATTCAAAAGTTGGTTGATCAGTGACGTAATGATAAATTTCAAACCAATGTCCAGGCGGTGTTTCTGAGTCTATTCCGTCTGCCCAAAACTCTGCTAAAACTCGAGCATAATCAGCACGCGAAACAACTTGAGGTGTGTAGGGTTGTCCTGTAATAGGGTTCACAGCATAACCGGTAGAGGGATCACCTCCATCCAGTAAATCATAAAAGGCACTGTATTCGATGGAATCCGTTGGGTACCACGTGTTATTGCCAATTGACGCTGGAGAAATATCCCAGGTGATTCCGTCAGATGGATCAAGATGTGACTGCCAGATACTTACTAAGGAATGATTCCATTTGTAAAAGGAATCCCAGGATGAGGAATCATTTGGATTAAGGTACGCTGGTTGAACGGTATCAAAATAGACATTATAAAACTGACCATCTCGGCTAAGCGTATTATACATACTTGGGTTCAATGCAAATGGGTCAACTACTCCCCATTCAGGAGATATAAAAGGAATTGTGTTTTGCACATTGTTTCCAGATTGATCAATTGCTGAGTCTAAGGTAAGGCTCTGCCATCTATTTGGATCAATTATGTCTGGGTTACCAGGATCATCCATTACAAGCGGCGGATTTATTGGAGTGTAATAGGTGTTTTCATAATTAAGAAGCTCATTTGAACCATCCCCATATCCATAATTTATGAGTTCTTGGGCCAAGTAATTTCCAAATTCAGCAGGACCTCCATTAATATAATCAGTACTTAAATTATTGGTGTTGTAACCATGCTGTACCATATAATTGTACATCAAATTATAAGTGTGGAAATAATCTGGAGAATTTTGGTATCGTGATTTAATAAAGAAATAGGAAGCATATGATATGGTTTCATTACGAGCACTTTCAATATCTAAGGGAATATTGATACCTGCATAATCACAATGATATCCGTGTGTTGTTTTTCCTAAAAAGTATGTATCGCGATGTGGTTCATATGCCGCCCATCCATCATATGCAATGATAGAGTGATGAAATAGATTCCTCGCATGCACGGTGGGTCGGGCAAAATCATTACGTATGGCTTCAAGTAATATTTCGTTCCAATCGTGTGCAACGGAATGCTGAGCAATGCCGAATTCAGCAGTAAAAAAGAGGCAGCAAAACAGTAGTCCTGTTTTGAACCGTAATAAGAATAGTTTCATAGTTTAGCATCATCAATATAAGAATAATATCTTAAAGTATTGTAAATGAATAAGTAAGAGTTTCCATTTGTTTGATTAGAAAATTATGCGATCATTGTTTTTTAATCATTATTGTAACAAAAATTATTTTTTTTGGTTTACCTATCGATGTTGATTATACCCTAATGATTATTGAAAATATTTCTTGTTTTAGTCTGAAATCAGATTACAAAAGCTTCACACTAACGATGAATGACGCTTCTATTTATTTGGGTTACCTTATGCATTTCAAGCACTTGAAAATTTCGAGTATGGAGTTGGTTTATCAGAAAAACGCAGGTGTAAGGCAAAGGAAGGGAACCAAACACCCTATTCGGAGGATGAAGAAAAAGATAAATCATACAGGTAAATTACTTCAATACCTTTCCATGCATCAATATGATATTCTCCTATATGAGATTTCGTTTAGTAATGGGTGGCGAATAAAAATGACGTCGAACTGCTGGGTATCTATTTACACGAATACCCAAAAGGAAAGAAATGAACTATTCGATACAATAATCGGTGGCTTTGGATATGACAAAATACCTTTAGACGCTAAAATACCTAACCTTACGTATGCTATGAATTATGACCGTCCACCTACCACAATAGGCATTGATCAAACACCAGATGAGTTTTGGATGGAAGACGAAAAAGACGAATGGCGCACAAAGAATGCGTTTTAACCTAAAAAAATAATTTACGAAAATAGTTGACCTATTTTTTTATAAAGCTTAAGATTTTTTCATATTCTTTATACTCAATTGTTAATAGATAAACACCACTTTCAGTTTGACTTATGTCAATCCAGTTATTTTCTGCTGTCATCAAGTTGCTGTAAACGAGTTTACCCTCTATACTAAGTATTTTAATTCGTGCTCCATTAAGGCTTTTTGAAAACGTAAAACGACCGGTATTCGGATTTGGATACAGAATAATATTATTTAGTAGGTTTTCTTCGATACCAACTGTACAGTCTTCTACTATGATGGTCACTTCACTTGAAGCTGAACATCCATTGTTATCTGTGTATTCGTATGTAATAACATGTGTTCCAATTCCAGCTGATGAAGGCGTAAAAACATTCCCACTCATCCCAGGTCCAAAATACGTTCCTCCTGCTGGAGAACCTTGAAGATTGAATACATTGTCGGTGAGACATGCCACCGACTCAGGACTAACCAATGAAACGTTCGGTCCGTTTTCAACAGTTATGGTGATTTGAGTAGATGCCGAACAACCATTATTGTCGCTGTAAGTATAGCTAATGGTATGTGTTCCTGGTCCAGCATTTGATGGGTTGAATGAAGCACCGCTCATGCCTGGTCCAGCATAATTACCTCCGGAAGGAGAACCTTGAAGATTGAATGGCGCTGCTGAGCTACAAACCGAATTGTTTGGTGTAGTCAGTGATACATTGGGAAGGTCATTTACCACTACTGTAGCTGATATCGAGTTGGTTCCATTATTGTTACCTACCGTTAAAGACACCGTATACGTACCAGAATTCGTGTACTGGTGAGAAGGATTGGCATCCGTACTGGTTGTTCCATCTCCAAAATTCCAATTCCAATTGTTCACTCCACCTGTTGAATTGTCATCAAACTGAATCACATCACCCAAGCAAATAGATGAATTTTGTGGACTAAATGACGCTGATGGAGGTGTATTTGTAGCATCTCCAGTAATGTTAATGTTGTCTATGAACAAATTATTACCATTGATACCGTTGTTGACAGATTCAAATTTGATAATCACACCACTAATTCCAGAATAGGCATTCAAATCAATGACAAAACAATCGGATCCAACCGTTCCCATACACCAATCTCCTGCTGCTGGAACAAACTCAACTGTAGAGGTGTATGCGGTTGCAAATGAACCTGTACCATCTTCAGCGTAACTCGCTAAATATTGGAAGGTAGCTCCACAATCTGTGGATATCAAAATCGCTAAAGAATCTCTGGATTCTTGATTGTATCTTCTGAAAGCATGCTCAAAGGACATCTCAATGTTACTGTATGAACCAAAATCAAGTGCTGGTGTCTGAAAAGCGTCTCTTTCATCACCATTCTCATAGTTGAAAAAATCCATTTTCGCAGCTTTATCGCCAGGTGTTGTTCCAACAACGGATACAATTTCCCAAGTAATACCGTTGTCAGGATTGCTCATATACCAATCATTCGCTGCAAAGCTATTGGATTCGAAATCTTCTGTAAAAGGCAAGCCAACATAAGTGTCGTAGAGGTAATAGTCTGATGTCATGTTATCGTTAAGTACGTTCGCATCTGGATTTCCATCAGGGTTGGAGGTCGTAATGCTAAAAGTAGATGCACCTCCATTTCCATTGAAGACAGGTAGGGTAACGGTAACCGATGATCCTGATGGGATGCTCCCAGTGTAGGTCATTGATTGGGCACCTCCTCCGTAGTCGTAATCTAAATCAACAGAAGATACGGATTGCGAGCCGTAATTAAAGAGGACTACTTGCGCTTCTATTGAAGCATCACAAATGGTCCCTTCAGGATTTAAAATTTCACTCACACCAATATCATAGGAAAGATTGGAAGATATACAAAAGTTATTGACTTCTTCTGTCCCGTAGTCTGAATTGGCAGCCTGTATTTCGGCTACTACATTTCCACTTGACTCCGATATATTATATGACCCATCCACTGTACATGATCCGTATTGACTTCCGTACATTCCATCTCCATAACCATCAGTAATGGTAAAGACATAACATCCCGCTGCAAGACAGACATCACTTTGATAGGTCTCACCACCGGTAATATCGGTGTAAGGTCCACCTGAAGCAAGGATTGCTGTTCCGCCCGGTTCGGTAATGTTCCATAGAACCTCTGATCCCCAGCAATCTGTCGTAACTTCTACGGTTGCAATTTGACCTGTGGGAATGATATTAAAATTAGAGCTTTGAGCATTGTTAGAGTTGTTTTGATCCGTATTTCCGTTTGGTGAGTTACAAGAAACAGTTAATGTATGAGCTCCAGTAGCTAATGTTGTAGAGGGTAAAGAAATGCTTTCTACTCCACCTTGTCCCAGTGAACCTGTCCAATTGATCGTTTGTGCAGCACCGCCATCATATTGATAAGAAATACTTACAGAGTTCAGTGTCTGACTTCCATAGTTTCGCAATTCGAATTCAGGATTAACGGTGGCAGTGCACAACTGGCCTTCGGGTGAGAAAATATTGGTAATTCCTGCATCTAAACTATAAGTAAATGCATTTAAGCAAATCAACGCCTCTTCCGCGTTGATTCTTCCTGATCCAAGTTGACCTTGAT
>JGI20160J14292_10003431_pt1 | contig 12099 bp, 9 predicted proteins | sample COG_10_FD_14292 | JGI IMG/M metagenome (IMG submission 14292) | reverse complement strand
CCCACGGCAGGTCATCAATACGGCTTTCGGATTCGGGGCCAATGACCACATGCAAGCGCTCGGGCGCAAGACCCTCCGCTGCTGCCAAGACCCATTCAACCAGTGATCGCCCGGCGGCGGCGTGCAGCACTTTGGGCGTTTCAGACTTCATCCGCGTGCCTTTTCCAGCAGCGAGGACGATGATATTCAGGGGGTGCGAAAAGGTCATGTTTTAACGACGCTAAGCAATTGGCGTTGATTGGTTCTTAAGCTGGCTTGGTGGCAGAATAAAGCTTGGAATTCAGAATAGATCTCCTTGAGTCGGTTTCGCGTCCTGCGATTGCAATTCCAGTGCAGCCGTTGCGTCAATCGGGTGCAGCAAATCGGGGCTTTCTTGGCGCACTTGCCCGACTTTGCGATCAACGGCGTAAAAAGCAAAATCACGGCTCTCGAAGGGCTGACACAGGGAAAGCAAAACCTCTGGCTCCGTTCGCGGTGAAAGCCACGCATCCCACTCGTCCTCGCTGTCCAGCACTACGGGCATGCGCGGATGCAAGGGGGTCATCGCTTCGCTGGCTGTGGTGGTCAGCATGGAGCACGAGCCCAAGGCTGACCCGTCAGCGGCTTGCCAAACCTCAAACAACCCTGCCGTCACCATCAGTCGCTCGTCCGTGAAATGAATACGATAAGGCTGCTTGTACGGTTTCTTTGCCCGGCTTTCAGTCTTCCATTCGTAAAAGCCGCTGGTGGGGATCAGACAGCGGCGGTGCCGAAATGCGCCGCGAAAGGATGGTTTTTCGGCGACGGTTTCGCTGCGTGCGTTGATCATGCGCGGGGCCATGGACGTATCTTTGGCCCATGTGGGAACGAGACCCCAATGGGCAAAATCAACAATGCGCTGGCCCCGGTTTGGGCCTTCGATTTCCAGCGGATAATCGGCACCATCTGCGTTGGGGCGATGTTGTAGCGCGGCAGCACGCGCGCGGCGGCTTCGCGGATTTCTTCGGGGATGATCGCGTCAAAGACTTCGGCGACAGCTTCTAGGGGACGAGTGATGTGATAGCGGCCACACACGGCAGGCGGTCCCTTTCTCAGAGGACGGAGTTAAGCTTTTCAATATTACCACGTACGACCGATCAGCGCTGGAAATCTACATTTTCCGCGCGCACCCTTGGCCTCGGATTAGATGGGAGAGAGTTTCATGGCTTACGACTACGACTTGTTTGTCATTGGTGGCGGTTCAGGCGGCGTGCGCGCTGCACGGTTTACGGCGCCGCTGGGGTTCAAAGTAGGGTTGGCCGAAGAATACCGCATGGGCGGTACGTGCGTCATCCGTGGGTGCGTGCCAAAGAAACTGCTTTCCTACGCTTCGCATGGCTTTGAAGATGTGGCGGATCTCGCCGGTTACGGCTTTGATGCGCGGGTTGATGGCTTTAGTTGGGAGCGCTTGATTGCGGCTAAAGACAAGGAAATCAACCGCCTTGAAGGCGCGTATCAGAACACGCTCAAGGGCGCCGGGGTCGAATGGTTCAAGGCGCGGGCGCACTTGACCGATGCTCACACCATCGTGCTGCGTGATACGGAAACGGGCGACGAAAAGACCGTAACAGCCGATAAAATTTTGCTGGCGACGGGTGGGTATCCAACGGTTCCAGCAATCCCGGGCCGTGACTTGGCCATCACGTCAAACGAAGCCTTCCACCTCGAAACACTGCCGGAGCGCATCGTTGTCTATGGCGGCGGCTATATCGCGGTTGAGTTCGCTTGCATCTTTGCAGGTTTGGGCGCGGAGACGCATTTGGTTTATCGCGGCGAGCAACCGCTGCGCGGCTTTGACGAGGATCTACGCCAGTTCTTCTTTGAACAGCTCGATCACCACGAGCACCTGACCCTGCATATGGGGGAGACGATTTCTGGACTGGCACAGGCCTCCAGCGGCGGGATTGACGTTGCATTGGGCTCGGGTCAGACGCTGAAGGTTGATCAAGCCATGTTTGCCACGGGCCGCGCGCCAAACACGCCGGCGGATCTTTGCTTGGATGGCCAAATTGCGCTGAACGACAAGGGCGCGGTGACGATCGATGAATTTGGCCAAACCACCGTGCCAAACATCTATGCCGTCGGGGACGTGACGGACCGCGTGCAACTCACGCCCGTTGCCCTGCATGAGGCGATGGCGTTCGTAAAAACGGTGTTTCAGGATACGCCGACCAGCATGGATCACAGCAACATTGCCACCGCTGTGTTCTCGCACCCGGAAATCGCCACCTGTGGTTTGACCGAGGAGCAGGCCCGAGCGAGCTACGACGNGGTTGATATTTATCGATCATCCTTCCGCCCCATGAAAAACACCCTGTCTGGCAACCCAAGCCGCAGCTTCATGAAGCTGGTCGTAGACCGTGACAGCGACCGCATTCTCGGCATGCACATTGCCGGTCGAGATTCCGCGGAGATGATGCAGGGGTTTGCCGTCGCCCTCAAAATGGGCGCGAAGAAAGCGGACTTCGACGCCACGGTTGGGATTCATCCAACCAGCGCGGAAGAGCTGGTTACGATGCGAACGCCCAGCTAGCCGTTCTTCAACCAGCCTGTGAGCGCTTTTTTTGCCCAAAACGGTGAATCGGAGCGCTTATTTGGGTCTTTGACCTAGCGTCCCAAAGCACAGGGTCTATAAGGCCATCAATTCACTGCATGGAGGAGGTTGCCGTGAGTTTTGATGCTGCAGCGGTTCGGAAGGCCGCTGAAACTGGTTTCGAAAGCCGAGGTAAGGTTCTTCCCGAGTGGATTGACTACAACGGCCACATGAACGTGGCGTACTATCTGGTCGCCTTCGATACCGGTCTGGACTCCTTCGTGGACACGCTTGATTTCGATGCAGAGGCCCGCGCACGCACCCAGATGACCACCATGACGCTCGAAGGGCACATCCAGTACCTTGGCGAGTTGATGGAAGGCCAGTCTTACCGCCTGTGCAATCAACTTTACGACTTTGATAGCAAGCGCATGCACGTGGCCCAGACCATGTACGGCATCAACGATGATGGCAGCGAATTCCTCTCTGCGACCATGGAATGGATGTCCTTGTCAGTCTCCCTCGAAACCCGGCGGTCTGCGCCGTTTCGGCAGGAAGTCTTGGACGCTTTCGAAGCGGTTTGGGACGTTCACAAAGATTGGGAAGTGCCCACGTGGGTCAGTCGCTCGATCGGACTACCACCCGGAAAATCCCTCGTCCGCCCTTAATTCTCGCACTGTCGTGAAGGCTCTCTTGTACCATGCCCGATCCCTCCACCCGAACCGCAGGTTCTCCGCAGTTGGCCTTTCGTCAGCGGGGTCTGCTGGTTGCGGCCATTTTGGCATTGGTGGTCGGGGGCTTGGTTGGACTGGCCGCCGTTGTCTTCCTTGAAGCGATTTCTTGGGTCCAGCTTCTGGCGCTGGGCACCCGCGAAGAGATGGTCATTTCCGGGTTGGTTGAACAGCCGTGGTGGCGACGCCTTGCCGGGCCTTTGATCGGTGGCGTGATCGTTGGCGGGTTGATGACGGTTCTCTATCCGACGCTCTCGCGTCCGCCCGGTGTGGCGAACGTGATCGCAGCGTCCGCCTTGCGCCGGGGCCGGATGAGTTTCCGCGATGGGATCAAGGCCGCTTCCCTCAACGCAATTTCGCTGGGTTTTGGCGCTTCGGTTGGTCGAGAAGGGCCAATGGTTCACTGGGGCGCAACCATTGGCGCTTGGGGCGCGCGAGCGTTGGGGCTGGATCCTCGCATTCGCCGGACACTGCTGGCTTGTGGTGTTTCAGCCGCCGTCGCGGCTTCGTTCAACGCGCCGCTCGCGGGCGTATTTTTCGCGCTTGAAGTGGTTGTTGGGCACTACGCTTTTTCCCTGTTTGCGCCCTGTGTTCTCGCCGCGCTCGCAGCGACGTTGGTGGGCCGTGCCGTGCGGGGCGATGATCCGGCGTTTATCATGCCGGAAATCGTCATGGCGGGCGCGGCTGATTTCCCGCTTTTCGGGCTGCTGGGTGGGTTCAGTGGGCTGGTCGCGGTGTTGTTCATCGTGCTGACGTTTCGGATTGTCCGGCTGGCTGATCACCTGAGCCTGCCGTGGTGGTCTCGGCCAGCGATTGCTGGGCTGATCGTCGGCTTGATTGCCATTCAGCTCCCCCAAGTGCTCGGTATTGGCTATGAGGCCACCCAATTAACGCTCGCAGGCCAATATGGACTGCTGCTGCTGGTCGCTGTTTTGGCAGGAAAAATCGTTTGTGCGGCGGCGTGTCAGGGGCTGGGCTTTGGCGGCGGGGTGTTTTCGCCCTCGTTGCTGATCGGCGCGGCCTTGGGCGCTACCTTTGGTCAGCTTGTCGGCCTGCTGCCGTGGGGAACCTCGGACCCGTCCGCCTATGCCATCGTTGGCATGGGGGCCACGGCTGCCGCAGTGCTTGGGGCGCCGATTTCAACGGTTTTGATGGTGTTTGAGCTGACTGGATCCTACCCGATGGCCGTCGGGTCTATGGTGGCGGTCGTGTTCGCCGTTGGCCTCGCCCGCGCCATCACGGGACATTCGTTCTTCACGCGACAGCTGCAAATGCTGGGTTTGGACATTCGCGATGGCAAGGATGTTTCCCTGCTGCAAAACACGCAAGTCTCAGAAATTCTCGATACCGATGTCGATACGGTGCCGCCAACCATGCCAGCACCAGAAGTCCTTGATCGACTGATCGATAGCCGCTGGGGCCGGCTTTTTGTTGTCTCCGATACCGGCAAGCTGGAGGGTTTCATCACGCTCGAAACGTCCCGCTCTGCCCTGAAAGACCCGGAAAATACAGCCGCTGACGTCGCGCTGGACGCCCTTTATGTTACAGCAAATTGCGATCTGACCACCGCGATGAAACGCTTCGTTGAAAAAGGGGAAGCCCACGTTCCCGTCGTCACTGACGAGGCGTCAAACAGGCTGATCGGCTTAATCCACGACTTCGACGTGTCCTATGCCTACCACCGTGCCATGTTGGTCGCCGAGGGGCAGGAAGATTTGCCCGTCAACGCGCAGTGGAGCCGGGAAAAGCGCGATTCGGACACTCAGTCTTCGAGCAAGTAACCGCCCTGACGACTTTCCAGCACCTCACGCCCCACAATTTTCATGACGCTTTCACCCGGGAACATCAACTTGCGCGTTCGCCGTGACAGGATGAAGCCGTCCGTTGTTGCATACAGGGGGGTGCGTGCCTTGACCGGATCGAGCTCCGTCGGATCGATGATGTCAGCGACGTGTTGGCCCTTGGTCACCTGATCACCCACAGCGACCTTGTAGGTCAGAATTCCCGAAACCTCGGTTCGCAGCATTTCCGTTGCTTCCAAGGGGAGGCCTTCAACCGTGATGTCGGGTAGAGGCGTCGGCTCCATATTAATAAAGCCGCGCGAGCACAGAATGCTGAACAGGTGTTGCGCATCTTCGGCTGCCACGTCGTCTTCCACGTCGGCCCAACCGGCATACTCGAAGGTTGCAGCGGGGCAGGCCAGCGGGATGGGGTGGTTGGGAAAACGCGCTTGCAGCCGGGTCCAAACGGTCGAAAGACACTCGTCATAGGAACCGCCCCCACTGTCCGCCGCCGTCAACGCCACNGCCGAACGACTGGCGCGGGCAATGTCTTCCCAATCGGGCCATTGCTCGGGAATGATGAACAGGTGCCGGTCGCTTTCGTCGTCGCAGTGAATATCAAAGACAATGTCGGCATCGTGGGACAGCTGCAGAATCTCCTTGCGAAAGCGCTCCAGTACGGTCGAGGGCTGACGCGCGGCGACGGCGGCGCCAATGATGCGCCGAATGTGAGCAACGTTGGCCGTTTCATCGTCGCTGAGGACCGCTTCGATGTCCGCAATAACCGCTGGGGACAGCAGCTCCCAGCCTCGATTATGATTCTGGCCCGAAGCCATATCGAAACGGCCAATGTGGGTATCGCCAAACATCACCTGCGCGCCGCCCAAGGGGTTTGCCTGGGGCAGAACAACAATTTCACCGTCGATCAAGCCCGCTTCCGCCGCCGCTTGCAGCTTTGGCAACATGTGGTGGAGGATAAGCATCCCCGGTGTTTCATCAGCATGAAGCGCGGCGTGCATGTAGGCTTTGGGCTTTCCCGGCTGAGCCGCACCAAAGCGAAACACGCGCAGGTTATAGGATGTACCTTGGAAATCGCCTTTAAGGGGACGGTTTTCGATGATGACGTTCTTCACAGACTGGTTTTCCCCATCAGATAGCCGCCGAGCAGCCTTTCGAGCGCGTAATCTCGATGGCGAGCCAGCCGACAATGTTCTACATTCGTCCCATGACACAGGATTTGTTTACACTACCCAAAGATCACCCTGACACGCCAGACCAAAGGCAAGGTATCGTGCCGGGTTCCGGTCCGGCGTATATGCAGGGTCTGAATCCGCCACAGCGTGAAGCGGTGGAGACACTGGAAGGACCAGTGCTGGTGCTCGCCGGTGCGGGAACGGGCAAGACCAGAGCGCTGACCACACGAATCGCGCACTTGCTGATGACCGGAACAGCACACCCTCAAGAAGTGTTGGCGGTGACCTTTACCAACAAAGCCGCCGGTGAAATGCGGGAACGGGTTGAGGCGCTGATTGGACAGCCGACGACCGGCTGGTGGCTGGGAACCTTCCACAGCCTCGCTGCGCGGATCTTGCGCATCCATGCGAGTGTTTTGGGTGTTGAGAGCTTTACGCAGAACTTTACCATTCTCGATGACGACGACCAGCTGCGGCTGCTCAAGGCGCTGCTGATCGACCATAACCTCGACCCCAAGGCCCATAGCCCGCGTGCGGTTTCCAACGCGATCAGCCGCTGGAAAGACCGGGGTTGGGTGCCGGAGAAGGTGCCGTTGGATGAAATTCCGAGCGGCTTGTGCGAAGGGCAGCTTGGCCGAATCTATGATGCCTATCAAAGCCGGTTGCTGGAGCTCAATGCTTGCGATTTTGGCGATTTGCTGCTGCACAACCTGACGATCTTTCGCACCAACTCGGCCATTTTGGAAACCTACCAACACCGGTTCCGGTTTATCCTCGTGGACGAGTATCAGGATACCAACGTTGCCCAGTACCTGTGGCTTCGTTTGCTGGCGGCGAAGTATCAGAACATCGCCTGTGTCGGGGATGACGACCAATCGATCTATGGCTGGCGCGGCGCAGAGGTGGGTAACATCCTGCGCTTTGAGACGGACTACGAGAACGCCAAAACCATTCGTTTGGAGCAGAATTACCGCTCAACGGGCAATATTCTCGCCGCTGCTTCCGCGCTGATTTCCCACAACAATGAGCGGCTGGGAAAAACCCTGTTCACCGATGACGCGCCGGGTTCGACTTTGCATGTTCGGGGCTTGCCGGACGGAAACGAAGAAGCGCGGTTTATCACCGATGAGATCGAAAATCTGCATCGGCAAGGGCGCGATTACAAAGACTTTGCCATCCTTGTTCGCTCGTCATCGATGATGCGCGCGATTGAGGAGCGCATGATTGATGTCGGCTTGCCCTACAAAGTCTTTGGCGGACCACGCTTTTACGAGCGTAAAGAAATTCGGGATGCCATCGCCTATCTCCGCTTGATCCGCCAACCCGATGACGACCTTGCCTTTGAGCGTATTATCAACGTGCCCAAGCGCGGTATCGGTCAAACCACGGTTGCCAAGGTGCTGGGCTATGCCCGGATGAACCGGATCAGCGCGATGCGGTCCATTGAGGTCATGATCGACACGGACGAACTGCCCGCAGCGGCACGGAAGAAGCTGGTGGCGTTTCAGCAGCTGATCGGCCAGTGGCGCGAGTTGATGACGACCATGCCGCACAATGAGTTGGCCGAGCAGGTGTTGGAAGATTCCGGCTATCGCGAGATGTGGCGGACAGAAAAAACCGCGGATGCGCGAGGGCGGTTGGAAAACCTGGACGAGCTGGTTGGCTCGATGGGGAACTTCGAAAACCTCGCTGGGTTCCTCGAACACATCTCGCTGGTGTTGGATACCAACGCGGGGTCCGGCGGCGATGAGCTGTCGCTGATGACGCTGCACGCGGCCAAGGGCATGGAGTTTCCGGTTGTGTTCCTGCCCGGCTGGGAAGATGGCGCGTTTCCGAACATGCGCGCGATGACGGAAAGCGGTGACAAGGGGCTCGAAGAAGAGCGGCGCCTTGCCTACGTTGGCATCACGCGGGCGCGGGAAGAGCTGTATATCATGTACGTTGGCAGTCGCTTTCTGCACGGCCAATGGAACTATTCCCGCCCGTCACGGTTCGTCGAAGAACTGCCGCAGGATTTGCTGGACGTGGACGATATTTCTGGCGCGAGCGCCTTTGCAGGCGCAGGGGGCAGCGGTGGACTGGGGTCGCTCTATGGTGGCGGTGCTGCGGGTGCGCGCGATATTGGCGCTTTGCCGCCACTGGAATGGGCGGACAAGCGACAGTTTCGCGGCCAGGACAGTCCCGGCATGAATCGTCTCAAAGCCAATCTTGAAACGGTCAAGCGCGGTAATCCCCCAGTGATTGACGGTACCTTCGATCCCGTGGGTTTTGCCAGCCGTGACGCCGGTCATGGGTTCATTACAGGACAACGCGTGTTTCACCGAAAGTTTGGCTACGGTGTTATCACCGCCGTTGAAGGGGAAAAACTCGTCATTGGGTTCGACGCAGCGGGTGAAAAACGTGTTATCGCATCCTTCGTTGTTGATGCCGCCGAAGCCAATTAGGAATCTCCATGGCCGAAACCTACCTCGTCTCCGTTTCCGTCCCGCGGGAGCAGGCGGAAACCTTTGAAGCGCTGTTAAGCGGTCTGCCGGGCGCTATTGTCGGTCGTCGAGCGCCGCTGATTGATACGGGTCTGGACTTGCGCGATAGCGATGAGTTGGAGGTTTTGGCGTACTTCGACCTTCGGCCCGATGAAGCCGACGTTCAGGCGCTGCTGAAACTGGGTGATCAAATCACCGGGCTGCAGAACACGGCTTTTGCCTTTGAAACGTTGCCGGACGTTGATTGGGTGGCGGAAAGCCAGTCTTCGCTAACCGCCATCCACGCAGGCCGCTTTTTCCTGCACGGTAGCCACGACCAGACCCCTGTTCCCGGCGGAGCGTGCGAGCTGGTCATCGATGCACAGAATGCCTTTGGCACAGGCCACCACGAGACCACACACGGGTGCTTGGAAATGGTCTCTGAGATCATTAAAACCAAGGGCCGACGCCGGCTGAACGTCCTCGATATGGGGACCGGTTCTGGCGTGCTGGGCTTGGCGTGGTGCAAAGCGACAAAGCAGCCCATGCTTGGTTCAGACATTGACCCCCAAGCCGTGAAAGTTGCGGACGTGAATGCCCGCCTGAACCAAGTCGGCGCCTATGCGCGGTTTGTCCCTGCCGCAGGCATTGGCCACCGCGACGTGCGCAAAAATGCACGCTATGAGGTTGTTTTGGCGAATATCTTGTCGGGCCATCTGATCAACCTCGCGCCCAGTATCGCGCAGGTGACGGCACCGGGCGGTTTCATTGTGTTGGCGGGTTTGCTGCGGAAGCAAGAACAGCGCGTTTCGCGATCTTTTCACGCCCATGGCTTTATCGATGTGCATGTGATCCGGCGGGGTCCGTGGTCAATCCTGATGATGCAGAATCAACGCGCCTCAACGCCCCGGCAGCTGAACCGACGGTGTCAGGACTGGTCGAAGTCCATCGACTTCCACTAGACGCTTAACCGTTCAGAAAAGCGACCCATTGGTCTTCGTCCATCGTTTCGAGGTTCAGCTCAGCGGCTTTTTTGGCCTTTGATCCGGCATCCAACCCGATCACGACGAGGTCGGTTTTCTTCGACACAGAGCCTGAAACTTTCGCGCCCAAAGCCTCCGCCCGCGCTTTGGCCTCGGCGCGAGACATTTGGGTGAGCGTTCCGGTAAAGACGACCGTCTTTCCGGCGAGCACAGAGTCCGCGTCGATTGTTGGTGCCTGTACCGCTTCAATGGTGACGTGTTCAAGCAAGGCGTCAACGGCGGCGCGGTTGTCTGGGTTGGTAAAGAAGCGCCGGGCCTCGCTGACCACCGAGGGGCCAATGCCATCAATGGCCAGCATTTCAGCGTTCGCCGCCTCGTCAAAAGCAACCAGCAGATCAAACTGCGCAAACAGGGTTTCAGCCGTTTCGTACGTTCGCGCCAAAACGCGCGCTGTATCGATACCGATTTGACGGATGCCAAGACCAAACATCAGGCGGTCGAGCGGGATCGTCCGCCGGGCTTCGATGGCGTTTCTCAATTTAGCGGCAGACGCTGGCCCCCACCCTTCTAGCTGCGCAATTTCGGCCTCGCGTTCGCCAAGGGTGAAGATGTCGGCAGGGGTTTTGACCCAGCCGAAGCTGTAAAACTGCTCAACGTTCTTTGCGCCAAAACCATCGATGTCGAGGGCATCGCGGGAGATGAAGTGCTTGAGCCGTTCCACCACTTGCGCCGAGCAGACCAAATCACCGCTGCAGCGCCGCACCACTTCGCCCTCTGGCCGGGAAGTTGGTGCGCCACAAACGGGGCAAGCATCGGGGAAGACGAATTTGGCGCTGTCGTCAGGTCGGCGGTCAAGCAGCACTTCCACCACCTGTGGGATCACGTCGCCAGCGCGCTGGATCACCACCGTGTCGCCGGCGCGAATGTCTTTGCGGTCGAGTTCATCTTCGTTGTGCAAAGTCGCACGAGAAACGACCACGCCGCCCACGGTAACCGGTTCCAAGTTCGCCACCGGCGTTAAAGCCCCGGTGCGCCCCACTTGCAGCGTGATTTCGTTCAGCGTCGTAACGGCGCGCTCGGCAGGAAACTTGTGGGATGTCGCCCAACGCGGGGAGCGGCTGACTTGGCCCATGCGGTTCTGATAATCGAAGCGATTGACCTTGTAGACCACACCGTCAATGTCATAGCCCAAAGCCGCCCGGCGGGTCTCTATATCGTGGTAAAAGGTCAAAACATCCTCAGCCGAGGTACAAAGCCGGTTCAGCGGATTGGTGACAAAGCCCCATCGCTTGAGGCGGTCCAGCAGCTCCCAATGCGAGCTGCCAACGTCCCCTGAAACCTGTCCTAATGCATAGGCAAAAAAACGTAAGGGACGGGTTGCGGTGATTGACGGGTCAAGCTGACGAAGGCTGCCAGCCGCCGCATTGCGCGGGTTGGCGAAGACCTTTTTACCGTCTGCTTCCAGCGCTGCATTCATGGCGGCGAAATCGTCCTTGGCCATGTAGACTTCGCCCCGAACCTCCAGAACATCCGGCACATCGTCTCCGGTAAGCTGCTTGGGCACATCGCCGATGACGGCAAGGTTGGCGGTGATGTTCTCGCCCACCGATCCATCGCCCCGCGTCGCGCCAAGGGTAAATTTGCCCTGCTTGTAGGTGATGGCGGCTGAAAGGCCGTCGATCTTTGGCTCGCAGGTCATTTCGATCGCAGCCTGTTCGGACAGGCTCAGAAACCGCCGAACGCGGCCAAAGAACTCAACCACATCGTCGTCGGTGAAGGCGTTGGCCAGCGATAGCATGGGCCGCGCATGCGTGACCTTTTCAAAGCCGCCTGCCGGTGCTGCGCCAACAGTCTGCGTGGGGCTCTCGTCCGTGATCAAGTCGGGAAAGGCCGCTTCGATCGCCACCACTTCGGCGCGCAGTGCATCATAGTCACCATCGCTGAGGACCGGCGCGTCTTGCTGATAATAAGCCGCATCGGCCTCGGTCATTTTCGCTCGCAAGGTCATCAGGCGCGTTTCGGCCATCAGACGATCCTTGGGCACCCTTATCGCAACACTCACGCGTCGCCCCCGTTTAGCAGGGCAGCAGCTGCGGCTTCTGCCTCCGGTGTTACTCGATCCCCGGCGAGCATGCGCGCAACCTCTAGGCGGCGTTCGCGATCGTCCAGCGGGGTGACGGTGGTTTTCATTTGGCCTTTGCCGGCCTCGCTCTTGGCGACACGCAGATGCTCCGCGCCCTTGGCGGCGACTTGTGGGCTGTGCGTGATGACCAACACTTGCACGTTTTCAGCCAACCGCTGCAGGCGCTTGCCCACGGCCTCAGCCGTTGCGCCGCCAACACCGGCATCCACTTCGTCGAATACCAGCGTGGGCAGGGGATTGTCATTGGCCAGCGCG
>JGI20160J14292_10003430_pt1 | contig 12099 bp, 9 predicted proteins | sample COG_10_FD_14292 | JGI IMG/M metagenome (IMG submission 14292) | reverse complement strand
TCTGTCTTGCTAACTGTCTCTTTCCAATGAAATTAATATGACATGAAAAAGAAAACAAACTCAGGAGAAGAGACCATCAAATCGATTCGAAGAAATTCCGCTTATAATTCAAGTCGTACCCTTGTACTCATTTTCTGCGTGGTTTTAGGATTAAGTATGCTCGCCACTGCCTATTGGTTATCTCAAAATTTACCTCAAAATGCTCAGATTGCGGTTCTGTTTATTGCCGTATTGATGGGAGTATTATCAGGAGTTAATTTATTTCATTTCCTGCATGCACATTATGATCAGAGTGACGCTCTTATTCAAGTTGCCAAGTTTCAAGAACGTTCACTCAAACATCGAAATAATGCACTCTCACTTGTCGAAAAAATTCGAGAAGAAGTCGATGAGGAAAACCAACAAGAACAAAAAGTGAGGGCTTTTGTTCAGGATGAAACAATGGAGTCGATCGAGAAACCAAGCGAAGAAGAAAATCAATAGTTTCTTACACTTGTGTAAGGAACCAAAGTCCAGTTGTCGATACGCTTAGGATGAAAATAAAGGAGAGTAAGTTAGTGATCATATTTAATTAAGGGATTTAATAATGTATTTACACTAAATAGGTATCTATGTCAAAATAATCTGAAATTTATTTTTACATTTATTTATTTCTCGCGGGTTAACCCCAAGAAATAAGCAATCGATTGAAGTACTCCCTCGCGTAAAGAGGTCTGTGGCATCAGGGGAAATACCTTTCGGGTTGCCTCGTCATTTAATTCATAAATGAAGGGAGAAGGTTCCGCATCCGAGGAAAAATTAATCTCCGGTTTATCAATTTCGAAATGTACCGATTCTTTTTTGATGGTTTCGATAAAATGCTCAATCGAATGGGTTTCTCCTAAAAGGTTAAAAACACCGTATCCGGAAAATGGATCAATCGCAGCACGGGCAAATCCTGCCCCCACATCCAAGGAAAAATGGTAATGCTCTTTCCCTCGATAGGGTACCTCAAAAGGCTCGCCCACTACAATTGCCTTAATTGCAGAAGTCATGGCAGCAGTAAAACCCCGATCTCTCCCAGGACCATATGTAGTGGCAAGGCGAAGACATACTGTGGCTACACCGGTGGCTTGGTGAAAAGCCTGTGCCATTCCCTCCCCGGCCACTTTCCAGTACCCGTATAAATTAAATGGATGGTAGGGATCTTCCGGGCGGACTCCTTCCGGTCCATAAAGAGAACGAGCCCCATTTACTGCACTCGAACTGGCAAAGACAAATCGTTCCAATGGTCTTTTCAATCGGGTACAGGCTTGAAACAAGTGAGCAGTCCCAATCACATTTATATCCAAGCCCTTCATAGGGTAATCCCGACAGTCAGGAGTCTGCAACGCCCCAAGGTGAATCACATGGGTGGGCTGTACTTCCTCAACTACCCGTGCAATGCTTTCTGGGTCGGAAAGATCTCCAGAAATACATTGATAATCGTTTTTCTCTTCGCTCCCAATGGGAATCGATCGATTGAAACCAAAAATTTCTCCCGATCCCTCAGACAACAAAAAGTCCACGGCATGGGTCCCAATACACCCGGTCGAACCGGTAATTAAAATCCTGCGCTTTTCTATACTCATAATAAAATTGCTGAAGCCAGTCCGAGGAAGGAAAGAAAGCCAATTACATCCGTAACCGTGGTAACAAATACTCCCGAAGCCACTGCTGGATCAATGCCCATTCGATCCAGTGTCAAGGGCAGCAGAACCCCAGCAATCCCGGCCACCATCATGTTAATTACCATCGCTCCGGCAATAATACCACCGAGCAGGTATCGATCATCCAATTGATTAAACCACAACACCACGACGAAGCCGGCAAGAACTGCAAAGACAACACCGTTCAAAAGACCCACCGCAAATTCCTTTCGAAAAGTACGGAACGCATTGTACGCGGTCAACTCCTTGGTGGCGAGTGCACGTACCGTAATCGTTAAAGTCTGCGTCCCCGCATTTCCTCCCATCGATGCCACGATCGGCATCAGGATTGCCAACGCCACCATTTCCTCAAGAGTACCATCAAATAAACCAATTACTAAAGAAGCTAAAATCGCGGTACCCAAGTTAACCAGTAACCAGGTAAAACGTTTCAAGGAAGCTTGAATTACAGAATCATCCACCGTTTCCTCCCCCACTCCACCGAGCCGAAGAACATCCTCCTCAAATTCCTCACGGGCCACCTCCATTACATCGTCCACCGTGATCATCCCGATCAGCCTCCCTGCACCGTCAACCACACCGGAGGTGGTCAGATCGTATTTCTCAAAAAGTAGGGCCACTTCTTCCTGAAGCATTTCGGCAGGCACGATCACCTGGGTCTCATCCGCAATCTCCCTCATCAAGGTTTTTCGGGGGGAACGTAAAATACGAGATAGTGAAATTACACCCACTGGTTTCTCTTCTCCATCGATTACAAAAAGGTCGAGGAATTCCTCGGGCAAATCCTCCTCCTCGCGCAAGAAATCAATCGTCCGCCCGACCGTCCAGTCAGTGCCCACGCTAACCAGCTCAGTCTGCATTCTACGACCCGCACTGTCTTCGGGGTAAGCCAATCCAGTCTCTATATCCTCGCGTTCCTCATCCGGGACCTCGCTTAATACCTCGTCCCTCTCCTCGGCCTCCATGTCCTCGAGTACCTGAACCGCCTCATCGGACTCCATCTCGGTAATGACCTCCGCCATTTCCTTGGGAGATAATTGATCGGTCACCTCTTTACGAAGGTGATCCTCGAGTTCAAAAAGCAAGTCATGGTCTAAGTCGACCTTGACCAGTTCGAGTAACCTCTTTCTCAGACTCCCGGTCAACAGACCAATCGCATCTGCCAAATCGGAGTGGTGAAAAGCATCCACATGAGCAAGCACCCGATCATCACTTTCAGTTTCGAGCAAATGAACAAGTTCCTCAAAACGACCCGCGATTTCACCTGTGCTTTCAGGATCAATGCGATGGATCGAGTCGATATTTTCCTTGTTTACTTGCATGGGATAATGGGTTGAGTTCCAGCATTTCAAAACTTGAACAGCGAAAACGTACAGAGTAANTNCAACNTTATGCCACTACCCCAAAAATTCCGCAATCGTAAAGGATCTATAATTCGAAAAACTAGGTAAATTTTTGAACTCATTTAGCTCTTACCTTTAGTCAAGGATTTCACTGTTATCAGTGGGCTAAAATGGAGGCGCGGGTGAGAATCGAACTCACGAATAGAGGATTTGCAGTCCCCGGCCTTACCACTTGGCTACCGCGCCGTGCTCCAAAGGCATTGTTAAGTATTGACTTTCCCCCCCTCGAGCAAGCAAAAACCTATTTTGCAACTTTTTATATTATGAAATTCCAAATATTGTTTTATCTTTCTCTTTTTGTTCCTCTCTCTTTCTTTGGACAAAGCCGACCCAATGTAATCATCGTCATGGCAGATGATATGGGTTGGTCCGATATTGGTTGCTACGGCAGTGAGATTGAAACTCCCAACCTGGACCGTTTGGCCAAGAACGGTCTGAGGTTCACTCAGTTTTATAACACGGGGCGTTGCTGTCCAACCCGTGCCAGCTTATTAACGGGAACCTACCCCCACCAAGCGGGTATCGGACATATGATGAATGATACCGGACTCCCAGGGTACACAGGAGATTTGGGCAGTAACGTACAGACTATTGCCGAGGTGTTAAGTCCGGCAAAATATTCGACTTACTTGTCAGGGAAGTGGCATGTTACTCCCAAAATCCATCCGGGTTCATCACAGCATAATTGGCCTAGGCAGCGCGGGTTTGATCGGTTTTATGGCACTATTCATGGAGCAGGTAGTTTTTTCGATCCCAATTCTTTGACTCGAGATAACACACTAATCTCTCCGCATGCGGATAAGGAATACAAACCGAAAGAGTTTTATTACACCGATGCGATAAATGATCATGCCACCCGATTTATCAATGAACACAATAGTAACAATCCATTTTTTCTCTATGTCGCCCATACCGCTCCACATTGGCCCATGCATGCACTCCCCGAGGATATTGAAAAGTATCAGGGACGATATGATGAAGGGTGGGAAAAAATCAGAGAAGCACGGTATCAAAAGCAGTTAAAATTAGGACTAATTGAACCGAAGTGGAAATTATCCCCAAGGGATGCCGAAGCATGGCACGATGCAAAAAATAAAGAATGGGAAATTCGCCTAATGGAAGTGTATGCTGCCATGGTGGATCGAATGGACCAGGGTCTGGGGAGAATAATCAATGCATTGGAAAAAAGAAAAATGCTCGAGAACACATTAATTATTTTTATCGCCGATAATGGTGGTTGTGCGGAAGGCATGGGTCGGAAGGAAGGTATCCAATACAAAGACAGCGACCCCGAAATTTTAAAACCGATGAAGGATTCAGATTTACAAATGGATATGATTCCCAAAAGGACACGTGACGGGGTGGTGATGAAGCAGGGAACCGAAGTAATGCCCGGGGGTGCGGATACTTATCACGGATACGGAAAAGCATGGGCCAATGTGAGTAATACGCCATTCCGCGAATATAAGCACTGGGTCCACGAGGGGGGCATTAGTGCACCGCTTGTAGCTCACTGGCCAAAGGGAATTGCCTCCAAGTTGAGGGGCAAGTTTGAACATCAACCCGCCCATTTGATTGACCTGATGGCCACCTGTGTGGAACTGGCTGATGCCAATTACCCAGATGAGGTGAAAGGGAAAAAAATGGTCCCATTGCAAGGAGTTTCACTCGGGCCAGCCTTTTCCGGAAAGAAATTGAAGCGGGAAAATCCCATCTTTTGGGAACATGAAGGAAACCGGGCAATCCGAATCGAAAACTGGAAACTGGTGGCCAAAGGTTCCAATGGAGAGTGGGAATTATACGACCTCGACGCGGATCGTTCGGAACTTAATAACCTCCGCGAAACTCATCCCGAACGAGCCAGTCAGATGGCAGAGAAATGGGAAGCATGGGCGATCGAGGCAAATGCCAAACCCTGGCCATGGAACAGAAATAAGAAGAATTTAGGGAGTAAAAAAAAGACATTTAATTTGGATGCAAATGCCAACCTGACAAAGGAACTATCCCCGATGATAAGAAAAAAATCTTTTGAAGTTGAAGTTCATATCGAAAAGCAGGGAGAAGGTATTTTGGTTGCCCAGGGGGGAGATACTCATGGGTGGGTTTTATTTGTAAAAGATAACTTTGCCCACTTCAGCCTAAGTCTCGGAGGAAAAATTGAGACTATTAAAGCAAATAAAAAATTAACTGAAAAAGAGGGAAAGATAGTGGCTTCATTAAATCCGAATGGAATTGTGGAACTATTTGCCGGCAAACGAAAACTGGGCAGTGGAAAAGTAAGCAGCCTAGTGAAAGAGATGCCCATCGATGGGCTACAAGTTGGCCGTGATGAGGGCGGTACGGTCGGAGATTACAAGGATGCATTTGACTTTGACGGTAAGATAAAGAAAGTCAGAATTAAGATAAATTAACTATTATATGAGTTTCATACACGACGATTTTTTACTTACAAACGACCAAGCAGTTTGCTTATATCACCAATTTGCTCGGGATGAACCGATTCTCGATTTCCATAATCATTTATCCCCCAAAGAAATTGCGGAAGATCGACGATTCAGTAACCTAGCGGAGATTTGGTTGGAGGGAGATCATTATAAATGGCGGGCTTTACGGGCGAATGGAATTCCCGAAGAATTGGTAACCGGAAACGGGGACCCCAAGGAAAAGTACCTCGCCTGGGCAGCTACCATTCCCCATACCCTCGGCAATCCCCTCTATCACTGGACTCATCTTGAATTAAAAAGAGGGTTTGGTATCGACCTCCTTCTTTCCCCCGATACCGCAGAAGAGATTTGGGACCGTACCAAAGAGAAGCTCGCGGAACCGGACTTTTCGGCCAGAGGCATGCTCGAACGCTTCCAAGTAAAAGCACTCTGCACAACAGACGATCCAGCCTACCCACTATCTTATCACGAAGAAATCGCCCAAAGTATTCAAACCTGCAAGGTATATCCCACATTTCGCCCTGATCAGGCATGGGGAATTGACCAGGCCCAGGATTTCATTCAATGGGTGGAAACACTCGAACAAACTTCAGGAAAAACGATCGTCAACTTCGATTCTTTTTTACAGGCATTAGCAGAAAGGTTGCAAAAATTTCACGAATTAGGATCCCGTCTGTCCGATCATAGCTTTCCTTACTTCTTCTCCCATTTTCCCTCGGAACAGGAAGCGAGGCAATTATTCGAACAAACCCTGGAGGGACAGAATGCCAACCGGGAAGAGAAAGAACAATTTGGTGCTTTCATCATGCTCTACCTTTGCCGATGGTACTCCTCCAATAATTGGACGATGCAGGTTCACCTTGGGCCCTTGCGTAACAACTCCAGTTATTTGCTGAAAACTTTCGGTCCGGATGCGGGTACAGACTCAATTGGAGACTGGACGCAGGCGGAAAAAATGTCCGCTTTTCTCGACCGACTCGACCAGGATGACGCTCTCCCCAAGACCATTGTCTACAACAATAACCCGGCCGATAATTTTGTAGTATCCACCATGCTCGGAAATTTCCAAAGAGATATTCCCGGTAAAATGCAGTTTGGTTCCGGCTGGTGGCACTTGGATCAAAGAGATGGAATGGAAGAACAAATAAAAACTCTTGCCAATACTGGCTTACTTTCCCGTTTCATAGGCATGTTAACTGACTCCCGTTCTTTTCTTTCTTTCCCGAGGCATGAATACTTTCGCAGAATATTATGCAACCTTCTCGGCAATTGGATGGCAGAAGGATTCCTCCCCCAAGAACCTGAACTTATCGGTAATATGGCAAAGAAAATTTGCTATCAGAATGCACACGATTTCCTCCAATTAGAGAGTGATGAGAAAAAATCATGAAACTTTTCTTACTATCTTCCGTTTACAATTTTTGAACAAAATTATTAACCCATATTACCTATGAAATTACTACTTACCATTCTCACCGCTATCACATTAACTATTGGACTGACCGCTAAACCGGAAAAAGGAGGAAAGGGAGACAAATCGGGTCGTCCATCTCGCGAGGAGATGATCAAGAAATTTGACAAGGATGGAGATGGTAAATTGAACGACGAAGAAAAGGCAGCAATCCGCAAAGAAATGATGGCCAATCGCACTCCCCCCCCCCACATTCTCGAAAAATTTGATAAAGACGGAGACGGCAAACTGTGCGACGATGAAAAAGCAGCAATCCGCAAGGAAATGATGGCTAAATTTGACAAGGACGGCGACGGAAAGCTCGGCCCGGATGAACGCAAGGCAGCAATGNCAGCCAGAGGTAAGGAATCTTCAGGGAAAGGGAAAAAAGGAGAAGGGAAAGGAAAAGGGAAAGGCAAAAAAGGAGAGGGTAAGAAAAAAGAAGGTAAAAAGAAGGAATCCTAAGCCGCCTTTTAATATTTCAAAAAGCGAACCCATGAATTTGGGTTCGCTTTTTTATTGCTCGCAGCAACGAAAACTCTTCACCCTTTGAATATCTTACTCTATGCTCAAATGTAATGTCCGAAGAACTCCCCCAAATTATCGAAACTTTAGCCAAGCGAGCAAGGAGTGCATCTCTTGTTCTTGCTAGCGCATCGACCAAGCAAAAAAACGAAGCTTTACAGCACATTGCAGAAGGGCTTGAGTCAAACCGCAAGCTCCTTACCATTGAAAATCAAAAGGATCTCGATGCGGCCAAAGAAAATGGTCTGAGCGAGGCAATGGTTGATCGTTTACGCCTCACTCATGAAAGAATTGATGGGATGGCAAAGGGCCTTCGTGAATTAATTGAACTCCCCGATCCCGTCGGAGTTTTAATCGAAGAAAAAGAACGGCCCAATGGATTGAAGATCAAAAAAGTGAGGGTTCCAATCGGTGTGATTGGAATCATTTACGAATCCCGTCCCAATGTGACGATTGACTGTGCCGGTCTGTGTCTAAAGTCAGGAAATGCATCCCTATTACGGGGAGGGAAAGAGGCAATTCATTCCAATACTGCACTGGCCTCCATTATAATGGAGGCATTGAAAATTTCTGAACTCCCCAATAATTCGGTTCAACTTGTTCCCACGGTAGACCGGGCAGCTCTTAATCATCTGCTCACCCTCGACCAATATATCCATTGTATTATTCCTCGAGGAGGTGAAAGTTTAATTAATTTTGTTGCTCAAAATAGTCGAGTCCCAGTGATTAAACATTACAAGGGAGTCTGTAATTTATTCGTCGAAGAAGAAGCCGATCTTGCCAACGCAGTGGAGATTGCAGTTTCCTCCAAATGTGGCCGCCCGGGAGTTTGTAATGCGATTGAAAATTTAATCGTCAGCGAAAAAATTGCTCCGGAATTCCTTCCCCTCTGCGCGAAGGAACTAATTGCCAAAGGGTGCGAACTACGAGTTGATGCGAAAGCGGCGACAATACTGAGCGACTTTTCAACCAAACCCGCTAATGAAGAAGATTTTGCCGAGGAATTTCTTGACCTAAGATTGGCAATCAAGGTAGTGGAGTCTGTCGATGAGGCCATTTCCTTTGTGAATCAGTTTGGTAGTGGACATAGCGAGTCAATACTCACTCAAAACAAGTCGAAGGCCGATCAATTTCTTCAAGAAGTGGATGCCTCCTCAGTCTACTGGAACGCAAGCACTCGATACACCGACGGGTTTGAATTTGGACTGGGTGCAGAAATAGGAATTTCCACCGATCGACTCCATGCACGCGGGCCAATGGGACTGGATGAATTATGCACCTATAAATATAATATTATCGGTACCGGACAGTGGAAATAAATCGACTCCCCCACCCTGTCATACAAAACTTCCAATCGAAATGACTGATCTACTCATTACAGGGGGCACTCTTATCAACGAGGGAAAAAGATCGCATGATGACTTGCTGGTTCGCAAGGGAAGGATTGAATCGATTGGCCCCAGCCTCGCAATTCCGTCCGGATGTAAAGTGATTGATGCGGGCGGCAAACTGGTACTCCCTGGACTGATTGATGACCAGGTTCATTTTCGGGAACCGGGCCTTACCCACAAGGCATGTATTCACACGGAATCGAAAGCCGCGGTGGCGGGAGGCGTGACCACTTTTTTTGAAATGCCTAATGTGTCCCCGCCGACGCTGAGCATGGAACGAATTGAAGAAAAATGTGCCATCGCAAATCAGGACTCGCTCGCAAACTACGCTTTTTTTCTGGGAGCCAGTAATGAAAATCTTGAACATGTAAAATCAGCTGAGCCCTCGAAGATTGCAGGTATAAAAGTATTTATGGGTTCCTCTACTGGAAACATGTTAGTCGACGAAGAAACCGTACTTGAGGGAATCTTTAGAAACGCTCCCACCATTATTGCAACCCATTGCGAAGATACCCCCACCATATTGGCTAATGAAGAAGTTGCCCGGCAAAAGTTTGGTGAAGAAGTTCCCTTTTCCGAACACGGAAATATTCGCTCCCGAGAAGCCTGTATCAAATCCTCCTCCATGGCGGTGGAACTGGCCAGGCGGGAAAATGCAAAATTGCATGTACTACACATTACCACTGAGGAAGAGTTGAACCTTTTCGAAGCGGGCAACGATCGTATCACTGCAGAAGCATGCGTCCATCACTTGTGGTTTGAGGAGTTGAGCTACTCCACGCTTGGCTCTCTCATTAAATGTAATCCAGCAATCAAAAAAGCAAGCGACCGTGATGCAATCCGCAAAGCAGTATCAGACGGCAGAATTTCCATTCTCGCCACCGACCATGCGCCTCATACTTGGGATGAAAAACAGGGAACTTATTTTAATGCCCCTTCCGGCCTTCCTCTTATTCAACACACATTACTGCTAATGCTCGAAATGTGTGAACAGAAATGTTTCACGATTGAGACAGTTGTTGAACGTGCCTGCCATGCACCTGCCCGTTTATTTCAAGTGGAAGAGAGAGGATATTTAAGAGAAGGATACTGGGCAGATATTGTTTTAGTTGACCCATCAAAGAACACTTCAGTTAAAAAGACAGAGCTCTTGAGCAAGTGCCAATGGTCCCCCTTCCCTCATATGACCTTCACCAACTCTGTCGACACCACGATCGTCTCGGGTAAAATTGCATACCAAGGGGGAAAAGTTTTGCCTAAGTGTCAGGGTCAGCGCGTAGAATTTAGCAAGCAAAGAAGGTAGCTCCACTAAAATTCTCATGTTCTCAAAAATGTGAATTAAAGATCAAATAATAAGAAAAACACTCCCATGAAAATTCAGTCTTCCATACTCACTGCCCTTCTTCTCACTGTTTTTTTTATTCAACATATTCAATCAAAAGAAACGGTAAAAAAACCTAATGTCATCCTCTTCTTAATCGATGATTTGGGCTGGTCGGACCTTAGCCTTACTGGGAGTAAATTTCATGAGACTCCAAATGTGGATCGTCTTGCCAAAGAAGGAGCTTTTTTTAGTGACGCTTATGCCGCAAGTTCCGTTTGTTCCCCCACCCGGGCAAGTATTTTAACCGGCAAATACCCAAGCAGGATTAAAATGACCTACATCAGTGGAACATCTGGGCCCAAAGGCCCGGGCTATCGGCTGAACGCACCTAAGATTGTTGGTAATATCAACCCCAAGGATATAACCCTCGCGGAAGCCCTTCGTTCGCACAAATACAAAACCGTACACATCGGAAAATGGCACTTACAAAATCATACCGACAAAGGAAAGACACATTATCCGGAGAAGCACGGATTCGATGTAAACATCGCCGGTTTTCGAATGGGACAACCCGGATCCTATTATTTTCCCTACAAAAGCGATCGTCACCCAAACACTAATGTACCCGGACTGGAAGAGGGGAAAGAAGGTGATTACCTAACGGACGCACTTACGGATCAGGCAATCCAATTTATCAGGAAAAATAAAGCCCAACCCTTCTTCATAAACTTTTGGTACTATACCGTACACACACCCATTCAACCCAAGAAGGAGAAACTTCAAAAATACACCGGAAAAGCAAAGAGACTTGGGCTTAACCCAAAACCCAACCAAGGGATTCCGGTATGGCAGAGCAGAGCAAGGAGTGAACAAAGTTCTCCAGCCTATGCGAGCATGGTTGAAAGTATGGATGAAAATATTGGCCGATTACTGAAAACTCTAAAACAGGAAAACTTAGAGAATGATACCTTGATTATCTTCTTTTCGGACAATGGCGGTTTATCCACAGGATCGAATGGAAATATGCCCACATCATGCCTTCCCTTGCGGGCTGGAAAATCATGGCTCTACGAGGGAGGCATCCGTGTTCCCCTCGTTCTTCGAATGCCGGGTAAAATAAAAGCTGGCTTACGAATCAAGGAACCCGTAATCAGCACCGATCTCTATCCCACTATTTTGGACCTGCTGAATCTCCCCGCCATGCCAACCCAACACCGGGATGGAAAAAGCCTCAAGCCCTTGCTCAATGGAAAGAAAAAAACAATGGATCGGGAAGCTCTTTATTTCCATTACCCACACTATCATCATATTAACAGCATGGGCCCATCCGGTGCGATTCGAATGGGGAAATATAAATTGATTGAAGTTTTTGAAACCGGGAAAATAGAACTTTATAACCTGGAGGAGGATATGGGTGAGCAAAATGACTTGGTTGACAAAAGGCCAAAAGTGAAAGAAAGGCTGCTCAATTCCTTGCACCAATGGCAAAAAAAATCAGGGGCTGACTTACCTGAAATAAACCCCGATTATCTGGCTGAAAAAGACTTTAGGCANAAAAAATAATTTGAGACAAATTCGATATTGTTCATTTATNTATTTCTTAAAGCCTGAAAAATACTTCTTGTAACCTTAGGNAGGAATGTGTCTTGAATAAAGAACACCCTAGTTTCATAAACCCTGTCCGCCCCTTCCAGGAATCCATATATGATGATCAATACAAATATTCTCTATTCATATGTTTTACTTTTTGCTTCTCCCCTTTTCCTGAGCATCAGCTTTGCAAAAAAACCTAATATACTCTTCATTCTATCTGATGATCAATCACACCGAAGCGTCGGTTGTTACCCGGAGTCCCCCGATTGGGTAAAGACTCC
>JGI20160J14292_10003429_pt1 | contig 12102 bp, 9 predicted proteins | sample COG_10_FD_14292 | JGI IMG/M metagenome (IMG submission 14292) | reverse complement strand
GGCTCTCCACGCGTTATTGGTTTAAGCGTCTCCAAAGAATTTTAATTCTTTTCTGACTGCCCTGCCCTTTATGGACCAGGGAGTAAACATGCAAGTTCCGCTTGCTCCTAAATTTCTCCATGCCTAGCTTAGTATTTTCTGAGTAATGAATGCATTTATCAAAATTGGACTTCCATGGGCACTTTCGCTAGCACTTGTTTTTTATCTTGGTCTTCACTTGGGGTCCAATGTCGAAAAATTTACGACGCCCCCCTCAGCCTCTTCAGTATCAAAAAAACAAGTAGATGCATTACCAAAAGAAAATGACAGGGGAAGTCTAATCCAGGCACAAAAGAGCAAATCAACTGAATTTGTATACGAGAAAAACCCGGCAATGCCACCCAACCTCCAACGGATTATGCAAGGTGGAGACATTGTAGAACGGCTTGGGTCGTACCTTGATGCCGTACGATCAATGGATCGTTCCAACGTCAAGCAGGTGGTTAAAGCCTTTGAGGAATTACCCGAAGGTTATGGGAGGCATTTAGAAATGAAGTTACTTATGCGCAGTTGGGTAAATTTTGACCCTGAAGGTGCCCTTTCCTATGCATCAAACTCGTTGAATGCCAAAAGTGAGAAAAGGTTTGGTATCTCAGAAGCCCTTGCTGGGTGGGCGGTAAGGGATGAGAAAGCCGCCATTGCATGGGCTCAAGCAAATCATTCCGGGCAGAAGAAAGGAGATAACCCCTTATTGGTTGGAATTGTGAAGGGCTTAATGGAAACGGATTTGGATGCGGCCAATCGTTTATTCCTTAGTTTGCCAACAGGAACTGCCCGTTGGCAGGCATCCAGTTTGCTCGCCGAAAGATTTGCTAAACAGGACCCTCAAAAGGCAATTCAATGGGCCAAAAATTACCCGAGTGACGATCCCAGAATGCGGGAAACTGTGCTTGGACAGATAGGTGCCAAGCTTTCTCGGCAAGATTTAGAAGCTACCGCAAATTGGGCAAAATCGATGGCACCCGAACCAGGTGCAGATCGGGTAACAGAAAACCTTATCGCCCAGTGGGCAAGCAGGGACCCTGAGGCGGCTGCAGAGTGGACAAACAATTTGACCAACAAAGAAAGAAAAAGGCATGCCATGGCGGAATTGTCAGGAAGGTGGGCATTGACTGATCCAGTGGCTACGGCTGAATGGCTAAACACCCAACCTCTCTCCCCTCAGCTTGATCCAGCCATTGCAAATTTCGTCTCTCGAATTCAGGGAAGAAACCCCGAAGGAGCAGCTGGGTGGGCTCAGTCCATATCTGATCCAGCTATGCGTAAAGAAGCTCTTGATCGGGCACTAGATGCATGGTTGCAAACAGACCCGACCAAGGCCGAAGCCTGGATCAGGCAGCAGAAAGAATGACCCTATCCCAGGTTCTCGATAATCGAGACGATGGGTAAAAACAGTGCGATCACAATAAACCCGACAACAACTGCGAGAAAAACGATCATGACAGGCTCGATCAGGGAGGTTACTCCGGCCACCGCGTTGTCAACATCCTCATCAAAATTGTCAGCTATCCTGGTAAGCATGTCTGGTAATTCGCCCGTCTCTTCACCAATCTCCACCATACTCGTGACCATGGTGGGAAAGACGGGCTCCCTATCCATTTGTACGGCCATGGATTCACCATCCCTGACCGCGTTGTGAATATTAGTCATCGCTTTTACAAAGAAAAAATTCGTCAAGGTATCACCAGTAATTTGCAATGCCTGTAAAATGGGCACGCCGCTACTGAGAAGCGTACCAAAAGTACGGGTAATCCGTGAAACATTTGATTTGCTTACCACATCCCGGACCACAGGCACATGCAAGCCAAGCCAGTCAAACCCCTTCGAGCCCTGCTTGGTTTTTTTAAGCAAAACAACCCCCATGATCGAACCGGCCATTCCTCCCAGCACCAGAATGGGGTTGGAAGAAAATAAATCACTAATATCCACCACAATTTGAGTAGGGCCAGGAAGAGGAGCACCTCTGAGCATTTGTTCGAAAATCGATTCGAACTGTGGAACCACCACCATCATGAGTAAAGTAACAATCCCCACAGCCACAAACATGATCACACTCGGATAGATCATAGCGGATTTCACTTTTTTAATCGTTCGAATAGATTTCTCCTGAAATTGAGCAAGCCTGGTAAGCACAAGATCGAGCACGCCTCCCGCCTCCCCTGCCCTGACCATATTAACATACAATTTATCAAAGGTTTTTGGATACATCGCTAAACCATCAGACAAGGTACCACCCGAAGATACTTTTTCGGCAACAGATTCGAGCATTTTCTTAAATTTTGGTTTTTTCTCCTGCTGCTTAATCATGACCTCCAAACTGCGCAAAAGGGGAAGGCCGGCTTGAATTAATGTAGACATTTGACGAGTAAAAACAGAGATGTCCTCATTATTTGGACCACCCCCAATTTCAATATCTAGAAGACTTCCTTTTTTCTTCTTTTTAGTTTTACTCGATTTCTTACCNTTCTTGACCGCGGTACTTGATGCAGAAGAATTTTCTCCACCCAGACCCATGGCAGGGGTGACCGCAGTGGGTGCGGGTGCAACACCCTGCTGAGATAAACTCGTCGGCTGCAGGTTGTACTGGGCAAGAATATTACGGGCATCTTGATCATTACTAGCCTCGAAAGTTCCTTCGACCGAATTTCCCGTTGCATCCGTTGCTACATATTCAAAAATTGCCATCTCTAAAATTACTGTGACCAGAAATTAGGTATATTTCAAGACTTCCTCGACTGTAGTTTCACCATCTAAGATAGAACGTAATCCATCTTCCCGCAAGGTACGCATACCTTGTTCGATCGCTTGTTGTTTTAACACTAAAGTCGCGGCTCCAGAATTGATCAATTCACGAAAACTATCTCCAACCTTGATCATCTCAAACAGACCGGTTCTGCCACGGTATCCGCCATTGCTACAATCATCACATCCAGATCCAAAGTAAAACTTCCTATCTCCCAAATCCTTGCGGATAAGTCCGAGGTTTTGCAACATTTCATTTTTGGGATCAAATTCTTGCTTACAACTTGAACAAATTCTGCGGACCAGACGCTGGGCGAGAATAAACTCAAGGGACGCCGAAAGAAGAAAGGGTTCAAGCCCCATATCGATCAAACGGGTAATTGCACCTGGAGCGTCATTGGTGTGGAGGGTGCTGAGAACGACATGTCCGGTCAACGATGCCTGAACTGCAATCCGGGCAGTTTCAATATCTCGAATTTCTCCGACCATAATTTTATCGGGATCTTGCCGGAGAAAAGCTCGTAAGGCACGGGCAAAATCGAGACCGACCTGGTGGTTAACGGGAACCTGCATAATTCCCTCGATCTCATATTCCACCGGGTCTTCTGCAGTGAGAATTTTGGTTTCAATTTCATTAACTTCACGCAATGCACTGTATAGAGTCGTTGTCTTGCCTGACCCAGTAGGCCCAGTAACTATAAAAATACCATTTGGACGGCGCACCGCTCCGCGAATTCCTGATTTTACATTTTCGGGAAGGCCTAAATTATCAAGATCCAAATTAACCGCGGATTTATCCAAGACTCGAAGCACCACACTTTCTCCAAATTGAGTGGGCAAGGTAGATACCCGCAAATCAACCGCCCGCCCCTCAATCGTCATCTTAATCCTGCCATCCTGGGGGATGCGATGCTCAGCAATATTCAACTCAGAAATCACTTTAATGCGGGAGATAACGGGTAGGGACAAACTCTTGGGAGGAGGGGACATCTCGTAGAGAGCACCGTCTACTCGGTAACGGATACGAAATTCATCCTCGAAAGGTTCAAAGTGTATATCGGAAGCCTGAGCCCGAATGGCTTGCTGAATAACTAGATTAACAAAACGGATAATTGGAGTCTCATTGGCTGCATCCACCAGATCTCCCTCCTTGGAATCGTCCAAGTTTGCAAATTTATCGAGTCCGGTATCGGCCAACAGATCATCCATCGATGCCTGATCTGCTCCATAATACCGGTTAATCAGCTCGGCAACCATGACGGGATCGCAAACAACGATCAACACCTCAAGATTTAGAGCAAAAGTGAGATCATCAATAATGGATGCATTAAATGGATCGAGTGCGAGAAGGTGGATACCTTGGTCAGAAAGATATAGCGGAACCACGCCGTATTGTCGGGCGGTTTCCTGAGGGAGAACTGAGAGTACATCGGACTCAACCTCGCCGGGTTCGCCAGCCTGTAATTCATACCCGAGGTACTGGGAAATTAAGGCAAACAAATCTTCCCGGCGAATAATTCCTGCTTCTATTACGCCATCTGCAAAAGAACGCTTCCCTTCGACTACATCTTGATCGAAGAGTTCATCCAGGCCATGTTGGGAGACTCCATCGACTTCACGAAAGAGGTCGCGAATTTCAGCATTATTATCGAGGTATAGCATACCTACTTATTCCTCTTCGGTCGTTACCATCAAGACCTCATCCAAAGTAGTGACACCAGCCAAGACCTTACGGAATCCATCGTTACGCATCGAACGCATCCCCATCTCCCTAGCCTTGTTGCGCAATTCAACAATGCTCACATTGTTATAAATCATCTCCTCGATCTCTGAATTCACCACAAAAATTTCAAATACTCCCTTTCTTCCCCGGTACCCTTTTTCTCCACATTTTGGACAACCTGTGCCCTTCATAAAAGTGGCTCCTGCTGCTTGTTCTTCATTAATCCCTAAGACCGCCAATTCTGCAGAATTGGGCTCGTAAGGACCTTTGCAGTTTTGACAAATGGCACGCACCAATCGTTGGGCAAGAGCGGCCCGCAGTGAGGCAGAAACGAGAAACGGCTTCACTCCCATATCAACCAATCGGGAAACCGCGCTCGGAGCATCGTTGGTGTGAAGGGTACTGAAAACCATGTGTCCAGTTAATGATGCATTAATTGCGATCTCCGCTGTTTCCAAATCCCGAATTTCCCCGACCATAACAATATTGGGAGCTTGTCGAAGCATTGCCCGAAGAGCTGCTGAAAAGGTCATCCCCACTTCCGCACGGACCTGTACTTGGTTGATACCAGGGACTTCATATTCAACTGGATCTTCCACCGTAATAATTTTTCGGTCGGGTTTGTTAATGGCATTAAGTGCGGAGTACAAAGTAGTCGACTTCCCCGAGCCCGTGGGCCCGGTAACGAGGAAAATTCCATCTGGTAAATTAATAACCTGCTCGAAGATTGTCTGGTCATCCGAAAAGAAACCCAACTGGGGAAGTCCTAAGCTCAGGCTTTCTTTATCCAGGATCCGCATAACTATGCTCTCTCCATGCACAGTGGGTAGCGTGGAAACGCGCAGATCAATTACCTTTTCGCCGACTTTTACATTGATTCTCCCGTCTAAGGGTACACGCTTTTCGGCCAGGCTGACATTGGCCATTAACTTGGTTCGGGATAGAATTGAAGGCTGAAGACGCTTTGGGAGGGTCCTGCTGCTCAATCAATTTGCCATCTATGCGAAAACGAATGCGAAATTTTTTCTCCAAGGGTTCCATATGAATGTCAGATGCCCGTTTCTCTAAAGCATCCTTAATGACAGAATGGACAAATTTAATTATAGGGGCATCTTCTTCACTAACATCTTCCGGGCGGACATTGTCCTCAATTTGAATATCTCCGCCACCCAACCCTTCGAGGAAATCCTTCTCCTTTTCCTTCTCGTTCAAACCGTAAAGCTGATTGATTGATTCGAGTACATCTGCCCGATAAGCGACCCGAGGGTTAACCGGTTTCCCAAACAAGTGACCGAGGTTATCAATACCGTCTTGGTCAATAGGGTTGCCTAATACAACATCAATAGAGGCACCATCTGTCCCCAAAGGAATGGCCTCATAGAACCGGGCATGCTCGGAATTTAACAGGCCAATAACTTCCGGGGTCAGGCTTACCCCTGCCATGTCTACAACCTCCATATCCAACTCCGAGCCAAGGAAATTTACTACCTCTTCTTTGGACAGTTCCAACTTACCAAGTAGCAAATTCATGAAATCCAGACCTTCATCACCAGAGGTTTCACCAGGATCTTGGGCTTTTACCTCTGCCAGTACCTGATCGATCAACTCTTGGCTGGCTAAACCTTGTTCCTTAAAAGCTTCGGTCAAAAATTCTTCCGTTGCATTCATCAGTTCAAAAGTTTGAAAAGCCTGGACAAGTTACCTACCCAATCCCATCAGAAATTCCGGATTATTTTTTGTCTTCTTTACCCTTTGGATAAACATCTCCATCGCTTCGGCAGGAGGCACTCCTTTCATCGACCGTCGAAGGGCATAAATTTTGTTTAATTCGTCTTTATGGTAGAGCAATTCCTCTTTGCGAGTACCACTTTTTTCAAAGTCGAGAGCTGGAAAAATTCTCTTATTGGAAAGCTCGCGGTCCAAGTGGAGTTCCATATTTCCGGTACCTTTAAATTCTTCAAAGATTACTTCGTCCATCTTACTCCCAGTTTCGACCAGAGCTGTGCCCAAAATTGTTAAACTTCCCCCACCCTCTATATTACGGGCAGATCCAAAGAAACGTTTAGGGCGTTGCAAGGCGGTCGCCTCCACCCCACCACTGAGGATTTTCCCACTGTTGGGCATAGTGGCATTGTAGGCACGGGCCATTCGGGTAATGGAATCAAGCAAAATTACAACATGTTGATTATGTTCGACCATGCGGCGGGCTTTTTCGATCACAATTTCCGCAGCATGCACATGGCTCTCAGCACTTTCATCAAAGGTGGATGCAATGACCTCAGCATCGGGTACCTGCCTACGAAAGTCGGTAACTTCTTCCGGGCGTTCATCCACGAGAAGTACAATTAAATGAGCCTCAGGATTGTTTTGTCTTAAAGCCCGTGCAATTGCTTGCTGTAAAATTGTCTTTCCCGTTCTTGGAGGAGCCACAATCAGCCCTCGCTGCCCAAAACCCACAGGAGATACTAAGTCGACTACCCGCATCGCGACATTGTCCCACTCTACCTCGTGATGGGTTTCAAGATACATACGTTTAAGGGGATAGTAAGGCGTAAGTTCGGTAAAAGGAGTTACCCGCGTGGCTTCCTCAGGAGAAACTCCCATAACTTCGTCTACTTGTAAAACAATCGGGCAGGTGGACTCTTCCATTTTTGCCCGAATTAAACTTTTCACAAAATGACCAGTTTTTAATCCATAGCTGCGAACCAAAAGGGCCGGAATAAAAGCAGATTGAGACTTTAGACGGTAGTTTTCTTTTTCTTGAAGGATGAAGCCATGTCCATCTTCCATTATCTGGACAATGCCTGAAAGAGACACCGGGGTTTCGCTTTTGAGACAGAAAGCCAAAAGAGCATCAACTAACTCTTCACGCAAAGGTGCAGCAGGGAGATCTTCTTCGATAGATAACTTTGAGATTTTTTCTGTTAACTCTGTAAGGTTTAAAGAAAGATATTCGTCTAAGTTCAGACAATCCTTGCCCGATTCCAGTAAGGGTTGAAGAATCTTGGCAATTTCTTCGTCTGTTTTTAATGTCTCAGAATCAAGAAGTTGACCAATTTGCAAGGGTTTTGCTTCTGTTTCTTCGTAGGGCAGTCTTTGAGGCTTTTTAAACTTGGGTTTCTTTCGAAGTTTCTTTTTTTCCTGCCAGGTTAACTTTTTTTGACCAGGGGCAGAATGTGGATGCCCCGGTTGCCTTGGGTGGTTAGGGTGATTGGGTTTGCCACGACCCTGGCCCGGGGAATTCGAGTTCCCCTTAGCTGGCACAGGATTCCCCTCTCCTCCGTCGTCTGCTTTCTCTTGCTTTGCAGGTATTGGTTGGTTGGGCGACTTTTCCTCAGAACTCTTCACCTCATTCTCTTCTTCGGGTCGAGGCCTTTCTTCTTCGCTCTCACTGCCATCAGTACTGAAAAAGAGTTGACGGTCAGGAGCATCAGATTCTGGTTGCTCAACTGGAACAATTGGGGAGTCCGCAGGTGCTTTCTTACTCTTTTTTTTGGAATCCACAGTCGGTTCCTCAGCATTTTCTGAAGAGGCTTTCGGCTTGGACGAACGGGTGCTTTTTTTAACAGGCATTGGATAGTTTAAGTAAATGGAAAAACATTAAAAAATGGTGGGGGCAAGGGCATCTACCTGACGTTTTAGAAAATCGTTGGTTCCACCACCCCACAAGACAAAATCAGCTCGATTTACCTTTTGTACTAATGGCAACTGAGAAGAAATTCGGGCGTTTGCCTCTTCAAGGGAGAGGCCTCGCTGAAACAATCTCTGGTAGATTGTGCTATTTGACGCATACATGGTAACGACGCAGGTAAATTGAGTGTGTAAATTGTTTTCGAACAAAAGAGGTAGTTCAACTAGGCACTTTTCAGAAGAACAAGATTGAATGAAAGTAGTCCATAAGGAACGAACAATAGGATGAAGCAGGTTCTCGATCCACTTTCTTTCTGAATCTTTCTTAAACACTATTCGACCAATCGCGGGTTTGTCAATATTTCCGAAAGAATCAAATCCCACCCCACCCCATCGTTGACGAATATTATTTTTAACTTCGGAGTTGGTTGCCAAAATTTCGGCAACGAGAGAATCTGCAGAAACCACAGCCCACCCCAATTTATTAAACCTTTCCAGTGCAGAGGTTTTTCCACAGGCGATTCCTCCGGTTATCCCAACTACGGTTTTTCCTTTAAAAGGACACATCAATTTAAGTAAAACTGTGGAAGTAAATTTGAGCAAGCAAGGATGTAAATCTTATTATATGCGACTATCGTCTTGCCAGTTTGGCCAGCCGATTCATAATGCGTCTTTCCTTTGAAGGTAGGGTATCCAAGTGGCTAAAGGATGCGGACTGTAAATCCGCCCGCTTCGGCGTTCGTCGGTTCGAATCCGACCCCTACCACCACTTCCGCTTAGCATTCATTCGAATCTTCCCTTGATGAAAGAAAAAAAAACGGCGAAAAGATGGATCTACATCATTCTTGGTGGGTTAATTCTTTATTTTTACAAAACCTGCTCCGGTCAGATACCCCCATTAAAATTTTGATGTTTGCAAAATCTTGGACAAGTACGGCTTTGTACGGCGGAATTCTCGCACTCGGACTGTCCTACCTCACCGCCCACTATTTTAGCACTTCTTTGTTTGCCCATTATCACGATTGGTCGGGTTGGAGAAACTTAACCGGGTGGGCACCCAATGGAATAACCAATGGACTGGCCAAGATCTCATGGGCTGTAATTTTCTGTTCCTGCTGGTGGATGCTCTGGCGGTTCGACTTTTTTCTAGGTATCCAACCTGAAAACAAAAAAGGGACAAAAGAGAATCAAGGGGCTGGATCGATGGGTTCCGAAAATTACCAAAAAATGGGCCCAGAAAATGAGGGGCCGCAAAAAACTGAGAATTTTATTCCAGAGGAAGAAGAGGAAACGGAGACCAAAACTGAAGAAGATAGCAAATCCGAAGAAGACAATTCAGATAAAACCAAGGAGGCAAAGAAAGCCTTCTTTCCTGAAGTAGAAGATCTTGAAATGGCCGAAGTCCTTGGTTTGGAAAAGGATGCGATTCAAGATTTCGCTAAAGTTAAGGCAACTTACCGTATTGCTATTGCTCAGTACCACCCAGACAAAGTTTCAGCCCTTGGATTTGAGATTCAGGAAGTAGCCGAAAAAAAAGCCAAGGAGATCAACCAGGCTTATGAACATTTCCGAAAAAAACTAAAAAAATCAAAAAATAATATATCATAAACTTACACATCTGTGATAATTCCTTGAAGCTCTCTTTTAAATAATCCATAATTGATCCTTTTTACCATGACACAAGCAACCACTCATGAATTCAAAGCCGAGACCAAGCAGGTTCTCGATATTGTTGTAAACTCGCTATATAAAGATAAGGAAATCTTTGTTCGCGAATTAATTTCTAACGCATCCGACGCACTCGAAAAATTACGTCGTACTCAACTTACGGAGAAAGATATTCTTGATGACAATTTAGAACTCGAAATCAACCTGAGTACTGACGATTCAGCAAAACAGTTGATTATCCAGGATTTTGGAATCGGGATGACAGAAGAGGAATTAGTTAAAAACCTTGGTACTATTGCCCATTCCGGATCGAAGGAATTCTTGAATGCTTTGCAAAGCGAAGGAGAAAAGAATGAGTCCTTGATTGGAAAGTTTGGAGTTGGATTTTACAGTGTATTTATGGTGTCGGACTCAGTAAAGGCTTACACTCGCACCTGGCAAAAAGAGGGCGAAGGATTGTGCTGGGAAAGCGATGGTAGTGGTGGATATTCAATTGATAAAACCGATGGACAGCGCCGAGGAACTAAGATCGTCATTCAACTAAAGGACGAGTTTGAAGAGTTTTCGAAAGAGGATCGAATCAAGGATATTGTCAAAAAATACTCTGCATTCGTCCAGTTCCCCGTTTCGGTAAATGGTGAGAAGGTCAATACGGTGGATGCCATTTGGTTGCGCTCGAAATCAGAGATTAAGGACGAAGAGTACGAAGAGTTCTACAAGTTCCAGTCCAATGACTACGATTCGCCATTGATGCGTTTGCACTTCAGTGCTGACGCCCCACTGGAAATCAACTCCCTACTTTTCGTACCCAAACGAAACATGGAAAAAATGGGGATGTTTAGAAGCGAGAACAAAGTAGCCTTACACTGCCGGAAAGTCTTAATTGATGCAGAGCCAAAAAGCCTTTTTCCAGAATGGTTGAGATTCTTAAAAGGTGTGGTTGATAGTTCTGACATTCCTCTGAATGTTTCAAGAGAGACCATGCAGGATAGCGAACTGCTCAAGAAACTAGGCCAAGTTTTGACCAAAAGATTCCTTCGATTTCTTAATGAACAAGCGAAGAAAGAAGAGGACACATTTTTGGAGTTTTGGAAAGAATATGGAGTACTTCTCAAAGAAGGTGTGGCAACTGACTTCACCTACAAGGATGATTTGGCCAAGTTATTGCGTTTCGAATCCACGGCAGCTGAGGACGGTAAACTTACCGGATTGGAAGCCTACATTGATCGAATGGCTGCAGATCAAAAAGATATTTTGTTTCTTTATGGAAAAAACCGTAAAGCAATTGAATCAGGTCCCTACCTCGAAGCCCTGCAAGCACGCGGATATGAGGTTCTACTTCTTACCGAACCGGTTGACGAGTATGTCATGCAATCCCTGCGCGAATTTAAGGAAAAGAAAATTATTTCTGCCGATTCAGATGAATTAAAACTAGAAAAATTAGATCAAGAACCAACCGGTGAAGCCCTTGATGAAAAAGCCGTAAAAAAGCTATCCAAGTGGATCAAGCAATCCTTGGAAGACCGCGTATCCGAAGTAGAAACAGGCGAACGATTAATCAATAGCCCCGTCTGCGTTGTTGGAGAGGATGGGATGGGGGGTGCTTCTGCCCGCCGGATCATGAAAATGATGCAGGGTCCAGAAGGCGAAATGCCTGCTAGTAAAGTAAAATTCCAGATTAATCCAAACCATGCGATTATTCACGGGTTATTCAAACTCATGGAAAAAGATGAGCCAACAGCCCTACTGGTAGCGAATCAACTTTTGGACAATGCTTTGGCTTCCGCTAATCTTTTGGATGACCCAAGGGAGATGATAGCACGCAGTTATCAAACCCTAGAAAAACTTACCACCGTGTAATTTTTTGGGCATTTCAAGAACCGTGTAAATTGAGATTGCCCCGAATGTACGGGATGAGGTAAAAAATTTACCATGATGAGGAACTTTAGCAAATTTTTGATATTTGGCACACTTAGTTGCCTCATTTCCTTGGTTGGTTGTTTTAAAAGCTCAGGAGGACTTGGTCGCAGTGGAGGAAATCCTTTTGCTGACGCTGATGCTGCAGTAAGTAAAAATATCGAAAACTTGATGGGGCTTTCCGTTGGGATGACCAAAGCACAGGTGTTTAGTCTATCTGGAATCGCTAATTATGTGGAAGGATACGATTGGGGCAGCGTATGGTTTTACAAAATTCGCAAAGGTGGAAACGAAGGCACCCTCTCCGACAAGGAAGTTGAAAAACGTTACATGCCCGTTGTTTTTGATAATACCGACCGTGTCATGGGATACGGTAGTAAGTT
>JGI20160J14292_10003426_pt1 | contig 12112 bp, 12 predicted proteins | sample COG_10_FD_14292 | JGI IMG/M metagenome (IMG submission 14292) | reverse complement strand
AGTTAACATCCTCTGATCTTTTAAGGGCATAAATAACTTGCATTACTTTGGTTCGGATATGTCTTCTATTCAGCATGGTATAAAGAACTTAATTTTTGGATCAGTTTTGACCTTTGTTTATTTTGATTCTTACAATTGAAATAAATTGCCTGACAAAAATAGTATTATTTTGCTTCTAAAAATTCAAAAATTAGTTTTTTTACACAATGTCATCTTTCTATAAAACTACTATCTTTGTAAGTGGGTTTCTAGTTCCAATACGATCCTACAATATAACCAATGAAAGAACTTAAGTATCTTAATAAATATTTTTTAAAGTATCGCTTTAAAATCATCTTGGGTATTCTTATAACAATTGGATCTAAGATATTTGCATTATTTACTCCTCAGCTTATTGGAAAATCGATTACTTTAATTTCTAATCAAATTACTAATCCTACAAGTCCTGACGTTTTTAGGAATCAAATAAGCACATATATACTTTACATAATTGGAGCCGCCATTGCCACCGGTATATTTACCTTTTTAATGCGTCAAACTATAATTAACGTGTCGCGTCATGTGGAGTTTGATTTGAAAAATGAAGTTTACAAACACTATCAAAAGCTTTCTATTGCTTTTTACAAACGAAACCGTACGGGAGACCTTATGAGTCGAATAAGTGAAGACGTTAGTAAAGTCCGAATGTATATTGGACCAGCTGTTATGTATACAATTAATACTTTAACACTATTTATTGTTGCTTTGGCATACATGTACAATCAATCGCCTTCACTTACAATGTATACCATTCTACCGCTTCCTTTTTTATCTATATCCATCTATTTTCTTAGTAAACTAATTCATAAACAAAGTACGATTGTACAAACTCATTTATCTACCTTATCATCGTCAACTCAAGAGTTTTTTAGTGGTATTTGGATTACAAAGGCCTATGCCATAGAGAAACAAACAGAACAAAAGTTTTCAGACTTGGCAAACTCTCAACGTGAGAAACGTTTGGGTTTATCTAAAATTCAGGCATTTTTTCATCCTTTAATGTTACTACTAATAGGCATAAGTAATCTGATAGTAATTTATATTGGAGGAAAGCAATATATGGATGGGCAGATAGAGAATTTGGGAACCATAGCAGAGTTTATAATATATGTGAATATGCTCACTTGGCCAGTAGCTTCTATTGGATGGGTCACTTCTTTAATACAAGAAGCGGAGGCTTCACAGAAACGTATAAATGAGTTTCTAAAGCAAACTCCTAGCATAATCAACAACTGTGAGCTAGAAACTAAAATCGATGGATCTATTTCTTTTAAAGATGTATACTTTACATACGAGGACACCAATATTCAAGCATTAAAAGGGGTCAGTTTTGAAGTTAAAATGGGACAAACTCTTGCTATTATTGGAAACACTGGCTCTGGGAAATCAACTATACTAGAGCTCATAGGACGATTATATGATGTTCAAAAAGGCCATATAGAAGTGGACGGAATAGCGATTCAAAGTCAAAACCTGGATAGCCTTAGATCTAGTATTGGTTTTGTTCCTCAAGACCCCTTTTTATTTTCTGATAGTCTCAAAAAAAATATCAAATTTGGGAAAAATAATGCATCAGACAACGAAGTTATAGAAGCTTCTAAGATGGCCGTTGTTCATGACAATATTATTAATTTTAAAAACGGATATGATACTATTTTGGGAGAACGCGGCATCACGCTTTCAGGGGGCCAAAAGCAACGAGTATCTATTGCAAGGGCTTTTATAAAAAACCCACAAATTCTTCTTTTAGACGATTGTCTTTCTGCAGTTGATACAGAAACCGAAGAACAAATTTTAAACAATATAAAGTTAGTAACCAAAGACAAAACAACTATCATAGTTAGTCATAGAATTTCATCTGCAAAAAACGCAGACATAATAGTGGTTTTGAATAACGGAATCATAACGCAAAAAGGTTCTCACGCTGAACTTATTAATGTTGAAGGTTATTACAAAGATCTTTATCAAAATCAACTACAAGAAATTTCCAGTTAGTTTCATAAAACAACAAATCATTGAATTCTAGAAAATAAATGTCTTAATTAGTTGGTGTGCTAATTTATTTTTTGGACTTTTGATTGTAAAAGAGACCTATTAATTGAATCTCTTTCTACTTTTAACACAACAATTATGGAACAAGAAGAAATTTATTCGAAAGTTTTAAGAGCTGGAAGGCGCACCTATTTTTTTGATGTCAGAGCTACTAAAGCTGGTGACTACTACTTGACGGTTACAGAAAGTAAAAAATTCACTAACGATGATGGATCTTTCCACTACAAAAAACATAAAATATACCTCTATAAAGAAGACTTCACGGAGTTTAATAGCATCCTAAAAGAAATGACTGACTACATAATTAATGAAAAAGGTCAAGAAGTTATTAGCGATAGACATCAAAAAGACTACGTGAAAGAAGAGTTTCCCTCTAAAGTCAGTAAAGAGAATCTGTCAACTGGCAACTTCACAGACGTTAATTTTGATGACATTTAGCAGGAAATAGACAATAAATAAAAGAATAAGAATTTTACTTATAACTTTTTTCATACATGGAACAGTATTCGCTGGATTATATGCCATAAATTAGTTTCTAAAAGGCCTTGATTTTGACCTGTAAGACTTTGCATATACCCTATTTTATACGTTAATAATTACAGGTATCATGGAACTCTATAATCATGAAAAATCAAAAGCAAAATAATACCCTTATATGAAGCAATGGGGTTAAAGCAAAGGAGTGCCGTTAGGTACATTTTCTTCAGGCGACAACAAAATAACTTTAAAAGCATCAACAGCCCCTAAAACTAAGCATTCACTAACAAAATTGGAAATCTGTTTATTTGGGAAATTAATATTAGCTATAATTTGTTTGTTCAATAAATCTTCTTTAGAATAAAGAGATGTAATCTGAGCGGAAGACTTTTTAATCCCTACACTCCCAAAATCTATCGTTAACTTATAGGCAGGTTTATGTGCCTCGTTAAAGTCAAAAACTTCAGTTATAGTGCCTATTCTCAAATCAATTTTAGAGTAGTCATCAAACGAAATTGTTGTGGTCATATTTATTGCATTAATCAAAGCAATGAAGATATAATTTTTTCAGTACTTCCTAAACGAATAACTACAAATCTTTGCATATCTTTGAGGACAACTAACACGAAATGGCTCAAACACCTTCAAATATGCTTCCATTAGGAACGGAAGCACCAAATTTTAAATTATGGGATACTGTTTCAGATTCTATAAAATCATTAAACAAAGTAAAAGGTCCAAACGGAACTATGGTAATGTTCATATGCAATCATTGTCCTTATGTCATTCATATTAATGAAGCACTAGTAGTTCTGGCAGAGGAGCTAAAAACAAAGGGAATAAGAGTGATTGCTATCTCTAGTAATGACGCTGAAAAGTACCCACAAGACGGACCAAGAGCCATGGAATTGCATGCAATAAAAATGAAGTATTCTTTTCCTTATTTGTACGATAGAACGCAGGATATTGCCAAAGCATATAATGCTGCATGCACACCAGACTTCTATTTATTTAACGCCGAGCTGAAGCTAACGTATAGAGGTCAGCTAGATGAGTCTCGACCTACAAATGACCTTCCAGTAGATGGAAGTGACTTAAGACATGCTGTTGACTGCTTATTAAAAAACAAAGACAATACACGAACTCAAAAGCCCAGTATTGGATGTAGTATTAAGTGGAAAACTAGCTAGTTAATCGATTTTTTATTGAGATAAATTAATCTTGGACTTTAATGATTTCTAAGTCGTCGTATTTAAGTATGAAGCCAGCCTCATTTTTATAACCTCCATTTGGCTGAAGCGTATATTTAAATTTATTTCCTATGTAACTCGTTTGAATATCCGTTGCTCTTTCGTATAGAGTTCCAAACCTGCTAAGTCGTAGTAATAAATCCATTGTTAAATCAAACCCTCTTATAGCATATTTGTTGGGAAAGGTTCCAAACTTAATTAAATATTTTTCTTGAAATGCACTAGGAAGTTCCATGTTGAAATTAATAGCTGGATACTGAAAATGTAAGTTAGACAAATCATAATTTGAAACGTTTTTTCCTTCAAATGCTTTGTTTTTAGAAGTTGTCATCAGTAATATATCTCGCTGAATTTCAGTTTCATTATCATCTACAAGAGTTGTTAAGCCATTCATAGCATTTAGCATGCTAGTAACGTTGGAAACAAAGCCCTCATTATTCGACTCAAGAAAAACAATTGTTCTTCCTGGTAAAAGTGCTTTTTGAACATCTTCTAACATTAAATAAAACTGCTCAACTCCATCTTTATCTGTTTTTGAAGTTATCAAAGAAGCCGAAGGAAATGCTTTTTTTAAATAAGTTACTGTTGATGTGTTTTTTGAATCATATATAATTAATGTCCTGTGTGGAATCGTATCTGTTTTAACATAAGAAACCATTTTGGATCGCATCCAATCCAAGTCTGGAATGGTTTGGAACAAATTAGAATAACTCTTTTTTGAGTTAACAAACGGAGATACTACTGGAATGTTATCCTTTAAAACATGTTGTGCTGTCAACTCAAGATTCTTATAAGTTATAGGCCCAAGAATTAGGTCATATTTCGAAAAATCTGTCTCATTCAGTATTGTTTTTACATCCAACGCTTTAGCATTAGTGTCGAATACATCCAAGTTTACAGAAATTCCTAATTGTTTTGCGGAATCAATTGCAATAGCAACCCCAGAATAAAAATCCGTAGAAAGATTAATATATCCATCACGCTTTAGTTGTTCTCTAGCTAAGAATAAGGAATCTGAATCGATACTTTTTGTCTTAAATGGCAATAGGAGACCTATGTTTTTAACCGTTAAATCTACTAAGCTATCAGAGAGAGTCGTCGTAAAAACCAGAGCTGTTTCTATGTCTTTGACGCTAGACTTTGGAACTCTTAAAACCATCCCTAATTTTAATCCTTCTTTCTCTAGCTCTGGATTAAGAGATACTAGCAGTTCTTTAGAAAGTCCTAACTTTTTTTCGAGTCTATAAAAACCTTCACTTGCTTTTACGATATAATATCCAAACTGATCTTCTTCTATCTGTTTTTTATCTGAAACTATGATATTAGGAACATTCAATTGCTGACCCTCATTTAGACTAGCTCCCATATTTGGGTTAAGTGCTTCAAGTTGAGGTACTGAGATTCCAAACTTATAAGCTATGCGCCATTTCCCCTCTTTAGCTAAAACAGTATAGAGCTGTAATGAACTATTATAAGCTGGATCACTGTTTTCCTTAAAGATAGGAATGTATATTTTTTTTCCAGACCTTAACTTTTTATTTCTTAGCCGTTCATTGTGAGTTTTTAAATCTTGAATTGTAATATTATATATCTGGGCAATACTAAAAAGCGTTTCTTTTCGGCGAACTTTATGAACTTTATACGATTCTATTTCTCTTTCCGCTAGTGGAGAATTTAATCTATCTAAAAATGATTCAGGAATAATTAACTCTGAATCAATAGCAATACCAGAAAAAGCATCCGGATTTAAAGCGTAAATATCAGCTGTTGATATTTTGTAAAGCTGAGCGATGCTTTCAACAGTCTCTCCTGTTTTTACATTATGTGTTTTTAAATTCTGAGCATAGCTAGAAATGCTAAATAGAATAATTCCTAAAAAAATTAAAAAATGCTTCATACACTTATTTTAAAAATTTACTCCTGCCTTAATATCAAGATTACTCCCACTCTATGGTCGCAGGTGGCTTAGAACTAATATCATACACTACTCTATTTACTCCTTTTACTTTATTAATAATATCATTGGATGTTTTTTGGAGAAATTCATAAGGCAAATTAACCCAATCAGCAGTCATTCCATCTGTACTTTCTACCGCTCTTAAAGCAACGCATTTTTCATAGGTACGTTCGTCTCCCATAACTCCTACACTATTTACTGGTAGTAAAATAGCCCCTGCTTGCCAAACCTTATCATATAAATCCCATTCTCTTAATCCATTTATAAATACAGCGTCTACTTCTTGTAAGATACGAACTTTTTCATGGGTAATATCTCCTAAAATACGGATGGCGAGTCCAGGTCCAGGAAAGGGGTGACGACCTAGCAATTTAGGATCAATACCCATAGAAGCACCTACGCGCCTAACTTCATCCTTAAACAAAGCCTTGAGAGGCTCTACTACTTGTAACTTCATGAAGTCGGGTAAACCCCCTACATTATGATGACTTTTAATGGTTGCACTAGGACCTCCAGTAGCAGAAACACTTTCTATTACATCGGGATAAATAGTGCCTTGAGCTAACCATTTAACATCCTGTATCATTTGTGCCTCATCATCAAAAACTTCTATAAATACACGCCCAATGGCTTTACGTTTCAGTTCTGGATCTTCCAGACCTGCTAAAGCTCCCATAAAACGGTCTGAGGCATCTACTCCTTTTACATTAAGCCCCATTCCTTCATACTGAGTTAAAACACCTGAAAATTCATCTTTCCTCAGTAGTCCGTTATTTACAAAAATACAATACAGATTTTTTCCAATAGCTTTGTGCAATAAAATTGCAGCCACCGTTGAATCAACTCCTCCTGATAAACCTAAAACAACTTTATCATTTTGAAGTTTCGATTTTAAATCAGCAACTGTTTCATCTACAAATGAGTCAGGAGTCCAATCCTGGTTTAAACCAGCTATAGAAACCAAGAAGTTTTTTAATAAAGTTTTTCCGTCAGTTGAATGATATACTTCAGGATGGAATTGAATTGCAAAAGTAGTCTCGCCTTCAATCTTATATGCAGCATTAACCACATCTGCAGTACTAGCCAGTAAAACAGCATTGGTTGGTAGTTCTTTTATAGTATCGCTATGACTCATCCAAACTTGACTTCCAGAGTTAACACCCTCAAAGAAAGCTTCATTTTCTTTTACATACGATAAATTAGCACGTCCGTACTCTCTTGTATTGGATGGTGAAACCAACCCTCCAGAAAAATGAGCCAAATATTGTGCGCCATAACAAACAGCTAATAATGGTTTTTGACCACGTATTCCAGTTAAATCTGGATGCAGTGCGTCTTCTCCTCTCACAGACTGTGGACTCCCAGAAAGTACTACAGCTTTAAATTCGTCTAAATTGGTGGGGATTTTATTGTAGGGGTGAATCTCACAATATATGTTTAGCTCCCTTACGCGTCTTGCTATAAGTTGAGTATATTGAGATCCGAAATCGAGTATTAATACCTTATCGTGTTGCATATTCAAAAGTAATATTTATAAATAAAATTGGACTACTAATTTAGAAATTTATAGAGAAAAAATATGAAAATTTTGATTTAGAGGTTGTAACTCAAGTTTTAATCGTTCTATAAATTCATCCCCAAATTCTAAATAAAATTCTGAAAAATTTGAGAAACGCTCTTGTAGAGTTCCGTTTGGGAAAAGCTCTAAATGTATCTGCTCTATACGTTCGATATAATTTTTATGAGATTTCTTTTCTGCTTTAAGTAGGCGTTTCTCTAAAACTTCTAAACCTTTAATTTGTTTTTTTTCTTGAGCTGAAACAGCACCCAAGAAGGACTTATCTGTTAGACCAGCAATCTTATAAAGCGCTAAAAACTGTTGCTTTAAAGCGATTTTTTGATTAGAAAAATCTATAGACAATGCAGTCATTTTTTTGATTTGACAATCAATTAGTTCTTGTTTATTTTTAAATAGGTCAGAAAGAGATAGGTTCAGTTTATCTAATTTTTGATGCTGCTTAGGAGTCACCAAAAGCACTGAGTTTCGATGTAACAAAATTGGAAATTTAAGATGCTCAGACTCAAAATATGATTTAAGCTGAAGCCAATAAGACAACTCACCCCCTCCACCAATGTAACAAAGGTTAGGTAGGATTGTTTCTTGAAATAAAGGGCGCATGATCACATTTGGAGAAAACCGTTCTGGAAAAAGATTAAGTTCTTCTAAAATGCCTTGTAAATCCCAAGATAGTTGGGTGTTTAAGACATTATAAACTCCATCGATTTTTACAATGCGTTCACGTAAATCATCTTTCAAGTAAAATAAATTTAATTCTCTAGGATTTACCTGAACTTTATAATCGCTATCAATTGCTTTTAATGTTTTGATGGTATCAGATATGGACTTAAAAGCAGTACTAGAAGATAACTCTGAGGCTACTATTGGAATAAACAACCGCTTTAAAGCTGCATCATTACCGTCAATCACAACTAAGTCTTCACCCTCAAACAGCGCATGAACTAAAAAGCGTGTTGCATCTGCTAAGTTCGAATGGTTTGTGTACGATTTATTGAGTAATTCTTTAAGAAATTTGGCTGTAACTGTTTTGCCTAAAACATTAGAAAAAACACCTATAAGATCAGATAGTCCTGAAGTGTCTAATAAGCCAACTGCACCTGAAGTTTCTTGCGACCATTGAAAACGCTTGTTCAGAAAATTAAAATGATTAATTTCTTCAAAGTCATGATCTTCAGTAGCCATCCAAAAAATAGGGATAAAATTATTTTTGGGGTCGTTTCTTTTTAACTCCTTCGCTAAATTTATGGTTGTTATAATTTTGTATAAGAAGAACAGTGGCCCACCTAACAGGTTTAATTGATGACCTGTAGTGATGGTAAAAGTATTTTGATTAGCTAGAGACTGAATTCTAGAAGTTGTTAAATTAGAAGGCTGTAATGACGTATATTGTTGTGTCAATGCATTTACTAAAACGGTTCTTTTTTCTAAAGAAAAATCCGCTTGCTTGGTTTTTAGCTGAGCTTTGAAATTATCTATATTTGGAAAAAGATTATAAAGAGGATGTAGCTCGGATCGGTTTTCCACATAATCACAAATAAGCTTTGAAGCATAAGCAGTGTCTCGAAATGAAATACAGTCTGTTGGCATAGCATTAACTTATTATATATAAAAACACTCTATTTCGTATGCAATTACTAAAGAGGCTTACAATACCGCTTTTGCATACAAATCAAAATCAGCAGCTTCAGTTACTTTAACGGTTGCAAACTCCCCTGTTTTGAGGTATGTATTAGTAGCATCAATCAATACTTCATTATCAACATCTGGAGAATCAAACTCGGTTCTTCCAACAAAGTAAGTACCTTCTTTACGATCTATAACAACCTTAAAAGTTTCTCCAATTTTGGCTTGATTCAATTCCCATGAAATTTGAGATTGAATTTCCATAATTTCATTAGCTCTTGCTAACTTTACCTCTTCAGGCACATCATCTTCTAAATTAAAAGCATGTGTATTTTCTTCATGAGAATAGGTGAAACAGCCTAAACGTTCAAAACGCATCGCTTCTACCCACGCTTTTAAGGTCTGGTAATCTTCTTCTGTTTCTCCTGGGTATCCAACAATTAAGGTCGTTCGGATAGTCATTTCTGGAACTGCTGCTCTAAATTGAGTAAGAAGTTTTGTGGTTTTAGCCTGTGTCGTCCCACGACGCATACTTTTAAGAATTTTGTCTGAAATATGTTGTAGTGGAATATCAAGGTAATTACATATTTTAGGCTCACGCTTCATAACGTCTAAAACGTCTAACGGGAAGCCTGTTGGAAATGCATAATGCAAACGAATCCATTCTACTCCTTCAACTTTTACTAGCGCCTCTAAAAGCTCAGCTAAATTTCTTTTTTTGTATATATCTAAACCGTAGTATGTTAAATCTTGAGCGATTAAAATCAATTCTTTAACCCCGTTAGCTGCTAATTTCTCAGCTTCAATAACAAGATTCTCTATCGGAGTAGATTTATGTTTCCCTCGCATTAATGGAATGGCACAAAAACTACAAGGACGATCACAACCTTCAGCAATTTTTAGATAAGCGTAATTCTTTGGAGTAGTTGTTAGGCGTTCTCCTATAAGCTCATGCTTATAGTCAGCTCCTAAAGCCTTTAACAATTGTGGTAATTCCGTGGTTCCAAAATACTGATCTACATTAGGAATTTCTTTCTGCAAGTCTGGCTTATAGCGCTCACTTAAACAACCCGTCACAAACACTTTATCAACTTCTCCATCCTCTTTCTTCTGCATGTAATCTAAAATCGTATTAACACTTTCTTCTTTGGCATTGTTAATAAAGCCACAGGTATTAATAACTACTACATTTCCTTCCCCTTCGTGAACTACATCTTTTCCACTCGCTTTGAGTTGCCCCATTAACACTTCACTATCATAGACGTTTTTGCTACAGCCTAAAGTGATCACATTAATTTTATTTTTTTTAAGTGTTTTAGTTCTCATGATATGATACTATTAATGTTGAGGTTTATTTGAAAAATGAATCTACAAATTCAAACTTATTAAAAACTTGAAGATCTTCTATACCTTCTCCTACGCCTATATATCTTACAGGAATTTTAAACTCGTCACTAATTCCAATGACAACACCACCCTTAGCAGTGCCGTCTAATTTAGTAATCGCTAGGGCAGTTACTTCGGTAGCAGCTGTAAATTGCTTGGCTTGTTCAAAAGCATTCTGTCCAGTAGAACCATCAAGTACCAGCAGTACTTCATGAGGCGAATGCTCTACTACTTTTCGCATAACACGCTTGACCTTGGTCAATTCATTCATCAAATTAACTTTATTATGTAAACGTCCGGCTGTATCTATAATAACCACATCTGCATTAGAAGTGACAGCACTTTGTAAAGTATCAAATGCAACAGAAGCAGGGTCACTTCCCATCGACTGTTTAATAATTGGAACTCCTACTCGGTCAGCCCAAACCTGTAGCTGATCGATAGCCGCAGCTCTAAATGTGTCAGCCGCTCCTAAAACGACATTAAGTCCTTGCTTTTTTAGTTGATAAGCTAGCTTTCCAATAGTAGTGGTTTTTCCGGCTCCATTAACACCCACTACCATTATAACGTAAGGTTTATTTGTTTGGGGAATTGTAAAATCAATATCTTCACCAGAATTAGTTTCAGATAACAAACCTGCAATTTCTTCTCTAAGAATTAGATTTAGTGCTTCAGTACCAACATATTTATCTTTGGCCACTCTTGCTTCAATTCGGTCGATTACTTTTAGGGTCGTATTTACACCAACGTCACTAGTAACAAGAACTTCCTCTAAGTTATCTAATACATCTGCATCTACCTTAGATTTACCTACAACAGCTTTACTTAACTTGTCAAAAAAGTTAGAGTTGGACTTCTCCAGACCTTTATCTAAAGTCGCCTTTTTGTCTGATGAAAATATCTTTTTAAAAAAACTCATAAGTCAACAATTTCTCTATTTACAAAAATAGCATTAAATGTGAGGAAATTAAAAAATAAAAGCCGCTTTATAATAAAGCAGCTTTAAATATGATACTGTAANAACTNTCTTATTTTTTNCTTAAGAAGTCACTTACCTTTTCAGGCGTCATAATAGATTCAACAAAAATATAAGCNCCAGATTTCTCTGACTTAACCATTTTGATCGCTTTNGTTANACGCTTTGACCCAGTTTGTAAGGATGCTACTGATTTCTTTGCCATGATTCAAATGTGTTACGTTTGAAAATTACTTTCGTAAAATTCTTAAATTATTTAATTTCTTTGTGAACCGTCATTCTCTTAAGAATGGAGTTAAATTTCTTAATCTCCATACGATCAGGCGTATTCTTCTTGTTCTTAGTTGTAATATATCTAGAAGTTCCTGGTTTTCCAGACTCCTTGTGCTCTGTGCACTCCAAAATTACTTGAACTCTATTTCCTCTTTTTGCCATTTTACAGTGCTTTTATTGGTCGTTTATTTTAAAAAACCTTTAGTCTTTGCTTCTTTTATTGCTGCATGAATACCAATTTTATTGATGGTTTTCAAAGCTGCTGTAGAAACCTTTAGGGTTACCCAGTTATCTTCTTCTGGAATATAAAAACGTTTTTTAATCAGATTTACATTAAATCTACGCTTAGTTCTATTTAAGGCATGAGATACATTGTTTCCAAACATTGCTCTTTTACCCGTAAGTTCACAAATTCTTGACATTTTTCTTAACTTTAATTGTTTTGTTGTTTCAAAACGAGGTGCAAAAATACGAATTCTTTAGAAGTACGCAAACTTTAT
>JGI20160J14292_10003395_pt1 | contig 12184 bp, 7 predicted proteins | sample COG_10_FD_14292 | JGI IMG/M metagenome (IMG submission 14292) | reverse complement strand
ATAGTCAAATATTCTTTAGCAGTGATATCTTTAATTCGATTCAACGCTATAAACTTACGTCGGGTGTTCTGGTATTTTTGCCAGCTTCTTTTTTCATAGCATAATTGGCACCTGGGTCTTTTTCTTTTACAACATTCGCGCTTATTATGAAGTTCTTCGTCCAATTCTTGTTCTAGTATAAGCACTTTCCATTTTAAATATATATCTATGTTGTCCACTGTGGTATTTTTTTGGTGAAATATGGTATTCCTACTGATGCACGATACGTCAGAGCGGCACTCGCTGTTACTTCCTATTGTTTTCCCCATGTTATTCAACTAAAACATACATATAAATACTGTGTATTATTATAATAAAATGGTACAAGTTCAACAAAAGTGGTGTCCAGGATGTAAGGCTCATAGAGTTTTAGCAGATTTTTATAATAATAAAAGGAGATATGATGGAAAGCAAAGTAATTGTAAGTGCTGTATGAAACGACATAATAAGGTAAATTATAGCAAACATAAGGTATCATGGAATAAGCGTAGTACAGCTTACCGTAAGACTGCAAAATGGAAAGAGTATAAGAAGAACTACATGAATAAACGCTATAAAGATAGTAAAGAATTTCGTATACTAACTAGATTACGAAATAGGACAAGAGAAGCTGTAAGAAAGTATCATAGTAAGAAGAAGAAAACTACTATAGACTACTTAGGTTGTAGTATAGAACAGTTATGTAGTTATTTAGAATCTTTATTTTACGACGACATGTGCTGGGACAATGTAGCAAAATGGGATATAGATCACAAAGTTCCATGCTCCTCATTTGATTTAAGTAAAGAAAGTGATAGACAAAAATGTTTCCACTATACAAACCTACAACCAATGTGGAGATTAGAGAACATTAAGAAGTCAAACAAACTTATTTCCACCCCTTAAACGAAGCACTAGGTGGATCGTTGCTTCTTTTTGTACTGTAATTGTGTTAGTATGCTAATTTACTGAGATATAGAGATGAAATTAACTTACTATTGTAATCACTTAAGGTACGTCCATCTTCCAATTGTTTGCCAGCGACTGTTATTTTGTTGTTAGTTATCTTTTAAGCAGGTAGATATTTTAAGCAGGTGAAAACTTACAAATCAATCGCTGTTGGTCCGGCGGGATTCCCTCTATGGTAATACTATGTTAGAAATTTGATGTTCTTTAAAATTAGATATACTAACTTACCTTTGTCTTGTATTTTTTGTTTGACATTTTCAATTGTCTCACTAGGTTCTACATCGAGAGTAATAGTTTTTCCACTACAGAAGTTGTTAGAAACGTTTTGTTGAAGGTTATTTATGTTAAAATACGTTTTAAAAGTTACTTACGTTAGAGTTTTTACGAAGATTTGCATTTTGTTAATATATTGTTATCATAACAGGCGCGGCTATATATACTCTTATAAATTGAGAAAAGATGAATCTTCAAAAGTACAATGTAGAAGGGGGAGACAAGAAAAGCTTTGTTCAAAAGTTTAAAGAGCATATGGATGTGGATGTCAAGTCTATTATAGTAATCGATACGTTGATGAGTCATGTGGAACCTGTCGGGGAAATGCCAGTTGGGTTTGTGTTGATGGAAAGTGGTAACTGGTTCTTAGTTGGGTGGACAGATAGGAAAAAACGGTGTCATCCACAAAATTTGTATCCGCATAAGAAAAAAGAAATGTTACTATATGGCAGTTGGTCTAAACAAACGTGGACATATCGTGAGTTGTACAAGTGTGTTTTCCAACGTTTACGTCAATTGGATGATTTTCCAACAGTAGTAGCTTCCACCAACAACTGGGAGAGAAATCGCCAGGCTTTATTTACATGTGCTAAATTACTGGAGAAATCTGTACAAGAGCGAGTGAAGATGAAGGAGCAATTATTACTGAAGAGCATCATGTCCCACAACTACGAATTACTGAAATCTACTTGTACAACGTTGGGGTATGAGACGGATGCGTCTGAATTGGTGAAGAGAGTGATGAATATGTACGATAAAGATCTTGTATTTGAAAGTGAAAAGGTGATTCGTGAAAGTGGTATTTTAAACTTATTAAAAGAACATGTGCTCTCAAAATGGAATATATAAGAGCTTCGGATGCTTTAATAATGGAGGAGAAAGAATCTTTACTGGAAAAAGGAGTGTTGGGGAAGATAGAGGCACGTTTGAATAATTTAGAAAGTAACGTTCAACAGATATTGGCAAAAGGAGATGAGTTTAACGAAGCAACACAGGAAAAATTAGAAAATATACAAGTACAGTTAGAGAAACAATCTCAAAACATGCGTAAAATTAGAAGAAAATTAATGGACCGCTACAATCCCTACACCATCTTCACTATCCTGGTCGCTGTGGTGATTGTATGGATTTTGTTTATGTATTACATAGTAGGTAAATAATAATGATATTTTTGCTAAACGTGATTCAACCTTGTTGTATATATTGTACAGACCCCCGATTATTCCTATTGTTTGATAGACTGGTTGTTTCTGGTAGTATAATAGAATGTAATCGGTAACGAAAACTATCGATACAGCCATACTTATTCGAATAAAAACTAGGTACACTAATTTAGATTTGGCGTCAGTTAGATCTTCGTAAACAACAGGTTTAGTGTGAACCAAGGCCATATACTTGTCGTCAATCTGCATCAATACACAAAATATGATGGATGCGAGTATAGGAGTGAATAAAAATATGTCTTGAACGTACCATCTTAAACAGATAATTAGTATTAATGCTATCAACAACAAGAATCTTTTCTTCCTCAACCTTCCAATCATAATCTATATACAAAAAAAGGAGTACATATATAAAGCTATATTGTTTATATGGCGAAAAGAAAAAGAACTAGAGATAAACTATGTCCAACAGAAAAAGATACGTGTGCAATTTGCTTTGAAGAAAAAGAAATCAAAGATTTAACTGTTTTGAACAACTGCAAGCATGCTTATTGTGCAGAATGCATTACGGAGTGGGCCAAAAAAGAAAATACATGTCCACAATGTAAAGTAAGATTTACTCTATTGGATATTCCGGGACGTAAACGAAGGAAACGAGTGATACATAAAAATTTGGGTGGAGAAGAAGAAGCGGACGATGAAGACATAACTGTTGAACAACAAGAACATATAATAGGGATGGCAGTAATGAACTATATCGCATCAGCGCGATTCAGGGACTACATAGCACGTACTATTTTAAGAAGATCTAGTATTCGAGCGTCCATCTTGTGGAGTATTATACAGAGAGCGTTACCGCCATTGAACCGACAGGTAAGGGATTCTATTTTAGAAAATAGTGATAACATTGGACGAATGAATTTAGATATTTTGGAAGCTACTGACGCCATGTGGCGTCTACGATATGCTTCTTTACGTGGATCATATTACCTATAAATATACTGTTTTGTGTCTACATAATATGACTGCTACTTTGTTTGATATTTTAAAGCATAAAATGATAAAGGTTGGAGACTCGATCGAATTTAGTTTTAAACAACATTTTTTCAGAGCTATCATTATTCGTGGAGGGCTGATTGGACAATGCTCCGTGTATCGTCCACGCACACAACAGGCTGAATCAATACTTCAGCACCATTCTTCTTTTTCTAGTCTGACCAGTTGGACTGAAGCGTGTTTACAGGACATACTTGAGGAATACTTCACTAGATATTCTTCATGGAAACGTGTATACCATTTGGAGTCTGGACGTACATTGGGCGAATTAAGAGACAGATGTAAGTTACTAAATGGAAGAATACGAGAAGAAGATAGTATTGAATTATACAAAGAAATTTATCGTCTTCAACACACCGTGAAAGAAATGTCGGTTGTGTTGAAGTCAAAAAATTTATTTCGGAAAAAATGGATGATTGCTCCGTTAGTTGCTGTGAAAGAAAATATTGAGTACAAGAAAGTAAAAAAAAGAAAAATAAAAAATGTTGAGGCATTTAATAAGGTACAGTCATTAATGATGAGTTAATTTTTCTCAGAATAAACATGTATTGGTGTAGCGCACCCCTTACCTGTAACGGAAATTGATCCTTCAATTTTACCTTCAACTTTATAAATGTATGCTACTACCCCGTTAGATTTCTTTTGGGCTACCATGGAAGCCGGCGTTCCATGTAAAACATGTTCATTACCTATTACTAAATTAAACTCCGAATAACAGTTTTGTACGGGAATCCAAACAATCTTTTTTATATACTTTCCTTGCGCATTTTTCATTGCGTACGTAGGCAAATACTTGACCTCTGTGTCGTATGTTGCTGTTATATCTTTACACGCCTTATTTACAATCAAAGTCATATCACTAGCTGGTGGTACATGCCAATTTTGTAATTCATCACGATGTAAGTCAGTAAATGGTATACCGTTGAAATCGTAAACAACGCATGATTTAATATTGACAACATACTCCCCACCTTCATTCCTAGTAGTGCAATGTGTATTACTGTCGTGTGTGCATTGCATCCTTATTATTTTCCGTAACCCCCCACTCAATTGTTTTACAGGTTTCGTAGTTGCGTACGACACTGATTCTATAGACGAAGACGTACTTGTTACAACCGAAAAAATTGATATAATTACTATTAAAAGGAGAAGTACACCAAAGCAAAGTTTAGTAGAACATGGGTTAGATATTTGCGAAGTGTTTGTTGAAGTAGGAGTTATTTGTAATTTTGCTTTTACCCCGTTACGAGGTTTTCTGGTAGACGTAAATTTTTGAATGTTAATACCAGACAGATCTAACTGTCCTGTATTAATCTGACTCATATGATAAAGTAATATCTTTATTTATAGTATATTTAACATTTATTCACTCCGCCTATCATATCTACTGCTAAATTGAACGCATCCGAATCCCCCAGTCCTGATTCTTTCAACTTATTGGTAACTAATGAACTCAATGCTGCACCTGCTGCATCGAACGTAGATTGTTTATCAGCAATTGATTGTGTACCACAGATTCGGTCAGATGTAGCGGTGGCCTCCACAACAACGACTTCCCCAGGTTTACAAACCGTTATAGCTGTACATACATTACCTAAATTCTCGTACTGGCTAGTACCATCACACGAACATCGGCATGACCCGTCTGCTTTAGCAGCACCCGCCGAATCCGTTTTATGAGCACAATCAACTGTGGAACAATCAGGTTGAGGCATATTTTTTCTTACAATCTCAGATAGTAAATCAACCACCTTAACTACAATGTTTGCAGTACCAGTAGATTTTATATCGTCGACTTCATCTGCTGCTCCCTTATTGTTAATGAATGATGATTGAAATATTTTAATATTAGCATTGGCATCGTCGTCAAAGTGGAAAGCACCTCCGCCAGATGAACCACTGTTGCCGTTGAACGTGTTTGATGTAGAGGAAAATTGTTTTCCACCCATATTTTTAGTCTTAATTCCTCCGCCTGTCGCTCCATCGTTTTCTTTAATGTTCGATGATGATATTGTCACGTCCGAATCATCCACTAAAATAGCCCCACCCTCGGCTGTGGCAGTGTTGGATTCAACGTCCAATAGGCTTAAAGTCGCCGTCCCTGCTTTCAAATTTACTGCTCCTCCGTTCTGTGCACTATTTGATTTTAATGTAACATCCGTCATTGTAAGTTGTTTACCATCGACTGCTACAGCTCCTCCACTGCCCGATGGTGCGGAATTTGCTTCAAATGTAGACGTAATGATGGTAACATCTGTCACGGCTGCTACAGCTCCTCCATCTCCGTTTGGAGCTTTGTTATTTTTAAACACACTTCCATCTACATTAAATACACCAGCTTTTACGTTAATTGCTCCTCCTCCTCCTGTGCCCTCGTTATTGTCAAACGTTGAAGTTTTAATTGTCACCGCGGGGTCATTATTAGCCTGGTCCTTTTCTGCTTCTATTGCGCCCCCGGTTGTTCCTTTGTTATTCTTGAATGTAACGCCGGTGACTGTAACAGACCCACCAGAAGCTAAAATGCTACCACCTGCATCTCCGGGATTGCCATCGCTTAATGTGAAGCCATTCAACGTCAGCGTACTTGCAGCTGGCACAGAGAAATGTCTACTGTTAGCGGCAGCTTGAACTAAGAGTTGCGCACTTTTTAATTTTTGTTTTAAAAATCTTCTTCTCGACGAAGACACTGAAATCTGTAAGCTACCGGACACAATAATTTCGTTTGGTAGTATACAAGAATTGATTAGTTGCACGGTACCAGATGTTCCTACTACGCATAGCGGCAATGTAACTTCAATTTCACCAATCATAGTGTTCGTATCTTTAGAAAGATAGTAGTACGTTCCCGGTAAAGTTGGATTCCACGCTACAACTTGAACGTCGTCAATGGCTTCTAATGCGGCTACTTGCGTATAACTAGTATAGCTGACATCAGGTGTATCCCATACTATTGCATCTGCAATCACCAAATTATCACCCGTGGACGAAGCTGGCTGACGAGAAAAGGTAAAAGGACCCTCACCAATGCGTAAAGTAATTTTACCGTTTAGACCTAAATTAGTTCCATCTTTTCTTTGCACCAAAAAGCTACTTCCACTTACATCAAACTCGTATTGGTTTTGAGTACTTCCCTGGTAGTCGCATATGGTGTTAACTGAGTTTGCTGCATCATCTGGAGCGTTTTCCATGCCGGTTGGACATGCAACACACTGGTGATTTTGAACCCTATGATTTTGTATACAACGAGTAATGTCACACTGTGTTTCGCCATTTTGTGTTTTATCCAGTGGCTCATTTGTCTCTCCAGGCAAACACGCTGTGCATTGGGCGCTTGAATCTACTCTAAAATCGCGAGCACAATCGCATGAAGTGGATGCTCCATTTGGATCTCCACCCTCTGGTGTTGAACCTCCAGCAGAACACTGTTTACACGAATGGTCTGTAGCATCAACATAATATCCCTCCTTGCAATGACATCCACGCTGTGCTTCATCCGTACGATGCGTACCATCCGTTGTTTGGCCAGCTGGACATTCTCCACATGCTGTACCTACTGCCTGAAATCCTTTATTGCATATACAACCAGAAATAGTAGCTCGAGATTCAACAAAAATACCGCCTGGTACTTCTGAATTAGCAGGACAGTCTTGTACATCTCCAGCTGTGTCTACATAGTGGTTAAATTCTGTTTTACACTTTGTCGGTCCTCCATTTATCATTTCTCCGCCAGTGCTTGTGCTTCCCGAAGGACATTCTGTTACAGTGCCGCTGGAATCTACAAAGTACCCTTCTAGCAACTTACATGTACTAACGGATTTGTAAGTATTGCCCCCATCGGAGGTAGAACCATCTGGACACGGATCACAACTTCCAACTGTGTTTACATAGTGATCTGACTTACATAAACAAGGTGCATCGGCGCCATGAGGTGAGTAAGAATCTGTGCCGGCCGGACATAAGACACATAACTTTGTCGCACTATCTTTTTCATAGCCAGCGTTACAGATACATTGATTGTCAGCACCTGCTGCGTCACGTTGACCTGGGAAAGAACTACCTTGTTCACATGCTGTACATTCATTGCTAATAACTTTTTCATTGGTTCCACACACACAGTAAGTATCTGCTCCACTTATAACGCTACCTCCTACTCTTGTACTGCTCAACTCGCACGCAACACATGCATTACTGGAAACTTTGAAATTAGCATTGCATTTGCACGTTCCTTCTACATCAGATTTAGTTGGAGCATCATTAAATGTATTTAGTGGACACTCTGTGCAGGTTCCGGAAGAAGCGTAGTAGTCTCTGGCACATGTACAGTATGTATCCCCTCCATCTAATTCATCCCCACCCACACTCAGCGAATTGCCCAGACATTTTACACATGCTCCGCTTTCTACATGGTACCCCTTTATACAATTACAGTACGTTGGGGCGTCTCCAGCGTAATCTCCAGCTTCGTTTTTTGAATTTGCAGGGCACTCCGTACATACGTTCGATGTACCCGCATAATAATTTGCATTGCATGTACAGTAAGTATCTCCACCTTCTTTGGACGCGTAACATAATTTAGGATTTGATGAACCGGCTTCACATGCCATACAATTACCTCCAACGACTTTACTGTTTACACGACAATGACATCTTGTCTCAGGGCCAGCAGGATCATCCCCAGGCAATCGCTGAGAATTATGAGGGCAGGCCACACATACATGATCTACCACATGAAAATCTTTATTGCAGTTTGTAACAAGACATTCCTTTACTCCGTCTGTAGGGTCATAATCTTTTAAAAAGTTAGTTTTGCCAACCCCACAAGGAACACATACAGTTCCGTCGGACCCCATTGCGCCTTGACACAAACAAACTGTATCGCCGTTATTAGGATCGTAATCAACCAAATTAGCTGTTGCTCCATCTGGGCATTCGCGGCAAGCTCCATTACTGGCATATTTGTTACCATTACATATGCATCCTACTTCATATCCAGACGGATGTTGACATGTGCTCATGTCTCCAGTTGAAGGAACATCGAAATTACTCCATGTTTTTATACTGTTTACATCACAGTTACCAAACGCTCCATGACACACTTGCACCGCACTGGAAGAACAGTTTTTGTTTCCTACATTGTCACATGTGCCAGTGAATACTTGAATATCGCCTTCGCATGGACCGTAGGAATTCACACAGTCGCATTCTGTGTTTGCTCCACTGGCGTCGTCGCCAGCATCGTTCTTTTCTGGAAATATACATTTATGACACGTGTTGTCTTTTACTTTTTCATTTTCTAAACATGAATTGTCAGACCTCGCGCACCCAGTGTTTGGTGTAGCGGTTGGATCACTCACTCCAGTGCTTGTACTTCCAGCTGGACATGCTTCACACACGCCATTTACAGCTCGTTCGTTAACAGCACAGGACAAAGGGTATTTGACCACAGTAGTTTGTTTAGCTGTAGATGAAACTTCTGGTAAGACATTTACTGTCAATCCTCCAACGTCTTTAGCCACAGATTCAAATGTTGAAGCTGTTATTGACCCCAATGCTGCTGTTGTTACAGTAGGTACCAAAGTTTTCAAGTTCACCACATCGCCCGTCCATTGTCCTCCAACTTGTTCTACGCTTACAACAAACGCAGTTGAAGCCGTACCCACGTTGTCCGTTAACACCAGTTGAGGTTTTCCACTTTTGACTACATCTGCAATGTGAATTTCTTTCATTTGTTTATCGCAAATACCACATGTAGTATACTCTGTAATTTGCTGTCCAACCGCGCTAGTTATAACTTCTGATACGACCTTTAGTTTTAATTTTGGAGAAACTCCGGACGATTCTACAGCAAAATAACGCATACCGTCATACACAAAACCTAACATAAATTCCAAACAACCATTAAGAGCACCAATACTAGTATACTCGTCCCCTTGTTTTAAGTTTGTTGTTATTAAAACCCACTTGTCGCCAATTTTTTTCCAACCATTATTTTTGTCATCTTTGTTCCATCGAGCATGAACAGCAGCACAGCCGGTGGTCGCGGCACATGAATTGATATAAAAATTATTTGCCGTCGTCAAACAAGTTTCTATTTTGTCTGCATTTTTCACATCAGCCTCTGAATCGAATATACACGCCGTTGGAAGTTGGTCTAGGCTTGTCGGGGATACTGCTCCTAAATCAGCACCAATAATATAATCATAGTTTTCTCCAGAATCAGTAAGATCTGAACCGGCGTAGACACCATAACTAGAAAAACAATGAAATTTTTTAGTCTTTTGTGCCAAATCCGAACAAGATTTTGGAAGAAACATATCTTCCCTACCTGACGTTTTACATGCGGTTGCACTCAGTACCGATGGTGCCTGTGCATACGCTATATCTCCTTTTACAGCTTCCCATTGGCCGGTAGAAGACAATTGGATACCTAGACATTCAACGTCGGCATCACAAGCATTAGAAGCATCGCCTTCGGAACTGTGGGACGATATTACACTGACTGTGCTCAATGATGTATTAAGATTGACAGAATTTAACGTATTTGGATACGAAATAGTTTCTGATTTTGTGAAAGTGTATACATTGAGCTCGTTGTCCGTCAGTACTACTAATTCGTCGTTTCCATCGTTATCAAAATCTACAAACTTTGCCTCATTTACAAATGCTGTAAGCAGAGGCGTCAAAGTGGTCACATGCGCATACGCCGAATTGTCATGTGCAAGTTCTAAAGTAAACTTATCTTCTGAACATGTTGTTTCATCAATAAGTTGCATAACGGCATTTTTTCCATCAAAGGCTACACCCATGTATTTTGAAGCATGTGCAGTACAAGAACCGTGGTAAGTATTAACATACAACATGGAATTAAGGTTTAAGTTTCCATCTGCTGTATTTTGAAGACATGCGGTACCATCAGTTTCTCCACTACCGCATATGTCCAGGTAACCGTCTCCGTTTATGTCCCTAGCTACAACAGGACCCCTTACCCCAGTTGAAGTAGTACTCGACGTCGGTAAAAATTCAGTAGGATGTCCTTTCAACATTAAGTTACCATATGAATGTTTTTTGTATGGGACGTATTTCGCCCCTCCAACAATAAAAATATCTTTTACACCATCGTTGTTAAAATCTCTAACAACAATATCTTCTACTTTAGTAGGGTAGCCGTTAAGGCCTCTAGCAAAAACTTTTGTTCGACGGTAACTTGGATTATGATTTGTTCCTTCATTAACATAAAGTGCCAAGAAATTAGAACCAACACTTCCAGAAATGATTCTTCTCTGGTAATAAATAAAGTCTAAAACTCCATCGTCATCATAATCTACAATTTTTATGCCTAGGTTTGGTGGAGTGGCTATATCATGTCCAAAGTTCAATGATTTGGAAGAAGAAACAACAGCTGCTGTTGGATAACAATGCGTTTCTCCTTGGTTTGTTACGTCACCAGCGTCGCGTGAACCACCGACACATGCTACACAAACTCCATTTGGATCTACTCTTTCATTTGTAGCACATGTACGTGCCTCGCATGCCGTGCCGGCAGCATCTAAGTACAATCCAGCCGAACAACATAAATTATTAGCATGATCGTTCAATGCATTATTTGTTAAAGAAGTTCCCTGTGGATTTGTACTACCAGCTGGGCAATCGGTGCACACAAAGTCAAGTACATATTGATTGACCAAACAATCTACAGGTGGACCAGAAAGGATACACAATGTTGCTCCATTGGATATGTCATCTCCAGCAAGACGATAAAATCCACTCGCACATGGGGCACAACGGTAGCATGGGTAGGAAGAGCAGGCAGGATCATTGGGGGTAGCAACTGTTGGACCTCCTGAAAATGTTGCTGTTGCTGTCCCCGCGGCATCTTTTACTTTATTATTGTTGTTGGTGTACGCCACTACCGTTACCGTCGTTGTATCAATCAACGATTTGTCAGCGGCAGGGGCTTCAATATTACCAATCGTCAGCTTTACTTTTCCATTATCTACCACCGCGGCAGAAATAGTCAAATCACCTGTCTCTGATGATGCAGTCCCGAATGTTTTTGCGGTAGATCCTGACGAGGCTGTTCTCGTAGCACCAGAACCTTTATATGCTTGCCACTTATTTGAACTTGTACCGTCTCCGAACAGACCGTACTCGTTTTGACAGTCTCCAGCACTTTGGCATGATGCACCGTTACCCATGGCGGTCGTTGTACTACTACAACTGTTTCCAACGTAAAACCGTGCTATTACACTGTCAAATGCTGTGTTTGATTGATATGTACTGCTCTGATCAATAATGACACATGCACAGGTGCCTAGACTTTTACAGTGTTGAGGTATTGCGGCGGCTGTGTACACTTTCATACCGTCCGCATCATATTGAGTGACATAACTAAAGGTTTTTGATTCAATTAACGCTCCATCGCATTGTGGGTAATAGTTGGTACCAACAACATTCTGTGTGCAACTTCCCTGATTCCCGTCGCAACACCCGGCAGCTTGTGGGGTTTTCATTATGCTGCTTGTATAATCATAAGTCGTAAGTGCTGTCTGATGAATACCAACGCAATCGTTGTCGTTGCTGCATGCTGTTGTCGCGTCCGTTTCGGTATCATGTGTTGAAATTACTGTACCGCCTGTCCACTTTTCATTCGAATATGTGGCTCCTCCTGGCGTTTGGTACGTAGCAGTAATTTTAAAATCAGCAAC
>JGI20160J14292_10003393_pt1 | contig 12188 bp, 3 predicted proteins | sample COG_10_FD_14292 | JGI IMG/M metagenome (IMG submission 14292) | reverse complement strand
AGTTATTTCAAATGTTAAAAAACACAATTTGGAAATGTCCAATAATTATAAATTTAATTCCAATTCTTATGATAGACCAATGACACAAATATTAAGAGAAACTGATTATGATTTTAAAAATTCATTTTCAAAAGAAACACTTGAAAAAATAAATAATATTTCATTGACAAACGGTGAGATAAAAGCTGAATCTATGCCGGTTTTAACCGATAAAAGTGACATCACAAGACACAAAATTCTGGACACTATTTTTTCAAACATTACAGATGTTAGTTTTAATATAAATACAGTTGAAATTGGGTTGGAAGATAAATTAACAAAAACTAAAACTAAAGTGTTTAAATCAAATCAAACAATGAATCTTACAAATTCCAGCACAGATATTTCAACAGAACAAGCTGTATATAGCAACCTTTCTGATTTAAGTGATAATATTACTGTAAATATGAATGATAGTGTTTCTTTTAAAGTTACCAGAACTACGGTAAAGGGTTTGGTTGGTAAATATAATGTTGATGTTTTAGCTGGTAAAATGGTAGTTTACGGAAGACATTACGGCACCATCGAATTTGGTACAAGTGATTTACAATTGGGTCCGTATGAAGATGGAGATGAAGTGTATATTAACAATGATAAATTTTATTTTGGCGGATTTGGTTGTAACAAAATCAACCGTTCAACGTCGAACACTAATAAATATTTATCAATTATTACGTGTATGGAAGCATGTGCTGTACTTTTCCAAAATGGTTCTGTAAAATGTTTTGGTAAAACGGGCTATACCACTACTAGTTTAGGATTAGATAGTGGTGTAGTTAAAGTTATCGGTGGTTCAAAAAGTTTTATGGCATTAAAAAGTGATGGTTCAGTTGTTGTTTGGGGAAATGAAACTTCTTATTTTAACAGTAAAAAGAATATGCATATAGATAAAAATCTTACAACTGGTTCCAGAACAACTGTAACTTTTGATAATACACGATTATTGGCAAATGATTGTATAGACATATATTTCGGTGGTTCGAGACGACTTATGTATGATGCATACTACATTAAAAAAAAAGATGGGAGTGTTGTTGTTATCGGCGAAGCTACTGGTTCAAGTTCTTACTATACTGTTTTAAAAGGATTTTTACAAGAATCTGACCCGGATTATCTTTTAAAAAATAGTAAAGTGGATGTAACTGGTGGAAAATTTTATGGTTTGAGCGATATTATATCAACATCGGTTGAAGATATGAGTTCAAGATATTTTTCGATAAATTATAATGGTAAAATAATAACTTGGGGAGGATTCGCTGGCTACGAACATTCACCTTACAATGGTACCTATGGAAATAATATTGAAAATATTAGATATGGTATTAATGGAACTTGGGGAGCGAGTACAAATAAAGTTGAAAATTCACAACAAAATTTAACAATAGATACAATGCCTCCTGTTTCTAAAGTCTTTATGAGTTACTCTTATGGGGCAGGTATATTAAATAATGGCAAGGTGTGTTTCTGGGGAGATAGTCATTATGCTTGGAAACAAAACACCGATAATACCATTAATACAACAGATCCACTAACATTGGGGTTATGGGACAAATTACAAAATAATACTATCGTAGATGCTGTTGATAGTTACAGAGATATTGCTTTTTTGGATATTTCGGGTGGTGTTTATATTTCGGGTAATATTTATTTTACATATGTACCAACTAGTTCGGAAGTTAGTAGTTATGGTGTTTCGACTTCTATGCAATATGATATTAGTCAAAATGTTGTAAAAATTATATCCAACAATAATCGCGGATTTGCTTTTTTGAAAAGTGATAATACAGCAGTCGTATATAGATATATGGATAGCGATATATCAGATTATATCCCCGAAAAGTTCTTACCCAGTGTTACAATTAACAGAAGACGTTCAAGTCACCTTTATACAACTATTTTAGTAACTGATATAGAAAATATATACAACGCGGGACGTCATTCATTTATGTTAGTTAATAAATCTGGAGAAGGATTTATCATTAATTGTTACAATTCTTCTTCTGGATTTCAAAATGAAAATAGAACTATTATTGATATAGGTAAAACAATTGGTGGTAGTATTACAGGTATAAAAAGAGTATACACAAACGGTAACGCTACATGTATTTTAAAGCACGATGATACTGTTGTTCAATTTTTGGGAGGTTATTATACAGATTTAAATACAATTACCAAAAAAAATGAAATTAATCTATCTTCCGCAATATGTGGTTGCGATTATAATCACTATCAATGGGGTATAAATGGTATATACAATGGTGGCAATGGCAAAGGTGGTTGTGTATTAAACGGCGATGGTAGTAAAAACGTTTTGGAAAATGTAAAGCAAATTATACCTATAACCGGGTTTGAAATACCCAATGACCAAGATGGTGGTTCTGGGGGTTTTATAGCGGTAATAAACGATGGCACTAATGAATATATTGCTGTATGGGGATGCACACGATTATCAAAAAAATATTTTGAATATAATAATAATTGCACTGGTTACGATGGTACCTGGGTAGAAAATACAGAAGCTACGAATTACATTGACGTGAGTCAAAATTTTACAAACGCTAATATTAGCAATGTGATATTAAATCAACTTATGAGCAATCATAAAAATATATATCCATCTGTTAGCAATCAGTTCAAGAATTTTTACCCTGAATTATATAAATATGAATTTAATGCGAATATTATAAAATTAACAGTGGAAAACGAAAAATTTCTTTTCAATAATTCTACGGCGTCCTATACTTTTGAAATGGGAAAAACATATTATTTTGATACAAGTGATAGTTCAAATATAAATAATCGAATGAAAGTTAGTTATTCGTATAATACTTACGATTCTGATAGTGCTGTGCAATTTTTAACACCAGGACAGAAAGATTCATTTATTAGATTTATTAAAATGAAAGAACAAGTTTATTTTTACTGTGATATTAGTGGTATTGGTATGGGAAGCCATTATAATCAAAATTCAAACCCAACCGTATTGGATAACGTATCCACTGTTTTCGGTGGCAATACAGAAAGAGACCTGCTTTTACAATACACTGGTATTAGCGGGGATACTATCCCCGACGCAAGCTTTAATACCATAACCATAGATACAGAACAAAAGAAAAAAGCTGTTATGGAAGCTTTATTTACTGTATTAAATGAAAATATGTATAAAACTAAAAAAGATATTTTTGGATATCAGAAATCAGCGATAGGTATCGCAAGTCCATTATTATATTCAAATATTATGAATGTAATTAATGCTTCCCCTGTTAAAAGAGGTGTATATATTAAGGGTGAGTCATCGTGGTCTGGATATACAGAATTATCATTATACCCAATGAACGAGTGTTTGTATGTAAATATGCATGATAAAGATGATAATATATATTTATCCATCGCTTCTGAATTTGGTTACAGTGGAGTTACAGGAGAAATAGCATTTTTAATAACAAGAACAACAGAAAGCAATGTAACGGCACAATATTCCATTGAATTTATATCCACATTTAACACTGTTTACACAAGCGCAGCAAATTTCAATACTTCAAATAATTCTGGGTATTTTTTAGAAAATGATGTGATGGATATTAATGGTATAGAAATAACATTTACTCTATCTGGGTTAATAACAAAAGGTTCAGCCAAAAAATATACAAATATCATAACAACAGTCAATAGTGATGATAAATTTGTATTTAACGGGGAAGTTACCAAACCACCATCATTCGAATATGACAAAAATTATAAATTTGATGTTAGTGATAGCTCAAATTCCGGTTATGCATTAAAATTTAGCAAGACAAATTCAACAACAAGTTACAATACTTTATCATTTGGAACTCCCGGAACAGCGAATTCATTTGTAACTTTTACACCCGGTTCATTTAGTGAAGCATATGTTTTTTGTTCAAATAATGGAATAAATATGGGTTCATTATATAATCCAATGTTGTTAAACAATGGAATTTCTAAAACAAATTTAGAAACTGTTGAGACAGATAGCATTGATGCTAATATAACAGTTCCTTCTGGTTTCTATGATAACTTATCTGGTTTAGATAATGCAGATAAAGCAAGACAAAAAAATAGAAGGCGACATCAATTTTTAAGAACTATTTTTGCTTCTAATCAAGATAATACAACATTGGAAACGACAAAAACTAATTTAGGATTTACTGCATCTTACAAAAAAACAGATTATAAAGTGTTTAATCCCAAATTAACATCTGGTATAGTAAATATTAATTTAAATACTGATAGCGATTTAACAAATACAAAAGGATTTTATTCTGCTTTAGAAGATGGTGATTATGCTTTAATAACAAATTCTTCAGGTAGTATAACTTTAAAAGTTTCAAGAACTGCCACAGATGGTAATAGCTCTGGTGTTTACTATGTAGAAAATAATGAAAATGGTGGCACTTTAATAATAAATAAAACAAATAGCGTAACATATAAATTAGATAGTAACCCAGCAGGTCCTTTTAAAGATGGAGACAGCGCAACAATTAACTATATACCGCTTGTATTTGGCGGTATTGGGGATGGGAGCAGTACGAATCCGTCCGAAGATATATCTGAACCCGTATTAGTTGAAACTTTTGATACCATCGAAAATAGAATTCCTATTTTACCTACAAGGGCAGGATTTATAGGCATTGCAAGCGATGGTAATGTTTATGGGTGGGGTGGGAGTAACAATAATCATTTGCCACCCGGTGATCCAGATGGTGATTATTCAACCGATAGTAGAATTACCATAAACGACATTTCCTTCGCAAAAGTAATATCAGATACAGTTTTATATATAGATAATAATGGTTATCCAAAAAAAATGAGTGGTAGTTATTTTAGTTTAACAAGTCAGTATAATGTCTGGTGGGATGGTACTGATGTTTCTTCAAATTTAACAGATTTGAGTGGCGTTGTTGATATGGTCGTGGGTAATACTGAATCTAAACATTGTGCTATTTTATTAAGAAATGATGGTAGTGTAGCTTTCTGGTCCGAGGATAATCAACCCGCTGGTGCATCCGGTTATTCATTTTTTGGAGAATCTTGCTACCCTTTAATTGATTCATCGCATACAAACTTCTCAAAAGTAATAAAAATTGTTTATGTTACTGGTGATTTTGTATTACTTAGAGAAAATGGAACAGTTGCTTTTATACAAGTACGAACCAATGCTTGGGCAAGTTCTGAACATTTAATAAAAGGTATTTATTGGCATAATTCAGGTGACTCGCGAACAGGTGGTTCATTAACTCTCGATAACACCTTAGGTGATTCACAAAGTCTAACGGTTGCGAGAAATATTTTTGGGAAAGTTGTGGATATACAGGCACGCGGCGCAGACTGGAATGACCGTTTTGGTGTGTGTTTAATAAACGATAAAGGTCAAGCATTTATTATTACGGGAAATACGTGGTCAGCACAGAGTCATTATTGGTGGAAAGCAGTTACACCAATATTGCCACATAAATCAGTATCATACGATTTGAATAGTCCATACTTTAAAAAAACTATTAAATTTCATACTTTTTATGAATGGCACTTGCAAGAATTTGAAGATGGTACTACTGCTGTTCCTTATTATTACTACGCAACGACGGGACAACACAATTCGAGTACAGACCCCTATGCTACTATGGGTGACTACAAATATTTTAATGATGTTTTCGATGGTGAATTAAATTCTGATAGAAATGGTTTTAATTTATACAACGCAAAACTGGGAGTTTCTGCTCCAATGAAAAAATATTTTGGTCCTTTAATTCTTTTACATGATGATACAATAGTACCCGGAATTGCTTTTGGTAAAACATCGAACGGGAGTGTTAATAGTTATAATAAATATAATTATTGGAATGATGAAACGTATGGTATATATGGTACAAATAACGGTTATTCGACAAATGAATATCCGGCTTATGGAGATATTTCAAATGTTAAATCAATACATCATGGTAAAGCTACTGGTACTATGTATACAGATTGGGTTATTTTATTAAAAAACGGAAATGTTTTAACATGGGGTAAAAATGATATTGCAAACTCCAGAGATGTTTCTAATCAATTGGTAAATGTAACAAAAATAGTGTGTTCTTGGAATTCCGCAGCAGCGTTGAAAAGCGACGGTAGCGTTGTTGTTTGGGGTAAAACAGATGAAGGTGGAACTTTTGATGCTAATACAGCTGGTAGTACAAGTACTATGAGCAACAATACGTTAAGTTCAGGTGTTATCGATTTATTCTCAAGTAAATATGGTTTTACAGCTGTAAAATCGGATGGTATTATTCTGTGGGGGAAATANAAAAACTATTATGATGATACTGACAATATAACATGGAGTACAAATTCAAAATATGTTTTTCATTCAGATGATNATTCAAGTTATATAAAAACAACTGGNGGNTATTTTGATAATACTGGATATAACAAAAACAATAAAAGAAANTATCCNCTNTATTNAACTACANCAGCACAAGATACAATTATTANTCAGATTNGATCTTTAGGTGTTAGTAGTACAAATATAAATTCACTGCGTGCTTCAACGATTGTCGGTGATATTAACAGTGTATTTATCCCTTCGACGATTTTTTCTTCTGGTGATAAGGACGATATAAGAAATTTTTTGATTGATTTTATTTTTTCTATCTCTGACAAACAAACAAAATTTAGTAAAGAAACTACAATACTAAGTTTGGAAAATAAAATTAACAAGGACGTTATTGATATTATAAAACCAAATCTTGGATATATTGAATTACTTGATTACAAATATATTTTTAAGGGTTTTTATTCAAAAATGGTAGAAAATGACTATATTGTTTTAAAAGTACCAAACGATGATTTATTCTTTAAAATAACAAAAAATGCAGCAGATTATACAATCGAAAAAATAAGTGGCACTGTTGATTTATCTTTAAATAAAGTTTCCCCATATAACGAAGATTCTTCTATTGAAATAAACGGATTTAAAATAAAATTAATAGACGGTGTTATGGATGGTAGTGATGAAGTAGTACAGAAATATAATTGTATTGAAACAACGTTGAGGTGGTTCAGCCTATTTAAATAAAAAAGAGGGCAGAGTTATTACTTGGGGAAATCGTGACCATGGTGGTTATTCTCATGATGATTTTCATGGAACAGGTCGTAACGCTATAACTGCTTACAATAACCCGGGTGCGAGTTTATCTTCTGGTGTAGTAAGTATTGCCGCATCTATGCAAGGATTCGCAGCTCTTAAAGATGATGGGTCTGTTGTTGTATGGGGTCAAACTACGAGTGGTGGTGGTAATTTATTAGGTACTTCAGAAGCCGGTCCCGGTATGGCTGAAAATTTAACATCTGGTGTCGTTAGTGTTCATGGTTGTGGTTATGGATTAGGAGCTTTAAAATCAAATGGTGACTTTTATTGTTGGGGATTTAGCTCTCGTGTCGGTGTTAATGGAAGAGCTACTTACCCAAGTGGGCAATTTCCTGTTAAAAATGTAGCTAAAGTTTATCCTTCTTATCATGGTTTCATGCTTATAAAAACAGATGGTTCGTTATCGGGTATAGGTGGAAGTAGTATGGGACATAACCCTGTGAATCTTTCAAACTCAACCATGTATCAAATAAACGACTTCACGCTTAATCAATTTACAGATAATGATGCTCTACAAAATGTAGAAAAGGTGTATGCAAGTAAAGAACGTCATGTTGCTATTTTAAATGATGCTTCTGATAATCAAATTAAAATAATAGGTAGTAGCAACGATTCTATATGTTTCGCAAATGATTTTAAAACAAGAAGATGGAAATCAGTAACAGTAAGTGACAACAACAAATTCGCAGCGTTGGATGTTTCTGGTGGTGTCGTGGCTTGGGGTGATAGCGATATCGTAGGTGGGACATTAAGTAACCCTACCAGTGGACAGTGGATGGATATTAGTGGTGATGTTAGTGCAAATGTTGTAAGAGTTATGGCAAATAAATGGGCTTGGATGTGTTTAAGAAGTGATAATGTATTAGTTGGTATAAGAAGTGGTTCTACTTCAGGAAATGGATGGAAATGTTATGATTTTGAAAATACCGATAATAGTTACAAAAAGCCGCCTTCCGAATATATTATCAGTAAATATAAATTACGTAATATTAAAGACATTTTTTCTTCTGAAGGGGGTTTCGGAGCTATTGATGTTTCTGACAATGTTATGTGTTGGGGATATAATACTGGAGACCATGTAAATGAAGTTCCCCTTGGTAGTTTAAATAAAATATATGGTGGGGATTTATCGGGAAACGATATTAGTAAAAATAGACCGGTCGCACTATTTAGCAATGGTCTTTCATGGTGTTGTTTAAAAGAGGATGAAACAATTGTTACGTGGGATAGAGCAAATAGTAGCAACCAAGACCACGGTAGCAATCATCTTCATAGTACTTATGGTGTCAATGGTACAATGTGGGGTGGTAATGGAAGCGGTGGTGGTATAAGAAATGGGGATGGTTCTATTACAAAAACAGGAAATGTTAAAAATGTTGTTGTTCAAAACACTTATTATACTACAAGAGGTTTTGTTGCCATACAAGAAGATCCGTCTGGAAATCAAAGTTGTGTTGGGTGGGGTGGATATTCTGGTCAAAGATATAATTATTCTACACCAGACAACGATGAACGTTCATTTAGACATATTGTTGACCAATTGACATCACATAGTCCTTATCAATTTGGTTTAGAAAATAATGGTAGCTGTCCTGATAATAGATGGGTTTGGTTAAGGTCAAACAGAACAAACTTACACGAATATGAAGAAGGTGGTAAAAATTTAACTGGGAACCCTACTGGATTTGGTGAAGTTGCTACATTAATTGAAGTATATGATGTTGCTGATGTTGAGGCAGACGCATCGAATAGCGGTGTTGATATTTCAGCAATCGAACAACTCAAAGAAAATAAACTTAGTGAAGACGTTGATGAAACAAGTGCTTCCATTCCTACAGAAAATTCTGTTCTTTCCGGCACACTTAAAACAGAAGGTAAAACACCGAAAGAAATAAGAAAACAAAGAACAAATATATTAAAATTAGCTTTCGCAAATAATCCAAAGCGTACTAAATTTAAGATTGATTCAAGCACCCTTGGGTTTAATTCTACAACTACGAAAAGAAAGAAATCAAATTATGTTGTTTATAAAGTAAGTTTTGGTAAAGTTACCATTGATTTAAAGGAGGATAAAACCCTTGATGAAAACACGGGGTTCTTTGTTGCCATGGAAGCGGGTAATGAAGCCACGTTAAAAAGTGACACGGGTGACTTCAAAATCACGCAAAGTGAGACCGATTTTGAAGATGGTTCTAGTAAATTTTTCGTTGAAGGTGTCGGTGGAACACTTTCTAGAATTGTTAATTACGAATCAAAAACATATGATGATAAATCTTCGCCACAAGGTCCGTTTAAAGAAGGTGACTCAGCTACAATCAATGGTGTACATATTGATTTTGGAAGTATTTCGGAAGGTACTGGTAACTACAGTTTTGGCGATCCTTATATTAAACCTATTTTTGGCGGCATTAGTAAACTTCCAGACGAAAAAGCATACTACAGATTGTTTGAAGGGAAAGACTTGTTTATTAACTGTTATGTCAATAAAATCAGCCCTGAAAAACAAGAATATATGGAAAAATGGTTCTACAATAAAACTGGATATGACTCAAAACTTCTCGGATTTGTTACATCTGGTTTCTTTTACAATGAAATTTTCATTTCAAGTGAAAATAAAACAATGTTACTTGACTTTGAAAAAGCTATTATTGATATGGATAGTGAAGATGCCAACCACTTCAAAATCGAAAATAATTACGAAAGAGAAAAGGAGAATAAGTATTTACTCAATGCTAAATGTAATAAATATTCTATTTCTTGGCCTCACGAGACATATAATAACATCAAATTTATCGTTAAGATTTATGAAAATCCACAGATAGATAATGCCATTAGCATTGAAGTTGAATCAAACGTATCTAAATGTAAGGGTCTTTTGGTTAGAAATTACCGACCTAACTTGATGAAAATTAAAGATGTCAAAATACTTAAATGTAAAAAACTCAATCGCAGGTTGAAACGTGCCAAAAACAAATACGCCACTAAAGCGATTAAGAAAAAGAATGAAGTATGGGTTAAAATGTAAATAATTTTATGTTTAAATAAACAATAAAATTATTTATGATTAATATTTTTAAATAATTTTATGTTTAAATAAACAATAAAATTATTATAATTTATCATGCAAATTTTTAATCATTTTATCTGTTTGCTCTATATTCACACAACTATCCGTAACACTTACACCCCACTCTAATTTATCCGACTCGCCCAGGACTAACTTTTGTTTTCCTTCTTTTAAATTAGATTCTATCATAAACCCCATAATTAAGTCTCTATTTTCAGTTAATATATTTCCACAATATTCCAACACATCTTTTTGCTTTGTATAATCCTTTCCACTATTCCCATGAGAACAATCAATCATTATATTTTTTTTCAAATGTTTTAAATGTAATATTTCTGTTGTCTCTAACAAACAATGTTCTTTATAATTACTAGAATACTTTGAACCTCGTAATATGATATGACAATCACTATTCCCCTTTGTTTGAACGATAGATGCTTTTCCCTCGCTATCTATCCCATAAAAACAATGAGGGAAAGATGCCGATATAATAGCATTCGCCGCAATTTCTATATCACCACTACTATTATTTTTAAAACCTACTGGCATAGACAATCCCGAAACCATCTGTCTATGTACCTGACTTTCCGTAGTCCTTGCTCCAATTGCCCCCCAACTAATTAAATCGCCAATATACTGCGCAGTAAATGTATCTAATATTTCATACCCACATGGTACACCAATAGAGTTTAAATACAGCAATAAATCTCTCGCCATTTTTAATCCCTTATTTATATTAAATGTTCCGTTCATATCTGGATCATTAATTAAACCTTTCCACCCCACTGTAGTCCTAGGTTTCTCAAAATAAACACGCATAACTATCTTAATTTTATCTTTATATTTTTCTGCTATTTTTAATAATTCTCTACCATATTCTTTTGCCATATCTGTATTATGTATTGAACAAGGACCCACTATCATTAATTTTCTTTTATCTTCACCATTTAATATATTTCGTATTTCTTCCCTATTTTTTTTAACAAACATCGCAATTTTATCATTATTTGGAAAACATGTGTGTAGATAATTAGGTGTTATTAACTCTTTCATTGTTTCTATGTTTGTATTAATAATATCATTTGAAATAAATTTTGACATTATTATATTTATAATACATAATATATATATTTATATGGTTTTCAATTTATAAATTGAATTAATAAATTACTAATATTTCGTTTATTACTAATATTTCGTTTATTAATAATATTTCGTTTATTACTAATATGTGTTCAAGAAATAAGAATAGATGCGTCGTGAAAACTGAAAATATATTTCAAGAAGCTATCGGTCATTGTAGATGGAAAAAAAATTTATACCCTGTATTAGACAAAATTAATATTTCGAACTATAAAAATGACTCTTTTAATAAAATATTTAATAAAATATTTAATATCACGAAAAAGGTCATGGGTCTAGGATTATTATCTACGTATGATATTGTGGCGGCAATATGTAGATATCATAGTATTAAAATCCCCATTGTATTTATTATTGGAGATGGTCCAAAAAGAGCTATTAAACTTCTTGATGTTTCACTTAGTAAATATATCATGCCAAATGGTGTGAAATTAAATTATGCTGAAATTGTTGATATTAAAAACGCCTTTAAAAAAAATAAATATAAATTAGATAAACATATGAAATATTCACGCGATGGTGATGAATTTGAAAGTTATTTATGTAATTGGCAGAAATCTATTTAAATATTATTCTACACAAAACAATCTATTCATATTCACTACTTCCATCTTAAACTCTTCCGGGAGGAACAATTTTCTAATTAAATTTTCATCTCTTATTCTCAGTGTATAATCCATTTGACTATTTTGTCTCCCAACGCGCCCAAATGCCTGTATCATTTTTTCCTGCGTCATATTTTGTAAATCTTTACTCAAATATCCATGACAGAATTGATAGTTTGTTCCA
>JGI20160J14292_10003384_pt1 | contig 12221 bp, 14 predicted proteins | sample COG_10_FD_14292 | JGI IMG/M metagenome (IMG submission 14292) | reverse complement strand
ATTTAATGCCTCTTAAGTTTGAAGTTTACACCAAAGATGGAAACTTAGCTATGAATCCTGTTGGAATGGATCAAGAATTAGTACTTGAAGCAACATCAAAAAACACTTTCAAACAAGAAATTGCAGGAATGGAAGTTACTTTTGACAAAGGATCTATGAAATTAAAAATGCAGGGTAGAGAAATTAGTTTTAAAGCTGTCCCCCCTACTCCAAAAGATGCTGAAGAAACTGATATTGAATAAAATTCGAATTATATTTATAACGAACAAAACGCCCTTTATGGGCGTTTTTTTTTATGAAAAAATATCATTTAGGACACCCGCCAAAGTAGATCCTGCTTTAAATAACTTGTGTTTTATAAAAGGGATTTTATTATTTATATACTTATTATCAATTACATTACTCTTCTCAATTTCAGCATATAATATTTTAACGTCCTGATGTGTTTCATAAACCCAGTCGTCAGGATTTAATGAAAAATCAACTTCATTCATTGACATAAGTTCATTTGAAAGTTCAATGTAATCCTTTTTCAAATGTTCAATTATATGCACATCCCAAACAATATGAAAATTTGTAGATTTTCCTAAAAATGAAAGTTTTATGTCGTTACCTCCTCTATCTTCAAATCTTCCAGTATGTAAAGGTTGGTGAATATCTCCAACCAAATGAATTAAGAATTTTAAATAAAAAGATTTTAGTTCTTTAGTTGATTCTGGGTTTTTCAAAACTTTAATACTCTTTTTCAAGGTACTTACTATGTCACCCTTTTCATTTTTTTTAATATCAGAATACTCTTTATCTAAGGGCATATTAACATAATGCCAAGGACTGTATTGTTTGTATAATGGATCTGATTTAATTTCGTCTGCCCAGGTACTGGCGTTTGCCATAGATTCTCCGTCCAATAATTCATTTATTATGAGTTTTACTTTTGGATTAAGTTTTCTTTCTGCAATTTCGCCTACAACTTTGTGTCCAATTTCACCCCAAACAACTGAGCTATCAAGAGAGCTAAATGATGATAAAATTAATATAGAAAAAAAATATATTTTCAAATTTTTCATAATGATTTAAATTTTTCTTTGTGTTTATAAAAACTGAATCCAAAAATAAAAAAAGTTAGAATTAAAACTAAAAAAGCAACTTTATGAAATATTTCGGGATTAGCTCCTTCAAAATCTCCTTTTAATCTTGCTACATAAGTCAATAACATCACTATTCCGACATAATAGAAATATATAAGATGATATATGGGATTTTTAATTTTTTTTATTAAAAATGGGTAAATAATGATCATTAAATAAGCAACGGCACCGCCCATAACTTTTACTGGAATTATTGGTAAATCATTAAGATATACTGATAGAGCTAAAAATCCAAAATGAATTAAATGTAAAACACCAAAAATAAATACTAAATCTTTAACTCTATTTAAGTTTTGATTGATTAAAAAAGCATTTTTAAATAAATAAAAACAATAAATATATATCATTAATGAAAATCTTCCAGAATATCTAGCCGAATAACGAAACAAATCCCCAATATCTTCTTTATTATAATAAAAAATTAAAAATATAATTATCTCAATTACAACCCCAAAATAAAGTAATTGCTTAAAAGATGCTTTGTTTATCATTACAATTAAAATTAATGAAAAATAAAATGGATAATAATTAAACTAATTAATAAAAAAAAGCCAAGTATTAAATTCTTTTTTGAAGAAACATAAATTAGTTTAAATATATTTTGAATCTTATTCAAGTTTAATAGTAATGCTATATTAGTCCAGAAAAAATAACCCAAAAAGCTCTAAGAAAATAATTCATTTCTGGAAATAGATATTGAATTAATATGTTTAATGGAATGGTAATTAAAAATGCTATTAGAATCGAATTTTTTGTTGGTTTAAAAAACAAAATTGCACTACATATCAATACTACTATTCCGCAATTGATATAATATCTCAGATTATTTAAAGTATGAGTAAAAGCAGAATCAGGATCGTCGAACTTCAGATATAATAAAATCATTGACATAAGCAAGGCTGTAAAAAAGCTAAAAAGAATTGCTCTTCTTCCAGATTTAATTTTTTGATAATCAGATGCATTTTTATTTATATACTTTGAATATATGTCTACAGACCACAGTGTTGCTAATGAATTAAAGGTAGAGTCAACAGTACTCATTAAAGAAGCGAAAAGTCCACATAATACAATTCCTTTTAATCCAATTGGTAAGTATGTTTTTACAAGATAGGGAAATGCTAAATCAGGTTCAGCTAAGCTGTCACCTAAAATTCCGTATAATGCTATTCCTGGAATTACAATTATAATAGCCATCAGATATTTTATTAATCCGCCTATCATAAGACCAGATTGTGCATGAGAAACACTTTTTGCAGCTAATGCTCTCTGCATAACAGTTTGGTTTGCACACCAATAATTAATATTTAGAAAGAATAAACCAAGTAAATGAGTCCATGGTAATGTAGAATGATCTGAAGGAAGATGAAGATGCATTTTTTCGGGTGTTTTTATGTACAGTTGGTTCCATCCACCAAGTTCATTTACAGCAATTAAGCAAACAACTACCCCTCCTAAAAGTAATATTGAAAATTGAATAATATCAGTCTTAACAACAGCATTTAAACCTCCTAAATATGTGTATATAGCAGAGAAAAGTCCAAGAATTACTATTAATATTGATATTCGAACTATTCTATTTTCATGTAAAAATGAAAGTTGTTCTCCAAAAACCATTTCAGCAGCATAAGCTCCCCAAAAAAGTGCAGCGCCTAAAGTAACTGTCGAAAATAATGCAATGTTACTTAATGAATAAAACAAAGCAATTTTATCTCCTAATTTTATTTTAATAAACTCAGTTATAGTTGTTATTCTTTCTTTCAAAAAAATTGGTACAAAAATGAACGTGGCGATCAATATACCTTGTACTGCGTTTATTTCTAGGTTTGCTTGTGCAAGTCCAAATAAATACGCGGAACCCATCATTCCTAAAAACTGGTATCCTTGAATATTAGTTGCTATAGTTGATAAAGCAATAGAATACCATTTTAAATTTCTATTACTTAAAAAATACTCATCAGCAGAGCTTTTATTAGTTACTTTTCCTTTTAAAGCAACAAAGAAAATTAAAACGAAATAGAAAATAACAATACCAAAATCTAACATATCAATTTATTTTCTTTTTCCTGTTCCTAATGGTGAATTTGAAATTAATTCAGGAACTCTATTAAATGCTTTAGAAAAATGAATGTTGTTAAACCTAGGTAAAACATATTTAGCAAACATTTCACATTCATTTTGATGTGGGTATCCTGATAAAATAAAAGATTTTATACCTAAGTCCATATATCTTTTAAGTTTATTGTAGACCTGATCAGGATCGCCAACAATAGCTGCTCCACATCCCGATCTTGCTAGACCAATGCCTGTCCAAAGATTAGATTCAACATAAAAGTCTTTATCAGATTTTGATCTTAATTTGGATTGCATAGCTACGCCAAGTGATTTAGAATCTTGTGCTCTATTACGAATATCTTCTCCCAAATCTAAATCTAAATTAGAAATTAATTTACTTGCGTAATCTCTCGCTTCTTGCTCAGTTTCTCTGACAATAACATGAACCCTTAATCCAAACTGTACTGTTCTGTTATATCCAAGAGCTTTAATTTTCATATTAGACATTAAGCTAATTATTTTTTCCTCTGTATCTGGCCACATTAAGTAAACATCACAGTGCTCAGCACACAAATCAACACCATCAGGTGAATAACCTCCAAAATATAATAATGGACCACCATTTTGTTGATAGGGTTTAACTGGATCTGATGGAAGCTTAATTTTATAATATTCTCCACTAAAATCAATTTGATCTTTAGTCCAGGCTTGTTTTAAAATCTCTATAACTTCTCTCGATCTAGCATACCGTCTAGAGGATTCCAATTTGTTTCCTGGTAAATCAGATGAGATAATATTTACAGTTAGCCTTCCTTTTAAAATATGATCTAATGTAGCAAGAGTTCTTGCAAGCATTGGTGGATGAATTTCTCCACAACGTATAGCTGCTAAAAAATTTATTTGGCTAGTTAAAGGAGCCATCGCAGAAACGAAAGGAAGAGTATCCTGACCAACTTGATAAGATGATGGGCACAAAACATTAGTATATCCCAACTCATCTGCTGTTTTAATAATCTTAGAAGTATTTTCCCAAGTACTTTTATATTTGGGGTTTCTAGAACCTAAAATATCATCATCACCATCACAGATTGGAGCAAACCAAGAAATTTCTACATCATTTTTATTAAGCATAACATTTTTTATTTTTTAAACAATAAAGCATCCCAAGGGAGCAAATCAATATCGTCAGAAAAAAAGTTTAAATCTGATGTCCTGTTTGAGAGTTCCAGAGAATATTTTGTTAAATTATTAAAATTATACTTTAATGAAGCATTTGACATATTTAATATTACTAAATAACAAAACTGCTTCCCTTTTCTTTGATAAATAAATAAACTTTCATTTGTTGGATCCAAATCTTGATAATCACCGTATATAAGATCATTTGATTTTTTTCTTAAGTCAATTAAACTCTTATAAAAATGAAATATTGAATTAATATTTTTTAAATCGTTTTCAACATTAATTGAACTATAGTTTGAATTAGTTAAAAACCAGTTGTTATTTCCCTCTGTAAAACCACCGTGTATTTTATTATTCCATTGCATTGTAGTTCTAGAGTGATCTCTCGACGAGATATTTAAATGTTTTAAATATTCTTTTTTGTTAATTCTTGACTTTATTGCTTTTGGTAAGTTGCCTATAACCTCAAGATCATCAAATTGATCTAAAGATTCAAATTTATAATTAGTCATTCCTATTTCTTCACCTTGGAATAAAACAGGAGTTCCTTTTTGAGTGAGAATAAGCATTGCCAGAAGTTTTGCAGATTTTTCTCTGAACTGAAGATCATTACCATATTTACTTACACTTCTTGGATTATCGTGATTATTCAAAAAAACTGTAGGCCAATTAAAATATTTTACGTTAGATTGTTGTTCAAAAAGTTTTTTGAATTCCTTTAGATTCCACTTATTCTGAATCCAATTATCTCTGCCAATTCTAATTATATCAAAAAGAAAAACGAGATTTAATTCATTTTCTCGTTCATCAGTCATTTTAATCATTGATTCATTACTAATACCAAAAGCTTCACCAATTGAAACTATATCATATTTTGAAAGAACCTTGGAATTCATTTCTTTTAAAAACTGATGCAATTTTGTTCCAGAAGCATAAGAAAATTCAGGACTTATAAGCTTTGATTTTGATAAATTTTTAAAACTAAGATCTTTGGATATAAAAGGAATTACATCCATTCTAAAACCATCAATTCCTTTGTCCAACCAAAATTTCATAATATCATAAATCTCTCTTCTAACTTTTTGATTTTCCCAATTTAAATCAGGTTGTTTTTTAGAAAAGTAATGTAAATAATAATCATTTGTTTTTAAATCTTTTTCCCATGCAGATCCTCCAAAAAAAGAAGTCCAATTATTAGGAGGATTTGTTTCACTACCTTCTTTCCAAATGTAAAAATCTCTAAATTTATTTTTTGATGAAGATTTACTCTCAATAAACCAATTATGCTCATCACTTGTATGATTAACAACCAAATCTATAACTAACTTCATTTCTCTATTATGAATTTCACTTAACAAATTGTCAAAATCGTTCATATCTCCAAATTCTTCCATGATCTTTCTATAATCTCTTATATCATATCCATTATCATCATTAGGTGAATCAAAATGAGGACTTAGCCATATTATATCTATTCCTAAAAACTTTAAATAATCTAATTTTAGAATTATACCCTTAATATCTCCTATTCCATCTCCATTAGAATCGTAAAAAGATCTAGGATATATTTGATAAATAACTTGTTCTTTCCACCACTTTCGAGTCATAATTTCTTTTTACTTAATCCTCTACATTTCCTACTACAATAAACAACATTATCCCAGTTTTTTTTCCATTTTTTTCTCCAAGAAAAAGGAAAATTACATATAGGACAAGTTTTTTCAGGAAGATTAGATTTTTTCATTAATTAAAAGAAGGATGTTCAGCTGGCCAAGGTACTATTGAATTAGTAATTTTATTGTGAGGCATTTGGGCATCAACTGATTTTAAATATTTTGTCAAAATATTAGCAAGTTCTTTGGATTTTGAAATATTTACAGAAATTAAATTAATATTTTCTGAAATATCATTTTCCAGGTTGTACAACTCAACAATTTGAGTATCATGAAAATAAATAAACTTCCATTTTCCCTGTCTAATCGCGCTGTAACTACCAATTCCCGGTCCACTTGGGCCCCACCAATTAGGATAATGCCAAAATAAAGGTTTCTCTTCAATGATTTCATTATTCAAAAGAGGAACAAAGCTTTGACCATCTACAACTTGTACCAAACTACTTTCCATAGTATTTGTTAACTCTAAAATTGAAGGGAAAAAGTCATCAATTATAACTGGGTGATGAACTTCATTAACAACAGTTTTATGAAATGGGGAATAAACTATCATAGGAACTCTTATTCCTCCCTCATAAATAGATCCTTTTCCACTTTTTAAGGGATAATTATGTATATGCTTCTCTCCATCCCTAGCAACAGCACTTAAACCTCCATTGTCAGACATGAAAATGATTATTGTATTATTTAAAATATTTTCATTTTTTAACTTTTTTAAAATAGTTCCTAAAGCGTAATCCATACTTTCTATCATTGAAGCATATTTAATTTCAGAGTTTTTTAAACCAATATTTTTATATTTTTCAACAAAACGATTGTCCTCCATTAAAGGTGCATGAACATTATATAAAGAAAAATAAAGGAAAAATGGAGAATTAGATTCTATAGGTTTTCTAAGGTTTTCTAAAATTTCTAAACTCAAAGCTTCAGTTAAAAAAATATCTTTTCCATGATATTTTTTAAGTCCAGGAACTGCCCATATTTTATTTTTTAAATCATTATTTCCAAAATTATCTGTACCCAGATAACTTTGTGGGGCACCTGCTGCATGTCCTGCAATATTGACATCAAATCCAATATTTAATGGATTCGATGATGGGTATCCAATAGCTCCAAGGTGAGCCTTTCCAGCATGAATAGTAAAATACCCATTATCTTTTAAAACTTGAGGAAGAGGGGTAGCATAAATTGAATTTGAAACCGNATCTAANGTTGACANTCCATTATAATTCCAATCAGGAAACTCAAAATTTTTGTGATTAATTTCTGCTGGTTTTTTTTTATTAGGATTAAGAGTCCAATTAGTAACTCTATGTTTTGCNGCATTCATTCCTGTCATCAAACTAATCCTGGATGGGGAACAAACAGGAGTTGCATAAGCATTAGTGAATTTAACGCCCATATCAGCTAATATTTCCATATTAGGAGTATTGTAAAGCCTATTGAATTTAGTTTCACTTTTCCAAAATGAAACTGAAGTATCTTGCCATCCTAAATCATCTACCATAAATAAAACGATGTTAGGCTTACTAATTTTATTTGAATTATTACAAGAATGAAATAAAAAAAGAGTTAAAACAAAAAATAATCTGATTATAGACATTCTAACAATATACAAAAATGAAAAAAAATACATATGTTAAGCTAACTTGACATTTTTTTTGTATATTTGTAAAGTTAACTTAACATATAAATACTAAATGAAACTTAAAATACTAAGAATTATGGCAATAATAATAGGATTAATTGGAACAACTTTATTTAATAGATTTATGGAGGGAGGGGCGCTATTTATGTCTCTTGTTCTTATTTGTTTGTTAATATCAATTTACTTTACAATAAAATCTATTTTGAACATCAAAACAAATATTGAAATTTCAAAAAAAATGCTTAAACATATAAAGGATAGTGGCTCACTTGGACTAACTTTAGGAGTCATGGGGGCCTTTATAGGACTTATAACTGCTTTTGATGTTCTTGAAGCAACAGGTGAAGCAAACCCTTCTATAATAGCTGGAGGTTTAAAGGTGGCATTATTATCTCCTCTTTTTGGACTATTTACTTTTTCAGTTTCTAAACTTTCAATACTTATACTTAGAATTGTTCAAAAATAATATAATGACATTATCAAAAAAAGAAATATCAATTTTAGTTGAGATTATCTATTCAATTGTATTTGCATTAATATTCCTTCCTTATTTTTATGAGAATCAAGAGAAAACTCTAATATTAATGGATGGTGTAATCGAAAAAATATTTCAAATAATAATATCTACTGTAATCTATTTTTCCATAGCTTATTCTGTTTTAGAAGTTATTTATAAAAAGAAAGAAACGGGAGACGAAAGAGATGATATGATAAATTCAAAATCATATAAGTTGGGTTATTTACTTTATGAATTCTCTTTATTCATTTTTATTGGATATGTATGTTCTAAATTTCAAAATAAAGAATTATTAAACCTTACAGGAAACCAAGAATTATATAATAGCTTTGAATTAACCGATGGTGGAATTGTTTTTTTTGTTCTTGTTCTGCTCGCATTTACATCTATCATAAAATCATTGTATCAGTTTTACTTATACAGAACCGTTTAAAATGATGTTAAAAAATAACCTAAAAGAAATAAGACAAAAAAATGGATTCACACAAGAAGAATTAGGAACTGATGTAGGAGTTAGTCGTCAAACCATTATTTCAATAGAAAGATATAGATATAAACCTACACTGGAATTAGCAATGAAATTAGCTGAAAAACTTAATATTAAAATTGAAAAACTTTTCTATTTTGATAAAGAGTAATTCTAGAATTAAATATTGCAAAATCTGCAAAACAGATTATTCAGTAATGTATAGAATTAAATTTCAACCAACTAAACAGTGGGTTTTTTTATGTAAAAACTGTTTAAGTATTGTTAAAAAAGATAATAAGTTTTACAGATATGGAGGTACTTGGAAAAAATAAGATTTGATTTTTTTCAAATGTTATAAATATCATATCTTTAATAGATGTTAAAAACCAAAGAACTTGAGTTTAATTACGAAAATCAAATGTTTTTTAAATTTCAGAACATTGATTTAAAAAGTAATGAAAACTTGTTAATTATTGGTGACTCAGGTGTTGGAAAAACTACACTAATGCATCTTCTCGCAGGGCTTTTAAAATCAAATTCAGGATCAATTAAATTGTTTGACAAAGAACTTAATCTAATGTCTCCGTCTCAATTAGACAGTTTTAGAAAAAATAATATTGGAATTGTATTTCAAAGACCACATTTTGTTAATTCTCTTACTGTTAAAGAAAATCTTCAGCTAGCTCAATATATAGCTAACAAGAAAGACAATAATAGAATTGAAGACATACTTAAAAACTTAAATATTTTTAACAAATCCAATAAAAAAACAAATCAATTAAGTCAAGGCGAAAAACAAAGAGCCTCTATAGCTTTGGCAATTGTAAATTCTCCTAAATTAATTTTGGCAGATGAGCCCACATCTAGTCTAGATGATAATAATTGTGCGAAAGTTATTGAACTTCTAAAAAAACAAGCTACAGATTTTGGAGCTCAACTTATAGTTATAACTCATGACAGCAGATTAAAAAAACATTTTAAAAACACGATTGAATTGTGAATATATTTAAATTAAGCATAAAGAATATTTTCAACAAGCCTCTAAGTTCTTCTATAAGCCTAACGTTGTTAATTCTAGGAGTTGGAATAATATCTCTCTTGCTTCAATTAAATACACTTATCAAAGATCAAATGGATAATAATTTGAGAGGAATCGATATGGTCGTTGGAGCTAAAGGAAGTCCTCTTCAACTTATTTTATCATCTGTATACCATATTGACTCACCAACTGGAAATATTTCTTTTCAAGAGGCTGAAAATATTAGTAAAAATAGAATGGTGGGTTCAAGTATTAAAATTCTTTATGGGGATAACTATAAAGGTTATAGAATTGTTGGTGCTGAAAAAAAATTTATTGACTTATATAAAGGTGTAATTAAAGAGGGTAAGGATTGGGAAAAACCCTATGAAGTTTTAGTTGGTTCAAAAGTATATGAAAAATTAAAAATCAATCTAGGAGATGAGTTAGTTAGTTCACATGGATTAAGAGAAACGGGCCAATCCCATGACGAGGGTAAATTTAAGGTAGTTGGATTATTAGAACCTTCAAACTCAGTAATTGACCAGTTAATTATAACGTCTCCTCAAAGTGTATGGAATATTCACAATGATCATGATCATGATGATGAAGATGAACATGAACATGAACACGATGATAGAGAAATAACTGCTATGCTAATAAAATTCAAAAGCCCAATGAATATTATTCAATTTCCTAGACAAATAAATGAAAATACTAATCTTCAAGCGGCTGTTCCGTCTTATGAAATATCAAGATTATTTAAACTTTTCGGATTTGGAATTGAAACTTTAAGCTATTTAGCATATTTAATTATTATAGTATCTGGATTCAGTTTATTTATAAATTTATTTAATTCAATGCGTGAAAGAAAATACGAAATGGCACTAATCAGAACATTAGGAGCATCAAGACTTCAATTATCAACAATGATAATTTTTGAAAGTTTAGTTCTTACAATTTCAGGATTTGTATTAGGATTATTATTTAGCAGATTTGGTGTGATGTTCGTATCTTCACTTATGGAAGAAAGTTTAAATTACAACTTAAATTCATTTAAAATTTTAAATGATGAATTTTGGCTTTTAGGATTATCCATTTTAATTGGAATAGTGTCCTCACTAATTCCAGCTATTCAAGTTTATAAAATGAACATTTCAAAAATATTAGCAGATGCGTAAACTAACCTTCATAATTGTTTTTTTTATTTCAAGTAGTTTGTTTTCTCAAGTAGAAATAGACTGGCTTAAACTAAGAGATGTTTATTATAAATCTGAATATGCTGAAGATTTGTATGGATATGTACAAATACCTTATTATGGTGAAGCAGTTGAACCTTTAGATAATAAAGAAGTTACCATAACTGGCTACATGCTTACTCTATCACCTGATGAAGGGGTGTTTGTTCTTTCTGAAAACCCATATGCAGATTGTTTTTTCTGTGGTTTTGGGGGTCCTGAATCTGCAATAGAATTAAGATTAAAGCCCGGTTATGATGATTTTTTAATGGATGAACTTGTTGTTGTTACTGGATACTCAGATTAAAAAGAGATGATGTTAGTAGTGGTGTCTACATTATGGACAACGCTACAGCTATCAAAAAAGAAGATTAACTATTAGTTTAATTACTAAAACAACACATAATGAAAAAATATTTTTTAACATTAATAGTGTTTCTTACATTGAACTTTGGAGGTTTAGTTATTGGTCAAGTTTGGACAGGAAATGGTGTAACATCAGAATGGTATACAACATTAAATCAAGCACCATGGACTCCTCCAGGCTTTATATTTGGACTTGCTTGGACAACTATTGCAATCACTTTCTCTTTATTAATGACTTCTTCCTATTTAAAAAATAGTACTAAATCTTTGAAACTATTTATACCTGCTCTAATATTAAATATTTTATGGAACCCTATATTCTTTGGTTTAAAATGGGTTTGGACAGGTCTGTTTGTTTTAATATTATTATCATACTTTATTTACTCTTTAATAGATTTAAATCGTAAAATGCATGGTTGGAAATATGCATGGCTAGGACTACCCTACTTCATTTGGCTGATGATTGCTGCATCACTTGACATGTATATTTCAATAATGAATTAAAAGAAGAAGATATGCCTATGGTTTAAGCTATTTTCTTAATATTTTTTCCATCTTTCTACCTTTTGCTAGTTCGTCTACTAATTTGTCTAAAAACCTAACTTGTTGAGTTAAAGCATTATCTATTTCCTCAATTCGATAGCCACATATTAACCCTTTAATTAAATGAGCATTGGGATTCAGTTCAGCATTTTGAAAGAATGTTTGAAATGTTACCTTTTTATCAATAAAATCTTGCAGTCTCAATTCATCAAAACCAGTTAGCCATTCGATAACTTGATATAATTCTTTCTTCGTTCTTCCTTTATTTTTTATCTTATTAACGTAATGAGGATAAACAGAAGCGAATGTCATATTTGCTATTCGTTCATTATGTTTTGCAGTAGCTTTCATTACAAACAATTTACAA
>JGI20160J14292_10003383_pt1 | contig 12223 bp, 9 predicted proteins | sample COG_10_FD_14292 | JGI IMG/M metagenome (IMG submission 14292) | reverse complement strand
CTGGCAATACCTGTTAATATGGTACGCCGGGCACTCACTGATTACATGGAGGAAGGTAAAATACGAAGAGGTTTTTTAGGAGTATCCTTAGAGCCAGATTCNAATGGAAATGCTGCAGTTGTTGCTAGTGTGGTCTCTGGAAGTGCGGCGGACGAGGCAGGCTTTTTGGCTAATGATAAGATTGTAAAAGTNGGAAAAAAACTCGTTTATTCAGTAAACCAAGCGAGGGTAGCCATTTCTCAAACTTTNCCAGGGGCTCAAATTCAAATCGAAGTTTTAAGAAATGGAGAATCCGAAACTCTCTATGNAATTCTTGGGTCAATGTCGGAGGGAATTGTTCCTATTCCAGGTCTTGATTTGACAGCCNTCACCCTTCAAAACCGAGAAGAATTTGATATACCCGATTCTGTTAGAGGTGTTTTAGTTTCTCGTTCTTCTGGAGAAAATGAAACATTCAAAAAGGGTGTGGTCCTAGTTGAAATTAATGGTTCTCANATACTTGATGTGGGCGATGTTTCTGAAAACCTATATTCCGGAATTAATCGCTTTTATGTTTGGTATCGTGGAAATTACAGATTTCTTGCATATCGCATTCCGTAATTTGCATTATTCAGTTTTAAATAATTTTGGAACCAAACTATGTATACTACTCAGTTTAGCTTCCGGGTTTGGTAGCCGGTATACTTTGCAAATGTTCGGGTAACTGATCTACTGAATAAGTCGGAAAATTCATCTTCAGAAGAGACATAAAGGTAATGCCGAAATTGATTGGCTCAACACTACGATCCACCAGGGATACAGCACCTAAAAAATCACAGGGATGCTTGTTTATTATGTTGATTGCTTCCCGAACCCTTCCACCTTTGGTCACGACATCTTCAACTAAAAGTACTCGGTCTTTCGGATGAATCATAAAGTTTCTTCTCAAGGCAAGCTTGTCGTTCACTTTTTCCAAAAAAATGAAGCGAGAGCCAAGTTGCCTTGCCATTTCTTGGCCAATTACCAGCCCACCCATTGCAGGGGCAATTATTAAATCAACCTGACTCCAAGGAATCTTTTCGATAAGCAGTTCAGCTAGTCTATTGACTTTATCTAAATGCTGGCAAACCTGGGCACATTGGAAAAAATGCTCGCTTCTTAATCCCGAACGTAAAATGAAATGACCCTTGAGCAGAGCTTGCGTTTCTTCGAAAATTGAAATGACTTCTTTATCAGTTTGGTTCATTGTAAATGACTTACCAAAGAACAAGGCTTTCATAGAAGCAAACCAATTTAAGAATAAGAATATTCTTTTTTAGTTTCCCTGTTATCTGTTGTTCGCCAACTTTGCTGTTCAGTGAATGAAATTAAGCATGAGATGTATTTGCAGTTCCCTATTTATGCTATAGTAATTGTAATTTATTACTTAAGATGAACTGGTCAAAAGAACTTTGGTTTGCACTGTTATTCATTTCCGTTGGTTTTACAGTTTGGCCTTTGATGGTGTACTACTTGGGACTTGCTCTCGGAATAAGTTTTTTTGAGAGCACAACTCTAAGAGTTTGGGCAGAACAAATTGTTTACGGCCCATTGGGAGAGTTCAGTTTGCTTTTCTTACGAAGCCTAGTCTTCCTTTTCACTCCATATTTGTTTTTTAATTTTTTGCGAATAATCCTCTGCAAGGCAGGCCAAGAGAGTTAGTCTTTTAAACCAGTTTTTTCTGCAAATTGCAGTATTTAGCATAAGCTCCATCAAGCATCATCAATTCTGGGTGCGTACCTTTTTCAAGAATTTGCCCTTTTTCTAAAAAGATAATTTCATCAGCCTCACGAATGGTACTGAGTCGATGGGCAATAATAAGTGTTGTTTTATCTTTAATTAAATCATGTAGAGCTTGTTGGATTTGTCGTTCTGTATCTACATCCACACTTGATGTGGCTTCATCCAAGATGAGGATTGGGGAAGATTTTAGCATAGCTCGGGCAAGGGTAAGTCGTTGTTTTTCGCCCATGCTCAATCTTACCCCTCTTTCTCCAATTAAAGTATTCATACCTTCAGGTAATAGCCTAACAAATTCCCATGCGTGAGCTGCTTTTAAGGCTCGTTGTAATTCATCTTCGCTCGCATTTTCGGATGCTAAGAGTAGATTTTCCCTGACGGATGTATCGAAGAGAAAGGGGTCTTGAGAAACCAAGCCAATATGAGTTCTTAAATTACTTAATGAGAGCTGGCTTACATTTTTTCCGCCAATGGTAATTTTTCCCTCATCCACATCATAATAACGAAGTAACAGACTAGCGATTGTGCTCTTGCCGGCTCCTGTGGGCCCGACTAAAGCGGTGGTTGAGCCGTGCGCCAAGGTAAAGGATAGGTCCTTAACCACAGGGCTTCTTTCAGCATAAGAAAAACTTACTTTGGAAAATTTAATTTCTTGCTCGATAAGAGGGAATGGAACTGGGTGGGTAGGACTTTCGACCTCAATAGGAGCGTCTAAGATTTCAAAAACTCTTTCGCCCGAGGCTTTTCCTGCAGCGACAAGATTATTAATTCCAACAAGTTGTCTAATTGGTTCGTAAAACATATTGGCATAAAGTAGGAACGCGAAGAACTGGCCATTTGAAAATGCTGGATCAGTTTCGAGCAAGTAAGCACCCATTCCAACCACCCCAAGAATNCCTAAGGAGGAAGTAAAGCTAGCCCCTGGACCTTGAATGGACCAGCGATACATCGCNGTTAGTGAAACCTTTTCGAGCTCCCGAGCAACCTTTGCAAACCTTTTTCGTTCGCGAAGCATAAGTGCGAAGGATTGAATTAATCGATTGCCTTGAATATCTTCGACCAAAAGGGAGTTGAGTTCACCAGATTTATCGCGAACAGCTCGCCAGTTTTTCTTGGATACACGGGCGTATTGATAGGCCATCCATCCCAAAATGGGGAGGGGTAGAAAAACAATAATCGCAAGTCTTGGTTCTTGAAAAAACATCATAGCTGATACACCGGCTAATGTGAGAACCGCAATCACTCCTTGTTCGGTCCCGTCTAAAATCGCACGTTCCACACTCTGTACATCCTCTAATACTCGAGATGAAATATCGCCACTCTTTCGACGATCATAAAAATTGATTGGTAAACGNAGTAGTTTGTCGTGAAGATCTTGTCGCAAGCGATAGATCACACGTTGTTCGAGCTTGTTGTTGATGCGAATCCGAAAGCAGTTCAATAATTCTTTTAAAAAAAATATGCCCGCGATTAGGAAAATTCCCTTTATGAGTAATGTTCCGTCCCCAATACCCTTTGTAAAAACATTGTCTAAAACCTGCTGAATGACAGAGGGTGCCAATACAGATAACAAAGTCATTACACAGGCTAATGCCAAAGTTCCTCCAAAAAGTAGCTTGTGAAAAAGTATATAGGTACTAACTCTTGAAATTACTTTTGTCTTTTTGGTTTGGCTCATGTTTATAATTTAAAAACAATCACAAAACACTTTTCTTAACTATATTACAAACTTGGACTCAAAAATCATTCACGGACCGACCGGAGCTACTTTACTAGACCTCCCCTCCCCTTATGAGGCTCATTCATCGGGCCTCCTTCACCTGCCCAGGTTTTTGGCAAAAATTCGCAAACATTTGCAAGGGACTTTACCCAAAAGCTACCAACGGAATTTCACTAAAGGTTTTGATGGCTTTCTGTGTCTTCATTTAGGACTTGAAGCTGAGCAGATCATTGCTTGCGTACAAAAGGCTAAAAGCGAAGAAGAATTAAATCATAGTTTAAAGGAGCTTTTACCAAAAGATTTAAGAGTTCATGAATGGAACCGCCGAGTGGTCCAAATCGGAATGTCCGATATGGCACTCGAAAAATTACAAGAAATTAAGGAAGGCCTGGGTGCCTCAGGTCGCGATGAATTACGCTCTTTTGCTGACGTGATTGATTTCGATGAACAAAAAATAACTTAGTATTCAGTCCTAAATTAAACTCGCTTAACTGTAAGAAGAGTTAAGTCATCTCGATCATGGCTTTGTGGACTAAATTTATTTAAATCCTGAATAATTTTTTGATTGATGGACTGAGGATCAAGACCCGCATGTTTAATCAGTTCATCCTTTAGACGAGAAACCCCAAATTCCTCCTTTTCTTGGTTACTAGCTTCAGTTACGCCATCGGTGAATAAACAGAGTAAGTCGCCGCGGAAAAATCGGTTTCTTCGTTTTTGATAAGACTAGAAAATAAATCCGGCTCGACCATACCCAATGCCATACCGTTTCCTCTTAGTTCCACCACTTCGTTAGCAGCGGTGGAAGCTTTTACAAGTAAGCCTGGTTCGTGACCGGCACGTGCATAGGTTATTTTATTAGAACGAGTATCGATTACGGCAAGGAAAAGTGTGATGAACATATCCTTTCGAATTCTTGAAAAAAGTTCTTCATTCAAAAGAACAAGAACTTCAGAGGGCGATCGATTTTTATGAACTAAGTGCTTAAGGTGGGTCTGACATAAGGCCATAAGCAATGATGCAGGCACTCCTTTCCCTGAGACATCGGCAATACATAAGCAAAACTTATGGGAAGATAGCTTGTAAAAGTCGTAAAAGTCTCCGCCTACTTGAGCCGAAGGTACATACCTAGCATCGATTTCCAATCCTTTGCTGGGGGGAAAGACTCGGGTCAAGAAAAGTTCCTGAACATCATGAGCAAGCTTAAGGTCACCATCCATTCGGTTTTTTTCAAATCGAAGGTTCATGGCGTCCGAATTTTTGATCGCTAGAGCAGCTTGTTCACCCAATGAATTAATCATCGAAAAGTCTGTTTCGGAAAAAGAAAGCCCATTGGAAGGATTTGCTACTGCGAGAACTCCCATCGTTTGGTCATCATGAATTAAGGGGGAAAAAACCATAGAGCGGACAGATAAAGAGGTATCCTCGTGTCTTATAATTCTAGGATCCTCAATTGCATGTGGAACAAACACTGGCTTGCCGGTTTTGGCTACTTGTCCAACAATACCTTCTCCAGCTTCTAAAATTTCAGAGTTTAATACTTTTTCAATGAAGCGTGCACGTGGAGAAGTTTTTTCTTCCGAGTTAGTCTTGATGGCTCGCTGTGGAGGGAAAAGTCCTTCAACTGCGACTCCCTTTAATCTGCCGTTAGGAAGCTTTTCATAAATACATGCACTTATTGCCCCGGTTGTGATAACAGCAGTATGAACAATTCGTTGATAGAGGACTTTTCTTTCCACTCCTTCACCAATGGCCTCAGCCAAATTGTGCATGAATTCAACTGCAATTTTTTTTTCCTGTGAGAGTTGATTTTTTTGCTGCAATAATTTTTTACGAGAAATTTGCCAACGTTTCCGGCCAATAACCCAAAAACAAAGACCGATCATCAATCCGCCAAAAAACCAAATTAAAGGGTACATATTTTCTGCTAACTAATTTATCCCTCTTTTTTTTGCTCAAGGTAGCTAACGACATCTGAGAACACTTTTAGGTTTTTTTCATTAAGATTCATCAGTGCCTTGTGAGCTTTGTATATCGTATCGGGGTTGGCATTCGATTGGGAAGGTTTGATAGCAAGGTTTTCAAGCTGCACTTCATCCTTTACTTCATCTGAACTTACATTTGCAATCTGGTGAATCCCCAAATTGCATACGGTTTCTAAATTTCTTCCTCGTAAGTTGAGTAAAGAAATACTGCCCTCATCGGCAGCACTGCGGATTTTCAAAGCAACACTCACCAAGATGCCCANNAAAGTACTGTCCATACTGGAACAATCTTCAAAATCAATCACATATCTTTTTTGTCCCTTCTTACCTTGCTCNTCAAAAAAAAGCCGAAGAGGTTCACAATTTAAGTACGAAGCTTTGTTAAGAACCTTTACGAATGCTCGGTCTGGTGTGACATGAACTCGAAAATTAATGTCCACTACTGTAAACTATTATGCTCTAACTTGCTCACAATCGGAGAAGCCTGCAGGTATTAATTTAAAGGGAAAGCAAGTCACGATTAAGAGATTACCATACCTGGATTTGCGGGTTCTATGAACTTATTAATACCCTTCAAGCTATGATTTTTAAATTAAAGAACTCCTTTGATTTGCGCAAAGTCAGGAAGTTGTTTTGGGTCATCAGAAGACCAAGCTAGTGCAACTGTGCCTTCTTTAGAAATAACAAAAGCTGAACGCTTTGATACCCCTTGAAAGCCGATGAAATCTTCATATAGCACGCCGTATTTTTGGGAAACTTCTTTATTGAAGTCACTAAGTAAAGGGAAGTTTAAACCTTCCTTGATCGCCATTGCTTCCTGTGCAAACGGACTATCTACGCTAATTCCATATACCTTTGCATTTAATTCATCGTAAGCTTTTAGGTCGTCCCTTACCGAACATGCTTCTGCCATGCATACACTGGTAAATGCAAAAGGAAAAAAGAGTAAAACTACATTAGATTCGCCTTTGTGTTCGCTTAAGGTAATGTCATTTAATCCGTCAGGTGTTTTGGTTTTGAGTGTAAAGTCTGGGGCGATTGTGCCAATGTCTAAGGTCATTTTGTCTCTTGGGTAAGGGTTATAAGAAGAGTCTAAATTGGTAAGGTTACATGGGTTTCTTGCAAGCTGAATCATAACAGAAAAGAATGAGTCTTTCGTATTCTTCGCTCGTAGAAGTAGCACAATTTATTTATAGAGATCAAATTCGTAATGATTGAAAACAAGTTGTTGGAAAATGCAGAGGTTGTAATTGGGCAAGATGAATTGCTTGATAATCTAAAGCAGGGGCGTAAATTAAAGATTAAGTTTGGAGTTGATCCAACTCGACCTGATTTGACTTTTGGGCACTTGGTTGTGTTTAACAAACTTAGGCAATTTCAAGATGCAGGTCATGAAGCCATTTTATTAATTGGTGATTACACGGCTCGAATTGGTGACCCGAGTGGGCGTTCTGAACTGCGCCCTGAATTAACCGAGTCTGCGGTTAACCAGAATGCTACTACTTATCTGGAGCAAGCTTTCAAGATACTGGACGAATCTAAAACTGTGGTACGTAGGAACAGTGAATGGTTTGGTGAGATGAGTTTTGCTGATGCCCTTTCTCTTACTCGAAGTATGACAGTTGCACGAATGCTAGAAAGAGATGATTTTGAAAAACGTTTTAAATCCAATCAGCCAATTTCCATGGTAGAATTTATGTATCCGTTGATTCAAGGTTACGATTCCATTGTCTTGGAATCCGATGTTGAATTAGGTGGTAATGATCAACTCTTCAACATGTTAGTCGGCAGAAACTTGCAGAAAGAAAAAGGATTGTCCCCGCAAGCGGTGATTACCCTACCTTTACTTGTCGGATTGGACGGTTCTAAAAAGATGTCCAAAAGCTACGATAATTACATCGCTTTTAATGATTCGGCAAAGGATATGTTTGGAAAAACTATGTCTATTTCCGATGAAGTGATGTGGGATTATTATCGTTTGTTATTACTCAAAGACGAATCTGAATTGATTGCACTTAAGCGTTCTCACCCAATGGAGACTAAGAAACAATTGGCACGAGAACTTACCTCTGTTTTTTTTGGTGCTAAAAAAGCTGATGAAGAACTGAGTGCTTTTTCCCAAGTTTTTTCAAAAGGAGAAGACCCAAAAGACATGCCTGAAATTTCTATTTCTCAAGGTTTCTCACAACCCCCAACCCTTTTAAATATCCTTTCAGAATCTGGATTATTTGAATCAAAAGGTCAAATTCGCCGACTGATTAAACAAGGAGCCGTAAAACTAGAAGGAGAAAAAGTAGACAGTCCAGATATTGATCTAGCAACTCTGTCAGCATCCCCCAAAATTCTTAAAGCGGGTAAGAAAATCTTTCTGCGAATAAAGCCGTAAGTTCTAAAGACTCAATTTTGTCTTACTACTTTTCGTAAAAATCGTGTAGTAGGATTTTTATGTTTCTCTAATAAAGATGTTATTGTTCCATGATGTAAGAGTTTGCCACCCTCTTTTCCCCCTTTCGGTCCCAATTCAATAACGAAATCTGCTTCTGCGATGAGATCGACATCGTGTTCGATCACAACCACGGTGTGACCGTCGTCTACTAATCGATGCAGGAGAAGTATTAACTTTTGGCAGTCTTTTGAATGAAGCCCAATGGTGGGCTCTTCTAAAACATAAAAGTTTTTTTGGACCTTGCCCAATCTTCTTCCTTTAAGTTCGATTCCAGAAGAAAGTTCCGATGCCAGTTTGAGTCTTTGCGCCTCTCCTCCCGAAAGGGTTGGTGAAGTTTGACCCAATCTCAAATAGCCTAGTCCCGTTTCTTTCATGAGGGAAAAGGTTTCCTTAAGCAATTCATCGAAAGAGAAGAAGTCTACTGCATCGGCGAAAGTAAGGTTAAGAATTTCGTCGATATTCTTTCCTCTCCATTTTAAGTCAAGGACCTCGTCTTTGTATCGTTTACCGGCACACTCTTCGCACTCAACATATGAATCTGGCAGGAAATTCATTTCCAATTTAATTTTCCCAGCTCCTTTGCAAATTTCACATCTTCCCCCTTTTACATTAAAGGAAAAATCACTTGGCCCAAGCCCACGAGCCTTGGCTTCGGGTAAGGTGGAAATCAATTCCCTTATGCGGGTCCAGACTCCCAAATAAGTAACCGGAGTGGAACGAGAAGTCTTGCCGATTGGGCTTTGAGTGACTTCGATTGCTTTGGCAAAGATGTTGCCATTCTTCAATTCGTATCCGTCAGCTTTAATATGCCCTGATCGTTGTTGAATGGCTTGTTTAACCCCCTGAAATAGAGGGCCTCGTACAAGACTAGATTTCCCCGCTCCTGATACCCCACAACATACAATTAGTCGCCCTATGGGTAGTCGCACCTTTAAGTTTTTATGTTTCGAAAATTAACTTTCAAGAGTTCGAGGTAAGCTTTTGAAGTTTTGCTATTGAGTGTAGGCAGGGAACGCCATTGCCCTTTTAAAGGATGGGGCATTCCTATGGAAAGGTGTTTACCGGTTCCTGATTGAGCATTTTCAGCAATTTGAAGTGGCTTCCCCACTTCAACCACACGACCGCCATCCTCTCCAGCGTGCGGGCCAATTTCGATAATACAGTCTGCTTGTAAGATAGTTTCCAAATCATGCTCGACCACAAGTAGTGAATTCCCCTTGGCTTGGAGTTTGCGCAGAGAATCAATTAATTTCTGATTGTCCGAGGGGTGAAGGCCAATAGATGGCTCATCTAAAACATAAAGGACACCGGAAAGGTTCGAGCCCAATTGGCTAGCAAGGCGAATTCTTTGGGATTCTCCACCGGATAGGGAAGATGTTTCACGGTTAAGGGACAAATAATCCAAACCCACATTACCCATAAAGCATAACCTCTCGAGAACTTCGGGTAAGATTGCTTCTAAAATTGGTAATTTTTCTTTTTGAATTTGGAGGTTTTGAAGGAACCCAGAAATTTCCTCGGGGTAAGGGCAAGTAGCTTTGGTAAAGAAAGAGATCTTTTATTCTTATCTTGTAAAAATACATTTCGGCCACTTGGATTTAAGCGTTCTCCGAGACAACTAGGACAGGTTTCCCCATTGGTCAGCTTCCACCAATCTCCGCTAGCTGGAAGTTCTTCTTTCATCCAGTCGTAAATTCTTCCATATCCATGACAAGATGTACATTGTCCGCGGGGAGAATTCCAGGAAAGTAATGAAGGCTCAAGGTCTGGATAAGCTTCCCCGGTTGAAGGATCTGATTTACGAGTTGAAAACCAACAAATTTCACCATCTGGAAAAAGGAGGAGGCAGCGCCCTTTGCCAATGTTTAAAGCGTAGTCGATCGAAGCGTTTAAAACCGGCCTTGAGGGAGACTTGACCCAGTGGTTCATTACCACTTCAATGTCGTGCAACCGATACCTGTCAAGGCCCTCAAAGGAATGCGTGGGTAAAATATCTCCATCACAACGAACTTCCATAAACCCTTGCTCCCTTGCCCAGTTAACCAACGGTTTGTGATGGCCCTTGCGATTCACAACGAGGGGGGCAAGCAGACGAACACCGCTGATTTTTTGAATCCGTTTCGCTAAGATTCGGGAAATTTCCTGAGGAGTGGAGGAGACCAAGGGTTTTCCGCTTTGCGGGCTATGTTGTTCTCCTAGGCGAGCGTAGAGAAGTCTTAAGTATTGAGCGATTTCTGTAATGGAACCAACCGTAGATTTTTTGGAACCTCTAGTAACCCTTTGTTCGATGGCTACCGTCGGAGAGATCCCGTTGATTTGATCGACTTTTGGTTTTCCGACTTGTTCGACAAATTGTCGAGCATAGGATGACATAGACTCGAGGAATCGCCGTTGTCCTTCAGCAAAAATTACTTGGAAGGCCAGGGATGATTTTCCAGATCCAGAAGGTCCAGTAACTACGACAAACTGGTTTGAGGGAATTCGTAGGTTTATATTTTTGAGATTGTTTTCTTGAGCCCCGAGTATTTCTAAGTCTTTTTTTCTGCGGTAGTTGCCTTTTTTAAATTGCCCATAGTCAATTTGTTTATCTTTAGGTTGTTTTTCTAAATCTGAGAATAAGCTACTGGTCGCAGTATTTAGAGAGCGGAACGAACGAGGAGACCCTTCAGCGATAATTTTACCTCCTAGTTTTCCTGCTCCTGGTCCAAGTTCTACGATCCAATCAGATTGGCAAAGAACCATGGGATTATGTTCGATGACAAATAGTGAATTGCCCCCCGCCACTGTTTTTTTAAGGCAGTCAATTAAACGCTGAACATCGGAGAGATGAAGGCCAGTGGTAGGTTCATCAATTAGCAAAATTGCAGGCTCCGATTTTTTCCCAAGAGGTCCCATATATTTGGCTAATTTCAATCTTTGCGATTCTCCACCTGAAAGAGTTCCAAGCGGTTGGCCCATCTTAAGGTAGCCCAATCCAAGTTCATGAAGAAGGGATAGTTTTTTGTGGGTCTTTGGAAAATGAGCGAATCTGAGTAACGCATCCTCGATTGTAAGTTCTAAAGCATCGGCAACATTTAATCCGTCCAATTGAATTTCCAAGAGATCATCCTTAAACCGTTTGCCCTGACACAAAGAACAAGGAATTGAAAGGTCGGGTAAGAATTGCATTTCCACATTCTCATAACCTAAGCCCATGCATGAATCGCAACGTCCTTGCCCCGAGTTAAAAGAAAAGTCAGATGCAGAAAAACCAGACATTCTTGCCTGCTCTGTTCGACCAAATGCTTCTTTGATTGGTCCCCAGGCATCAGAGTAAAGTGCAGGGTTTGACCGGGAGGAACGAGCAACGGTTCCTTGGTCAATCATAACCACTTCAGAAAAAGGCAGGTCACTGGTTACCCAACCATTGGGTGAGCCTTGGCTAAGTTCCTGATAAATTAGGTCATGAACAAGGGTAGATTTGCCTGAGCCAGATAAACCAGCGATTGATGTAAATTGGCCAAGAGGTAAATTGGCACTAAAGTTCTTTAAGTTGTGAACATTTGCTTTCCTAACCTTTAGAAATTTAGTGGGCGCCTTGGTTGACTTAATTTGGCTTTGCGGGTGTTTGGTTGACTTCCTAGCGAGCCATTTTCCTGTCTCAGATTTGGCGGAACGCAAGAGTTGGGGGACCGTACCCTCAAAAGTAATATGCCCCCCCGCTGTTCCTGGTTGAGGACCAATTTCAATTACCCGATCAGCTGCTTGAATCACTTGATCATCGTGTTCAACCACGCATACGCAATTTCCACTGGCTGCCAAGTCCCGAAGGATTCCAATCAAACGGCCAACATCTTTATGATGCAGACCGATGGTGGGCTCATCTAAAGCAAAAAGGGTATCCGTCAAACCAGCACCAAGGCAGGCAGTAAGATTAATTCTTTGCGTCTCTCCACCACTTAGGCTTCTGGAAGTACGATCGAGGCTTAAATAATCTAAGCCAACATCTCTCAAGTATCCAAGCCTCGTACAAATGGCCTCGAGGGGTAAGTCAGTCTTTGGCTCATTACTAATAGGCTGAGTTTCCATCAGCGAAAGGAGTTCGGAAACCGGTAAAGAATATAATTCTGGAAGAGAGCGACCTTTCCACTTCCAGAGTTGTGGTTCATATTGAAACCTTGTGCCCTTACATTCAGGACAATTAAAGTACCCTCGATATTTGGATAGAAACACCCGAACATGCATTTTATAGGTCTTTTTTTCCAACCATTTGAAAAAAGAGTTAACTCCATACCAACGTTCATTCCCCTCTTCATACAAGGGATCACCTTTCCA
>JGI20160J14292_10003378_pt1 | contig 12234 bp, 11 predicted proteins | sample COG_10_FD_14292 | JGI IMG/M metagenome (IMG submission 14292) | reverse complement strand
TGAAAAAACTAAATTAAAACGCGCACAAAAGAATATAAACATTGACACACTTTTATATTATTATAATTGATTTAACGTCATATGGATAATAATAATAATAAGAAAAAAAAGGATTATTCGAATATCATTTCCTATTTAGACACGAATAATCTTAAAACAGACGACATTGTTGTTACGGACACTGTTGCTACAGACGATACTGATAATAAGATTGATTGTTTATTAAAAGATATTAATAATAAATTTGATGAAAGTCCTTGCAACGATGTATCATTTACAGGGTTGAATTACATAGACGAACTTCATTCCATAAATGATCCAAACATATTTCAGTATATTGATATTTTTAATTATAAATCTATAAATAACCGTATCAATAAAGGGTTTACAGTTAAAATAGCAACAACTCCTCAAAATGAATTAATAAAAACCACGATAGAAGCAAAAATAGAATCGTTGGATGATTTATTAAAACTAATAGAGGATTATCCGTTGAACGATGATGTTGAATATAATATTGATATGAAGTCGTTACATAATATAAATGATCCTTTGAAAAAGTTGAATACTATGATTGGTATGAAAAATTTAAAGATGAATATTATAGATCAAGTACTTTACTATATTCAAGGACTCCATAAGAATGGAGATAATATTAGTTCTATTGATTTTATGCATACGGTTATATATGGACCACCTGGAACAGGTAAGACTGAAATTGCCAAAATTATGGGGGAAATATTCAGTAAATTGGGTATACTAAAAAAAGGCACATTTAAAAAGGTCACTAGAAGTGATCTAATCGCAGGATATTTGGGTCAAACTGCAATAAAAACAACAGAAGTAATAACAGAGTGTTTGGGTGGATGTCTGTTTATTGATGAGGCATATGCATTAGGGAATACAGAAAAAAAAGATAGCTTTTCAAAAGAATGTATTGATACATTATGTGAAGCATTGAGTAACCATAAAGAAGAGCTTATGGTTATTATTGCCGGATATGAACGTGAACTAAATGAGTGTTTTTTTTCATATAATAGAGGACTTGAATCGAGATTCACATGGAGGTTTAAGACAGACGAATACACCGGCGAGCAATTGTATGAAATATTTGTAAAAATGGTAAAGGATTGTGGTTGGACAATTGAAGAATATAATGATAAAAAGGATGATAAAAAGGGTGAAGATTCTATAATAAATGCGTCATGGTTCCAAAATAATATGGTCTATTTGAAGTATTTCGGGAGAGATATTGAAACCATATTTGCAAAGACGAAAATAGCACATAGTCGTAGAGTATTTTGTTTGGCGGGTAGTGAGAAACGGATCATTACAATGAAGGATTTAGAATCAGGATTGGCGCTATTTTTAGAAAATGATGAAGTAAAAAAAAGGAAGGATGATTCTTCCATAAATCCATCTTTGTTTGGATTATATGTTTAGTGTGTTATAATTGAGAAAATGTTTTTCGTTGTTATTATAAGTAAAATAATATGTCGTCCACGAAAAAAACAATTCAAATAAATCCTGAATTATTTAAAGTTGCTGGGAGTGCAAAGACTAAAAAGGTAAGAGAGAAAAAAACGAAACCTAAAACAATCGCAGTCAATCCCAACGCATTAAAGAAACAACTTTTATCCCGTATAAAAGAGCATAAGAGAAGGGAGATTAAACACGATGATACAAGTAGAAAAAAAGAAGTACAAAAAACAAACAACGATGATAAACGAGGGTCTGTGAAAAATAAAGATGAATTTGAGGAATCAATCGAATATCTAAATATTTTATCACGTCAAAATAAAAAACAAGTCAACCGCGAAGAAGTGAAAAAACAAAAGGAAAAGATAAGTCGTAAAACATTGAAAAATCCAAGTATGTATGGGAATGATGATTATAGTGAAAATACTCCAATGGTTCAGTTAGAATTACCAGATGAGTTAAAAGAAACGCTTATTCCAGTTATTACACCACCATTACAAGATATTCAACAAACCGTTCCTGAAATGCATCTTAACCCAAGTAAAGAATTCGTAATTTTACCCGATGCCCCATATGGATGTTTAAAAAATGGATCTAAGCCAACATATCGGGAATGGCATAACAAAACACGGAAAAACCCTATTGTTTTCGACGACAGTTTTTCGTTAGATCCAGATATAAATCCAAACGCAATCAAATTCGGGAACGATGCGAATTCTTTTAGTGTGAGAGAAAAGAAATTGGAGGTATTGCGAGATCGGGCAAATAAACAGAAAGAAATAAGTACTATTTTGGTTGAGAACGATAATGAAAATATTATTACAACAATTACAGATAACAATGTGATAAATTTAAAACCTTCTATAATTAATTGCGAACCAGAAACGAATATAGAACCGATTCATTTAACAAATACAGTTGATAATGAAAATATATTGTCAGGTATTATAACAGAAATAAAAGAAAACAATAAAAAAAACATCAAGAGAACAATCAAGCGAAAATATACTCTCGGTAAATCAAATATAAAGCGTCAGGTTGGATTATTGGTTAAAAATCGCGATACGCGTAAAAAAGTTCTGGATGCGCAAAGGGATTTGAAGCGTGAATCTATAAATGATGTTAAAAAGTATCTCAGGAAACATGGATTTTTAAAGGCAGGTAGTCTCGCACCGAACGATGTTATACGAAAAATGTATGAATCAACCATGTTGACTGGAGACATTACCAACACAAATAAAGACGTTTTAATGCATAATTTTATGCACGATACAGATTAATTATATAGATCATTTTTTTATCTATTATTAATATAATAATGGAGACGACTCGAAATAAATTAACCGATGACGAATATATGTTTTTCAAAAAATTGAGTGACTATTTAGAGACCCAAATATACTTTTATGGAAGCGTGCAAAGACCCGACTATTTTCCTGGAAGAAGTGATATTGACATCGATATATTTACTGATAATGAGACTGCAACACTTTCAAAGTTACAACATCATCTTCATATACCAAAAGATAAGTTTAAATCTTTTGTTGGGAAATTAAACAATAACCGGATAGTAAAAGGAACAAAGGTCATGTATAAATCGCAAGATGAAGAGTTTTCCGCAGAAATATCAATATATAATGAAAAATACAAGGATATTGTGTTATATGAACATCAGTCAAAGTCATCACTACCCTTTTATATTACATTTTGTCTTGTCATTTTGAAATTTTTATATTATGATTTGCATTTATTTCCAATAGAATATTATTCTCCTGTAAAAAAATGGCTTTTGAGTTATGGAATACAATTAACCAACAGCGACTTCTTAGTTCTAGGTAAAAAATATTCAAAATAGATTAAAGAGATAATGCCATGTATACATAACTACATGGCATTAATCAAAGAATATTTCAGTTTAACTGAAAAATATATTGCGGAATATGGAGAAAAAACAATCGTATTAATGCAGGTTGGTGCCTTTTTTGAAGTTTATGGGTTACGACATATTTCAGGAGAGCTCCGCGGAAGCGACATTATTAATTTCTCTAGAATTTGCGATTTGAATATTGCGGATAAAAAACAATGTGTTGGGAAGGAAGGAGTCGTTATGGCGGGTTTCTCTCACTATATGATAGATAAATATCTCAAGAAATTACAAGAATCTGGATACACTATAATCGTATTTACTCAAGATGAACAAGCTAAAAACACAACAAGAAGTTTGGCTGGTATATATTCTCCAGGGACATATTTCTCTCCGGATGTCGAACATATTACAAACAATATTGGTTGTATTTGGATAAATATGGTTGAAATGTCACAAAAATCTGTGTTGCGCCGGATCGAAAATATAAGTGGAAACTCTTCAAATAATCGGTTAATCCAGATAGGAATTGCGAATATTGACATTTATACAGGAAAATCGCATATATCTCAGTATCACGGCACATATACAAAAAATCCAACGACTTATGACGATTTGGAAAGATATATTTCAGTTTATAATCCCAGTGAAGTGATTATTATTGGTAATCTTTCTCCAAGTGAAATGAATGATGTTATCTCGTATAGTGGTATACAATGCAAGACAATCCATCGCGTATTTGTTGGTGGAGATGCGGATGAATCAACAACAATGACCAAACACGCATGTAATTGCGAGAAACAATCCTATCAAAAAGAGATTTTGGAACGTTTCTTTTCCGCACACGAATACTCGCAATTAGAAGACTGTTTTTATGAAAATGGCGTAGCGACACAATCATTTTGTTTTTTATTAGATTTTGTATATCAACACAACCCCAGTTTAGTGAAGAAAATTAGCGAACCTTGTTTTGAAAAGAATACAAATCGATTACAATTGGCAAATCATTCACTAAAACAATTAAATATTATAGATGATCATAAGACAGATGGTAAGTATTCTTCTGTCTTGAAAATGTTAAATAATTGTATTACCCCCATGGGCAAACGTCAATTTTCATATGATTTTGTAAATCCAACAACAGATTGTCAATTTCTAAATAATGAATATAAAATGACAGATCATCTACTTACTGTGGGAGAGAATATGGGAAAAGAAGTAGAGATTAACTTTGCAAATATAAAAGATACTGCGAAATTGGTCAGACAATTTTTCTTGAAGAGAGTCACCCCGAAATCATTACATCATCTATTTCAAGACGTAATATCTGTGAAACACATTGCAGATTTATGTAAAACGGATCAAGTATTATTGACATATATAATGAACAAAACCGGAAATTCTGCAATGCGTGTCGACGATGTATGTAAAGAAATGAAAACATTTTTGGAGGAAAGACTCGATTTTACTTTATGTAAAAATATTGATACTTACCAAAATTTTGATGTTAATTTTTTATGTAAAGGACTTGATGCTGATCTTGATTCAAAAACCCAGGAACTTGCAGAGACAAACGATAAAATAGAAGCGATTCGCAAATATATAAATCAAACAATAACTAGTCATGAAGGTAAGAAGGAATATACTGAATATGTCAAAACATATGAAACCGAAAAGAGTATTTTTTCTATTATTGGAACAAAACGGCGGTGTAAAACAATCAAGGCTTATTTTACAGACAATCCTATAAATATAATATTAGAATACAAATCTTCTTATAACAAGAAAAAATGCGAATATGTTCTGGAATTAAACAGTAAAAATTTAGAAGTATATGCTCAAAATTCAACAAACGACGCCATTACTACACCCGAGATTCGAGGGTTGTGTAAAAAAATCACCTTTTTAAAAACCGAATTGAAGGAACTTACAACCTCCGTATACAATACAAATGTCATTGAATCTTTTCAAAATAAAATAGATAAATTTGATATTCTCATAGATTTCATCACGACCATTGATATTATTTTTACCAAGATGAATATTGCTGCGAAATATCATTATTGTAAACCGGAAATTGTGGAAGATGTATCAAAATCATTTATAGATGTTACTGGACTACGACATTGTTTAATTGAGAGATTACAACAAGATGAGATTTATGTTACAAACGATATTATTTTGGGTAGAGAAGAAAGAAATTACAACCAAGATGGTGTTCTACTCTATGGAACAAATGCCGTGGGTAAAACTAGTTTTATTCGAGCAATTGGAATTGCTGTAGTCATGGCTCAGGCAGGATTATATGTTCCTTGTAACACATTTCGTTATTTTCCATTCACATGTATTTTTACTCGTATTCTTGGTAATGATAATTTATTCAAAGGCTTATCTACGTTTGCGGTAGAAATGTCAGAACTTCGTACAATATTGCGCATGGCCGATGAAAATAGTTTGATTCTCGGCGACGAGCTTTGTTCTGGAACTGAAAGCATTTCTGCAAAGAGTATTTTTGTCGCAGGAGTTCATCAGTTATGTAGAAAAAAATGTAGTTTTGTATTTGCAACACATCTGCATGAGATTGTCAACTACGACGAGATCAAAAATATGGATACACTTTCTCTCAAGCATATGGAAGTAATATATAATCGAGAAAAAGATGAATTGGTTTACGACAGGAAATTAAAGGATGGTCCTGGAACCAATATGTATGGTTTGGAAGTATGTCGAGCTTTAAACCTTCCCACTGATTTTTTGGAGCTGGCAAATGAGTTGCGAATGAAATACCACACGGATAGTTCAAGTATGCTTTCTCTCGAAAGTTCTAGATACAATACGAAAAAGTTAAGATCGATATGTGAAATATGCAAACAAATGCCTGCGACAGAAATCCATCATTTACAACATCAAAAACATGCAAATGATAATGGGTTAATTATAAACAAAGTTGATGGTTCTGTTTTTCATAAAAATAATATTGCAAATCTGTCATCTATATGCGAAGATTGTCATCAAAAAATACATATTAGTAACAAGCAACACAAGAAGGTAAAGACTGGTAATGGTATGGTAATTCAGGAATTAAGCGATTAACCTAAGATCACTCTTTTTAATAGAGTGATTAAAATATCTACCGATAAGGTCTCTATCACCCTGTTCAAGGACCCATTCGCCTTCCCCACCTGTTATATTTGTTGATGCGTTTACATTTAATAATGCATGTATATCTATGTATTTAAATAGTGAGCTGTCTGGATTTTGAACAAGTGAGCAAGAAATCATATCCAAATTGGATGCACCTGTACGACATTGAATTAATCTAGTAAATAATATAAAATCGTCATATTTTTTCAAATTGCTAAGTGATGTATCTGTATCAATTACCTTTACTACTTCTGCATTTGAAAACATGCCTAATTCATCCTTACCAGGAGAATGATACATTAAACCAACACTTGTTACTTTACTAACATCATTAGTAGCCATAAGATTATCCATTATGTGTAATATATTATAATGCCCTATAATGGTCTTGTTATTATAAAAAGCATATAATACACCATCGTGAATAAGTTTCTTCGCATGTGATTTATTCTTAAATACGTCGTCGGCAATGATAAGAATTCTTGTGGGTGGTTTCGTGTATGTATAAATAAGAATCGCCAATAAAATTAAAAACACCCCTAATGATGCATATGATACAGTCTTCCAGTTTTTTTCAATATAAACTCCGGATTTTGCTATAATACCCATAATATATATTATAACAATATTTAATTATTCATTTAGTATATACAATAATGAATAATAAAGGAAATAGTGGTTTCATTTATGTGATTTTATTTATAGCGTTTATAGTATTTATAATTCCACAGATAATGTATCCAGATCATCTTTATTTTTTAAATGGTATCATCAAGGAAGGGTTCAATGATTTTGATATAGATGACATGTCTGGAGAGAAAAGTTTTTGTAGACAATATAAATCAACGCCGCATATTTTAAATGAAAAAAGTAAGATATTGACCAAATCAAGCTGCATGAATACAGATTGTACTGTATGGACAAGTAATGAATTGTGTGTTGCTGGATCTTTAGACGGTCCAGTTTATAGAAATCAAGATGGCAACCCTGTAAATATCGATTTTTATTATTACATGAATAAATGTTATGGTAATTGTGATGATGTTAAATAATCTCGATACATATACAATAATTTAGAAATATAATAAATTCATTAACTAAAAAATTGATTTAAATATTAATTGAATATATACTAACAATACAAGAAGATGATTATACCGATTAAATGTGTAACATGTGGAATGGTGATTGCTGACAAATACCGATATTATCAGGAAGAGGTGCGTAAGCGCAAACTCGGACGCGGAATTGATGATGTAGACAAGGTAGTTTATTTAACCAAGGATTTTCGCGAGAAGACTGCGGAAGGTGAAGTTATGGATGAGTTAGGTTTAACACGTATGTGTTGCCGAAGACATATATTGACCCATGTCGATATAGAATAAATATATATACCTATTATAATAATGGCTAGGCGATTAAGAAACTCTCGATCTACACGAAGATTAAAGAAAAGAGGACCAAAAAGACAACGCAAAAATAAACAAACTAAAAAAATTAAATGGAATCAAAAAGGATGTGCTAAATCAAGAAAAACAAGGTTTAAAAGGGGAGGCGCGTGCAATTGTAATTTTTTTGGTGGAAGTTGTTCAAAGTGCAGTCAATCCGGTGGTATGAATAATATATCACCATTCGTAGGTGCTCCATGGGACGGTGGTAAGATATCTTCTTGGCCTGGAGTAGCTGGAACTGACGGTGTATCCAACCATTACACATTAAACACCCATAATATGGATCCACAATATTCACCAGCGATTCAAGAACGATCACAAATTTCCCATATTGGCGGCAAGGGAAGGAAAAAGAGAGGGGTGAAAAATACGCGTAAAAAAAGGGGAGGGATGAATTTTATTCCTCAAGATTTAGTAAATATGGGACGTACCTTTTCATATGGGGTTGGTAGTGCGTATAACTCATTAAACGGGTATACTCAACCTGTAAACCCACTCCCATTTATGGATCAATTACCAAACACAACGAATCTAAGTCAAATTAATGGTGCAAAGGTATAAGTTTTTTCTGTATATATATCATAATAATGGCATTTCCTACATCGCTCAAACAATTATGCACTCCCGCTTATATTTATTTCATGGTCTCCTCGATAAGTTTAATTGCGATTTATATCCAGAATATTGGAAATACGAAAACATTTAATTTAGGGTATTTGAAATCCAAGGTCCCAAATACCACTATGATTATGCTTGCAAAGCTTTTATACATCTTCTTCTGGTCTTGGATTCTTAATTTAATATGTAAAGACGGTCATACCAATATTGCATGGTTCTTAGTTTTACTTCCCTTTATTTTATTTTCTTTGGTTGCATTAATGCTAATGATAGATTAAACCAACTACACAATGAATTTGAATTATTATATGTTATCATTTTTTACATATAATAAAAATAACGATATTAACCAATTAATCTCAATTTAGAGACAATCATTCCAACAAATATCAACACCATTCCTATATAATCATCTATGGTGGTTGGTATTTCTAACCAAAATTTATTAGTTATAATTTGTCCAATAAAATTGAATACATAGGAAGATAATCCTAATTGAGCCGGATTTAAAAATGTAGCACCAACACGAACCGCTGGTACCACAAAGAACCATTCAAGCGTAGCCCAAAACTCTGCATTGAGCAATTTTATCCAAATACTATCGTCTTCTTGCTCTTTTGTAGTTTGTGAAAATAGTGCAAGTTCCATCATCACAATAATCATAATATTAAGACACAACCACAGCAATACTATTTTAATAAAATCATACGATATCATTGGTATATTATATACATTTATATATAATTAGGATCATAATGTTAGAATCATCATCGAAAACAATACAATATATCGTTTATTTTATCCTATTTTCAATAAGTCAAGCGTTTTCTATAATAGGTCAATATGTAACCGTGCCATATAAAAATTTGTCTTATTGGGGATCCATGAAAATGGCGTTGCCGTATGCGTGGATAAATTGGTTTTTTGTCACATTTGCAATTAATATTGGTCACGCGAATAAACTTGTTACACCTACCCAGAATATATTCCTTCTAATAATAATGCAATTTATTTTTTTACTTATTATGAATCATTACTACCTTAAACAGGACATATATACAAGTGACATTGTTGCATTTTTTATACTTTTACTCGGTTATTTGGTTAGCTTTGATGGAACATTGTCTAAATTATTGGGATACAATAAAAAAACACATTCTAAAAATACTAAAAAATCTTCTCTAAAAAAGAAGAAAAATAGAAATAACAACCGTCCTAAAAGAGTAAGATTTACTCAACCAGTTTAATATGGGGGTAATAAATGAAAAATAATGATATTATATATTATAATATTGATGTCAACAATAAGAATAAAAAATGGAATATCATATGATTTAAATGGATGGAAATATATTTCTGTGAAAGGAAATGCTAGCGAAAGAGGTTATGCCTATGGATATTTCGTAGCCAAAGAATTCAAGGAGATACAAAAGATGTTGAATTATATAGTGTATGAAGATTTAGGAGAAAAATGGCCGTTTTTTATCGACGCTGGCGTTAAGCTTTTAAAGGATACGATTAAGGACCAATTCAAAGAATATTACGATGAAATGGAAGGAATCGCAAAAGGGATCACTGCGGGCGGGACACCCACAACCACGGATGAAATTATAGCATGGAATAATTATTTTACACTTACCGAATATTGGTTCCCAACACGCGACGGTAATACTGGTGTGAGAAAGGGGGAAGGCGGTGCACCAGATAGATGTAGTGCATTCATGGCCACTGGTAAAGACTACACGGAAGACGGCGGAATTGTAGTAAATCATAATAATTTTTCAAATTTTATTGATGGACAATATGCAAATGTTGTTGTCGATATGCAATGTGATAATGGTTGTCGCATGCTTTATCAAGCGTTTGCTGGATGGATATGGAGCGGTACTGATTTTTTTGTAACAGGCAACGGTATTATTGGTACAGAAACAACAATCGGCGGATTTGTCCCTTTTGAAAATAACATTCCTGTGTCTTGTCGCATTCGCAAGGCTATGCAATATGGTAAAAATCTGGATGATTATTCGAAAATTCTATTGGATGGTAATGGAGGGGATTATGCGAATTCGTGGTTATTTGGAGATGTCAACACAAATGAAATTATGCGTATCGAATTGGGATTAAAGTATCACAATATTGAGAAAACCAAAAACGGATACTTTATTGGTTTTAATGCTGCATATGACCCGCGCATTCGTAATTTAGAATGTGTCGATACTGGTTATGATGATATCCGTAGACATCAAGGTTCTCGCCGAGTTCGGCTAGAAGATCTCATTCAAGAGCATAAAGGAAAAATAAATATTGAGATTGCCAAGAAAATTATTAGTGATCATTATGATGTTTATCTTAACAAGATTGAACTCAATTCAAGAACAGTGTGTTCTCACTACGACTTGGATGCGCGCGAATATATGTCAGATCCAAGCCGTCCAAAACCATATGCACCACGAGGAGCGATTGATGGATGTGTAGTTGATTCAAAAATGGCAAAAAAAATGTCATTTGAGCTTCGATATGGAAATTCATGTGGAACCCCCTTTTTAAAAAATGAATTTTGTGACAGAAATAGACAATGGGCTCATTTACGAGAATATTTACACGATCGACCTCAACAACCGTGGACCGTTTTTTCAATCACAAATGATCATAAAAAATCCGGTACCTATAAAAAAAGGAGAAAGGGGAAATCGTCAAGACAAAAAACAAATAAAAACGAACGAGAATAACTTACATATACACCACTAATGTAGTCTATATAAAATTGAAATGCTTTTTTATATAGAATTTTGATACATCAAAGAAAATCGCAACGATGTCAACATCAACCGAGTACGAAGAATTTAATTCTTCCATTATGAACTATGAAACGAATACACATTATACAGAGCTAATGTGTATGAAGGTCACGAAATATGGACCAAACCAACCAACCCCAGAAAATTTGGAATGTATTGTTGGAACTGGAATTACCAACGAATCAAGAGAAAATTTAAAACACGTTTGTGTTATGCCAATTGGTCATGAAGGGAAATGTTGTCATGATCTAGCATCGTCAATGTTTGTTAAAAATGATTTGACTGCAAAGTTAAACACAAGCATAGTCAAAGCTATATATTTTACACCTGGAAACGATGATTATGTATATAAAAATAGAAGTTCAAGATTATTCAAGTCTGCATTGTCCAAGAAGCACGAGAAGGAGGTGCGAAACAAGGAAATCAAGAAAAGATGCGCAATCCCATTGAAAGATGCGTCCACACCAATTCTGTTGGCACAGGCATATTTGGACTGGGTCACGTTTGTTGCTTCGATTGACGGTATTGAACAATATTTAAATAGGGACCATCCTCAGTTTGAATCTGTATTCAACATGGTACAAAAAAACAAACATTACCTTTGTATGTATTATAGTCTTCACAATCGAATTGTATTCGACACCAGTGGGTTTACTATATGTGTAATTACGCGTGAAAAGTGTAGTCTTGATGATTTTGCCGATCCCACTCGGGATAATCGTGTCATTATCAAGGATACTGATATTCAAATGGGTCATAACAATCCTCGAAGTGAATCCTATTCTTCGATTCGAGGAGAAAATCTAGTTCCTATGAGCCGTAGAGGAAATCTCATCATCGGTGAAAAAATATTTACCGAAAACATTTGGATTGACGAACT
>JGI20160J14292_10003371_pt1 | contig 12240 bp, 13 predicted proteins | sample COG_10_FD_14292 | JGI IMG/M metagenome (IMG submission 14292) | reverse complement strand
GACAAACCCAAAATATTTGGTTTCCTAGAACTATTTCTTTTTTAATAAATTTAATTACATCGTCTATTTTATTTTCAAGTTTACTATAAGTTTTGATAGGTTTTCTCATTTTGGGCTTTTCACGTATAATTGATAGATCCATATCACCATAAATTGACATCGTGAGAGTTCTAGGAATGGGTGTTGCTGTCATCAATAATATATCACAATTTTTTCCACCTTTATCAGACAGCATTTTTCTTTGATTAACTCCAAATTTATGTTGTTCATCAATAATTATTAAACCTAGTTTTTTGAATTCAACCTTTTTTTGAAATATTGCATGAGTTCCAAAAATAATATTGATTTTATGTTTCGATAATTTTTCTAGGATTTCTTTTTTATCCTTATAACTTGATTTACCTGAAATTAATCCAATATTAATATTATTTGGAAATATATTTTTAGCTAATGAATAATGTTGTTTTGCTAAAATTTCAGTAGGTGCCATCATAGCTACTTGAAAACCTGAATTAATTGTATTAAAAGCAGCTAACAAAGAAACAATTGTTTTTCCACTACCCACATCTCCTTGCAAAAGTCTAAACATTTTTGTTGATGAACATAAATCATTATTTATTTCTTCTAAAGTTTTTCTTTGATCATTTGTAAGTGAAAAATTTAATTTTGAAATTATCTTGTTTTGAAGTTCATTATTTATTTCTTTTTTTATTTTTTTTATTTTTTTAATTTTTTTTCTTATTTCAGAATTAACTAAAAACGTTGAAAAAATCTCATCATAGGAAAGTCTTTGATAGAAATTTTCTTTGAATTTTCCAATATTTTCAGGTTTATGTAATTCTTTAATAGAATTATGCCAACTTATATTGTTAAATTTTTTCATTATCTCATTAGAGTGCCATTCTTCAAAGTTAGGCAAGATATTTAATACTTGAGAAATAATTTTATTATATATTTTCTCACTTATTCCTTCAGTTAAGGAATAACTATTATGTTTTTGTTTTATAAGTGATGCATTTTCAGAAATATATTTAGGATTTGTCAACTGATATTTGTTTTTGAAATATTTTATTTTTCCACTTAATGTAACTTCTTTTCCAATAGGTAATATCTTTTTTACATATCCTTCATAACTATTAAAAAAAACACAATCTATTTCTCCTGTTTCATCTTTACATAAAACTCTATTAGGTAAATTCCGTATTCTAGGAAATTGATATTTTTGAGGAATTATTGTTATTGTTTGATTTTCTTCAATTTTAAGATCTTTAATTTTAGATGATTTACTTCGATCAGTGTATGATTTGGGAAGTTTCCATAAAATATCAAAGATAGTATTTATTTTTTTTCTTTTTAGTAAATTTGATGTTTTTGAACCTATGCCTTTTAATTTACTCAGATCAGATAATAAATACTGATAATTACTTTTAATATTCATGAACGCTAATATATTATAATTATGACAGTCAATATAGACCAATTAAAAAAAAAAATTATCTACCGTTCAAACTATCGTGGTACTAAAGAAATGGATAAACTTCTTGGTGCTTTTACAAAGCAATATATTGATAAATTTAATACTAGTGATTTAAATGAATTAATTAAGCTATTAGAGATTGATGATAATAATCTTTACAATTTTTATAATGGATTAAAGACAGATATAAAATTTGAAAACAATAAAGTAAACTCTCTTTTTAAAAATTTTAAATTTTGATAAATAATGGCGGAGAGACTGGGATTCGAACCCAGGAAAGAGTTGCCCCTTTGCCGGTTTTCAAGACCGGTGCTTTCAACCGCTCAGCCATCTCTCCGTGAGCAAGGTTTTATAATTAATAATATTTAATTCAACTATAAAATAGTCTAATTAGTATTAATATTTATTTCATTTAAAAATCTATGAAAAATACTTTTAATAAAGGTTTGATTTTAACATCACTAGGATCATTTTGGTGGGGTTTTATCGGAGTTATATATTTTCAATATGTTTCGTTTATTGGCCATATAGAACTGGTTGTTCACAGATGCCTTTGGACAGCGGTTATGTTAATTATAACAACAACCTTTTTAAAAAAATGGAAAATTTTTTTTAATATAGCAAGAAATTTTAAGACACTAATCTATCTATTTATATCTGGTTTATTAATTTTTATAAATTGGGCAGTATGGATTTATGCTGTTGCATCGGATAAAATTATAGATGCTAGTTTTGGTTATTTTATTATGCCAATTATTAGTGTTTTACTTGGCTTTATCTTTTTTAAAGAAAATTTAAATAATAAAAGAATTTTCTCAATATCATTGGTTGTTATATCTATTTTAATTTTGATTCTCTTTAATCTTAAATCATTACCTTGGGTAGGGTTGATAGTCGCGTTAAGTTGGGCCTTTTATAATCTTGTCAGAAAAAAAATAAATGTAGATACTGATATTGGCTTACTTATAGAAAGTTTATTTATTTTTCCTTTTGCTTTAATAGTATTTTATTTCATTATTAAAAATGGTTTTAACGATTTTAATATTTCAAATCCAGGATTCAGTCTTTTTTTGATCCTAGCTGGACCAATGACAGTGATTCCTTTATTTCTTTATGTGAGGGGTGTTGAGCTAATAGGTTTGGGACCAACTGGAATGATCTTTTATATAACACCTACATTACAGTTTATATTGGGTTTTTTTTATTACAATGAGGATTTTTCGTTAGTAAAATTTGTAAGTTTTATTATTATTTGGATTGCTGTAATTATATATCTTAAGGATCTTTATGAAACTCACTAAATTTATAATATTATTCATTCTTTTATTTTCATCTAAAGCATTTTCAGAAACTAACGTCGAATTTGAAAATTGGAAAAATCAATTCAAAACTTTAGCTTTAAAGAATCAAATATCTGAAAAAACTTTTGAATTAACAATGTCTAATGTTATTTTTTTACCTAAAGTAATTGAGTACGACAGATTTCAACCTGAATTTTATGAAGATACTTATACCTATATTTCAAAAAGAACCTCGGACAGTAAAGTTAAAAAAGGAATCAAATTATACAAAAATGAAACTAAACTGATAGATAATGTAGAAAGAAAATTTAATATTGAAAAAGAACTACTTCTATCATTAATGGGTATAGAGACTAATTTTGGTACCTATGTTGGAAAAATGGATATTTTATCTTCTTTATCAACTTTAAGTTTTGACAAAAGAAGATCTGAATTTTTTACAAATGAATTATTAATTTTATTAAAGCTCATAGATAATAATCAAATTGACTATAAAACACTTTATGGCTCATGGGCAGGCGCTTTTGGATATTTTCAATTCATGCCGTCAACTATTAAAAATCATGCTATAGATTTTAATAACGATAATTATATTGATTTGAAAAACTCATATGATTCATTCGCATCAGCTGCAAATTATTTAAACAATATGGGTTGGGATAAAGAGAGTCCTTGTTATTATAAAATAGAGTTAGACGATAATATATCTGAAAAATATCTCAATACTTCAGCAAAAAAATTAGTGAATAAAAAAAAGATAAAATACTTTAAGAAATATATAAAGAACAAAGAAGTTTTAAACTCTTTAAATGAAAATTTAAAAGTAGCGATCATAACACCAGATAAAGATATTATTCCCGATGCTAACACTTTATCTCCAGCCTATATAGTTTTTGATAATTATGAAATAATCTTAAGATGGAATCGTTCCCTTAGGTTTGCCTTGGCTGTATGTACATTAAAGGAAAAAATTAATAATGAGCTATAAAAATATTATATTTATTTTTTTTATTTTTTTTATTTATGGGTGTGAGCCAATAAATGTTAAAAATAAAAAACTCAATTTTGAGATTGAAAATAGATACAAAAATTCAGGCTTTGCTTTAATTTATAATGATGAATTAGATGGTATTAAGGAAATTGAACCAAGATCTTTGATGATTTATCATAAAAATTTAAAAAAAAAATCTATGGTAAAAATTACAAACCCAATAAATGGTTTATCTTTAATAGCTGAAGTAAAATCTAATAAGATTAAATTTTCAAATTTTTACAATGCTGTGCTAAGCGATAGAATTGCTCAAACTTTAGAATTAGATGAAAATGAACCATATATAAATATCGTTTTAATTTCAAAAGACTCTACTTTTATAGCAAAAAAAGCAAAAACCTTTGAAGAAGAATCTGTTGTAGCTGAAAAAGCTCCTGTTGATGGTATACAAATTAATGATTTAAATGAAAGCAAGTCAAAGAAAAAGATTAAAAAGAACAAAATTTTTTCTTATTCAATTAAAGTTGCAGATTTTTATTATAAAGACTCAGCAAAACTAATGTTAGAAAAAATTAAAAAAGACTCATTAATTAAAAACTTAAAAATAATTGAATTATCTAAAACAAACTATAGACTTTTAATAGGGCCTTTTAATGATATAAAAAGTCTTAAAAATACATTTGAAAAAATGAATTTATTTAACTTCGAAAACTTAGAAATATTAAAAAATGCTTAAAAAAATTATAACTATTATTTTATTGAACTTATTTTTTAGTAATTTTCTATACGCTAATATTGATATAAAAGCTAGAACAGCAATATTACAAGATTATTTGTCTGGTGAAATTTTGTATGAAATGGAACCTGATAGATCAATTTACCCAGCATCTATGACTAAGATAATGACTAGCATTATTGCTTTTGATTTAATTAAAACTGGAGATCTTAATTTAGATGAAAAATTTTTTATCTCAGAAAAAGCTTGGCGATTATCAACAGCTGGTTATTCATCCATGTTTGTAATGGTTGGTGATCAAGTAAGTGTTGAAGATTTATTAAAAGGAATCATTGTTGCATCAGGTAATGATGCTTGTGTTGCATTAGCAGAAGGTATTGCAGGAACAGAAGAAGAGTTTTCAATTATGATGACATCTAAAGCAAAAGAAATAGGAATGACAAATACTAATTTTGCAAACTCCTCAGGTCTTAATGATCCGGATAACTATTCAACTGTCAGAGACATAATGATTATGTCAAATTACTTAATTAAAAATCACCCTGAGTATTATAAATGGTTTAGTGAAAAAGAGTTTACCTGGGATAGAACGGGTGGTGATCCAATTACTCAAGGTAACAGAAACCCACTTCTCTATAAAAATATGGGAGCAGATGGAATTAAAACTGGTTATTTAGCTGTTGAAAGATACTCCTTAGCTTCTTCATTGGAGAGAAATGGTAGAAGATTGATTGCCGTTGGTAGTGGCTTTGAAACAAAAAATTCAAGATCAAGAGAAAGTTCAAAATTATTAACCTATGGATTAACAAATTTTGATTTAATTGAAATAACAAAGTCTGGTGAAGCATTTGGTAAAATAGATGTTTGGTTAGGAAAAAGTAATGAAGTCAAAGTCTACACTAAAGAAAATATTTATAAAACTATTAAAAAAGGTCAGAAAAAGAAGCTAAAAGTAAAAATGATTTACGATGGACCTGTTGAAGCTCCAATTAATAAAGATCAAGTTTTAGCAAAATTAAAAATCATTTATGATGAAGAATTAATTGATGAATATGAACTTTTAGCATTAGAAGAAGTAAAAAAAGTTAATATATTTTCTAGATTATTAAAATCATTGAATTATTTAATCTGGGGTGATGTCTAAAAAAATTGTTATAGCTTTCGAAGGTATTGAAGGAAGTGGCAAAACATTTCATATTAATAACGTTTCAAAATATCTTAAAAAAAAAAAAATTCCACATATTAAGTTGCGTGAACCAGGAGGAAGTAAAAACTCTGAAAAAATTAGAAATTTAATACTTAACAATAAGTCCAATTTTAAAAAAAATACTGATTTGTTGTTATATCTTGCATGCAAGAAGTGAAAATATTGAGTATTTGAAAAAATATTATAAAAAAAAAATTATTTTATTAGATAGGTTTACAGATTCAACTATCGCTTATCAACATTTTGGCATGGGCGTTAACTTGGAAATTTTAAATAAAGTAAATAATCATTTATTAAAATCTTTTAAAGTAGATTTTACATTCCTGAATACTGTAAGTGAAAAGAATATGAAAAAACGGCTTAAAGAAAGAAAAAAATTAAATAGATATGATAAATTTGAAAAAAAATTCTACCATAGAGTTCAAAAGGGATTTATTAAAATTTCTAAAAATAAGAAGAATTATAAAATTATAAACTCTAATTATCCAATTGAAAAAAATAAAAAAGATATAATTGATAAAATAGAAGCACTAATTAAATGAATTTAAGTCCCAATAATCAAACTAATCTTTATGGTTTAGAAAATCAATTTAATGAACTAGTTAAATTATATAAAAAAGATATTTTGCCCAGTAAGATTCTACTGTCAGGTCTCAAAGGTATCGGCAAAAGTACTTTAGCTTATCATTTAATTAACTATATTTTGTCATTAAATGAGGATTATCAATATGAATTAGATAAATTAACAATTAATCCTGAAAATCGTTCATATAAATTAATTCAAAATAACACAAATCCTAATTTTTATTTAATTGATGTTAATTTAGATAAAAAAAATATAGATATAAATCAAATTAGAACCTTAATTCACAATCTTAATAAATCTTCATTTAATTCGAAACCTAGATTTGTTTTAATCGATAATATTGAATATCTAAATATAAATTCAATTAATGCATTACTTAAAATTTTAGAAGAACCAAATGAAAATATCCATTTTATTTTGATACATAATAACAAGAAAATACTTTCCACTCTATTATCAAGATGTATTAACTTTAAAATATCCTTAGATAATCAAAAAATAAAAGAAATAAATGATAGTTTGTTTGAAAAAAAAACCTCTGAACTTATCAATCAAGATTTAATAGATTACTATTTTACCCCTGGAAGAATATTTAATTTATTGAAATTTTCCAATGATAAAGAAATTGACTTAAAAAAAATTAATTTAAGAGATTTTTTGTTATTATTAATAAATAATTCTTACTATAAAAGTGATGATAACGTTAAAAGTTTATTATATGACATGATTGAATTGTTTATTCTAAAAAATATATCATTGATATACTCAGATCTTTCTAGTTATTTTTTAACAAGAATTAATGAATACAAAAAATTCAATTTAGATGATGAGTCATTATTTTTAGAAATTAAATCAAAATTATTAAATGAATAAAACTTATTATATTACAACTCCAATATACTATCCTTCGGCTAAACCTCATATGGGCCATGCTTATTCAAGTATAATTGCTGATTTTTTTGCTAGATTTAAAAGAATAGACGGTCATCAAGTTCATTTTTTAACAGGCACAGATGAACATGGTCTCAAAATTCAAAGAGCAGCAGAAAATAGGGGAGTGGACACATTAAAATTTTGTGAAGAAATAAGTAAAACTTTCAAAGATTTATCTAAAACATTAAATTTATCAAATACAGATTTTATTCGAACCACAGAAAATCGTCACAAAGAATCTGTTCAATATTTGTGGAACGAATTAATTAAAAATGATGATATTTACTTATCAAAATACTCTGGCTGGTATTCTGTATCTGATGAAGCTTTTTATAATGACGATGAAATTGAAGATATAGATAATAAAAAAGTTGCTATATCATCTAAATCGCCAGTTGAATGGGTTGACGAAGAGTCTTATTTTTTTAGATTATCTAAATGGGAAAAACCATTATTGGATTTTTATGAAAAAAATCCAGATTTTATTTTACCTGAAACTAGAAAAAATGAAGTAATTAGTTTTGTAAAAAGTGGTTTAAAAGATCTATCTGTTAGTAGAAAAAGTTTTTCGTGGGGCATAAAAGTTCCTAATGATGATCAGCATGTTATATATGTTTGGTTAGATGCTTTAACAAATTATATAAGTGCTCTTGACTATCCAAATGTAAAAAGTGACTTATTTAAAAAATTTTGGCCAGCTTCTGTTCATTTAATTGGTAAAGATATTCTTAGATTTCACGCAGTTTACTGGCCTGCTTTTTTACTAGCAGCCAAAATCGAACTTCCTTTAAAAGTTTATGGCCACGGCTGGATTCTTTCAAATGATGAAAAGATGTCTAAATCAAAAGGTAATATTTTAGATCCTCTTGAAATAATAAATCAGTATGGACTGGATCCTTTAAGATATTATTTAATTAAGGAAGTTTCTTTTGGAAATGATGGAAATATTTCACAAGAAAAATTGGAAGATTGTATTAATAGTGATTTAGCCAATAACTATGGAAATCTATGTCAACGAGTTACAGCATTTACTATCAAAAATTGTGAAAGTAAAATTCCAGAAAAAATCGAATTTCAAAAAGATGATTTAGATATATTAAACAAATACAATAATAATTTAGACAAAATTAGATCCAAAATAGATAAACAAGATATTAATTTTTACATTGATTATATCATTAATTCATTGTTTGAAGCTAACAAGTATTTTAATGACCAAGAACCATGGAAAAAAAAAGACGATATTGTTAGATTAAACACTATAGTTTACACGACACTTGAAATTGTTAGAAAAATAAGTTTCTTATTATTTCCAATTATTCCACATTCTTCTTTAAAAGCTTTAAAGATTTTTAATTTAAGCGAAAAAGATATAGATTTTACTTCAATAGGAAATAATGACTTTCTTACAAAAGGAAACTCTATTAATAAAATAGAAATACTTTTCAATAAAATAGAAAAAGATAATGATTGATTCACACTGTCATTTAGATCACGAACCTTTATTAAGTGATTTGGATAATGTACTTGCAAGGTCTAAAAAAGTTGGAATTAAAAAACTATTAACAATTTCCACTTCTCTAGACAGCTTTACTAGAATAAAAAAAATTGTTAATAAAGATGAAATAATTTACGGCACAATTGGTATTCACCCTCATGAAACTAACAATGATACTATTGACTCAGAATTTATTGTAAAAAATTTACTAGAGAATAAAAAAATAATTGGTATTGGTGAAACAGGTTTAGATTTTTTTTATAATAATAGTGAAAAAAATAAACAAATTGATAGTTTTAGAATCCACATTGAAGCATCATTAAAAGCTAATGTTCCAATAATTATCCACTCAAGAGAAGCGGAAGAAGAAACATTTAATATTTTAAATGAATATAAGGATGAAAAGCTTAAAATTTTAATGCACTGCTTTACTGGAACGCAGGTATTTGCAGAAAAACTTTTAGAATTTAATTCATATTTTTCAGCTAGTGGTATAATAACTTTTAAAAATTCTACTGATTTACAAAAAACTTTTAAATCTTTACCTTTAGAAAAAATTTTAATTGAAACTGATAGTCCATTTTTAGCTCCAGTGCCTAATCGAGGAAAAAAAAATGAACCATCATTTATTGACTTTACAGCTACAAAACTTGCTGAAATTAAAGAAATAGATAAATCAAAACTTATTAAGGTAACTACAGATAACTTTAATAATCTCTTTTTTAATTAAATTTTATGAAATTTATTATACTAGGCTGTGGCAGTTCAATGGGTGTACCAAGACCAGATGGTTTTTTTGGCAATTGTGATCCTAAAAATAAAAAAAATTATAGAACAAGATGTTCAGCTTTAATTAAAACGTCATACGAAAATATTTTGATAGATACATCACCAGATTTACGTCAACAATTGTTAAGACACAATATTAAAAAAATTGATAAAGTCCTTTTTTCACATATGCATGGTGATCAAACTCATGGAATAAATGATTTAAGATCTTTTTATATTAAAACTAAAAGTCAAATTAATGTTTATGCTGATAGATATACTTCAAAATATTTAAAAACAAGTTTTTCCTATATCTTCAAAAGTTATTCAAAAGAATATCCCGCGACATTAAAATTAAATCTACTACCAAAAAATATTATTACTAATAATAAGAAAAAGAAAATTATGATTAAATCAATTAAAGTTGAACATGGAAAAGTTAAATCTAATTGTTTTATAATTGATAAAAAAATAGCTTATATAAGCGATGTGAGTAAAATTTATCATAAAGACTTTAGATATTTTAAAAATCTAAAATATCTAATAATAGATTGTTTGTGGTATAATTATCATCCTTCTCATTTTAATTTAGAAACGTCGCTTTCAATTATAAAGAAATTTAAACCCTATAAAGCAATATTAACTAATCTATCACCAGTTCTTGACTATACCGAACTTAAAAAATTATTACCCAAAAATGTAATCCCAGCTCATGATGGATTGACAATAAATCTATAAAATTTCTTCGATCTTATTAATTATTTTTTTAGACATTGGTTTTGTGAATGATGCAAAAGTATCTTCAACTTTACCTTGTTTATTAATTAAAATTTTATGAAAATTCCATTTTGGAATTGCTGACTTACCGTGATTTTCTTTTGCCCATTTAAATAATTCATGAGCCTTTTCTCCTTTTACTTCTGTAATGGCTGTTAATGGAAAATTAATATTAAAATTTACTTCACAAAATTCTTTAACTTCAGAATTACTTTGTTTTTCTTGATTAAAAGAATTTGATGGCACACCAAGAACAATCAAACCTTTTGATTTATATAAGTCCCATAATTCTTGTAATTCATCATATTGTTTCGTAAAACCGCAATAACTTGCTGTATTAACAATTAAAACAACCTTATTTTTATAATCACTTAGATTTATAATCTCTCCAGATATACCCTCTATCTTAAAATCATAAAAAACCTTATCATAATTAGCCATAACTGAACTTTTAAAAAAAAACATAAATATTGTTAATATTATAAATACTATTTTATTCATTTGTTAGGTGTAAGTAATATTAAAAAGTAACCAAATAAAGTAGATAGTAATGATCCGGTTAATACACCTATTTTTACACCATCCATATATTGCATATTTTCAACAAATGCTAAATTTCCTACAAAAAGACTCATTGTAAAACCAATTCCAGTTAATACGCCAACTCCATAAAAATTGAACCAATTAGAGTTATTTGGCATTTGTGCAACTTTAGTTTTAATTGCAATGTATGAAAATAGGAAAACACCTAATTGCTTACCTACAAATAATCCTAACAAAATCCCTAATGGTACTTTATTTAATAATGACTCAAAGGATAAACCCTCTAATGAGACACCCGCATTAGCAAAAGCAAATAATGGCATTATACCAAAGGCTACATATGGGCTAATTGCATGTTCAACTTTGATTAATAAAGAAAAATCTTTCTCTTTTTTTCTATGAGGTATGGTCATTGCCAATAAAACACCGGCTATTGTAGCGTGTATGCCAGAATTATGAGTAAAATCCCAAAGAAAAATACCAACAATTAAATATGGTAAAAATTTTTTTATATTGAATTTGTTGATACCTAATAAAAAAACAAATGCTAAAAGCATTAAACTTAAATATTTTATACTTAAGTCTCCAGAGTAGAATATAGCAATAATTACAATTGCACCTAAGTCATCTATAATTGCGAGAGCTGTTAAAAAAACTTTTAAAGATAACGGAACTCTTTTTCCTAATAAAGATAAAACACCTAATGAAAAAGCAATATCTGTAGCTGAAGGAATAGCCCAACCAGTCAAAGTTTCACTATCACCTAAATTAATAAAAACATAAATTAAAGCAGGAACGAGCATCCCACCTACAGCTGCAATTATTGGTAGTAGGGCCTGTTTTATATTAGATAGTTCACCTTGTAAAAATTCTCTTTTAATTTCTAATGTTACAAAGAAAAAAAATATTGCCATTAAAGCATCATTTATCCAATGAAGAACAGATAATTTTAAACCAAAATTATTTATTCCTATGAATAAATATTTATCTAATGTTGAAAAATATAATTCTGATAAATAAGAGTTACTAATTATTAAAGCAATTATAGCTGCTAACAATAAAACTAAACCACTTGCTGCTTCAAGTTTAAAAAACCATCTAAATGGCTGTGATAAATAATTGATCATAATTAAAATAAATCTTTAATGAATAATTGAATATCTTTCAATGTTTCAAAAAAACTAAACATCATTATCTCTAAATTTGGAAATAATTCATATAGTTGAGAGTTAAAAGTATCTATAATGATGATTAATCCAATAAACGAGATTATAAAAACCAATAAATAAGATAAAAATTTACCAAAGGAAAAATTTGATTTCGACTTATATTCTGTAATTTCGTAATTTTTTTCTGAGAAATTTTTATTTGTAATTGGTTTTGTTTTTGGTTTATTATTTTCTGATACTAAATTTGTAATAGT
>JGI20160J14292_10003359_pt1 | contig 12262 bp, 7 predicted proteins | sample COG_10_FD_14292 | JGI IMG/M metagenome (IMG submission 14292) | reverse complement strand
GTCCCGCTTAGTGTTCTTTAATACGTGTACAAATATAGTGGCACAATTACCCGCAATACCATTGGATAAAAAGAATCCAGAAGACATTGACACACACTCAGAAGATCACTTGTATGACGCATTACGGTATGGTATAATGTCGAGACCAAGATTTAGCATATTTGATTATGATCCTAATGCTACGAGATCAATGGGTATGCGAATAGCAGACTCAACATTTGGTTATTAAGGAAAAATAAATGGCAGAAGATAATGAAGTATTTATTGAGGATGACGCTGTTATTCTTGAGGATACAGATAACTCAGTAGAAGAAGATGCAGATACTTCTAAAATCATTCCGTTTATTATGGAACGGTATCATCGTGCAGAAGACTATCGTAGGCAGGATGAAGAACGTTGGCTAAGGTCATATCGTAACTATCGTGGTATTTATGGGCCAGAGGTTCAGTTTACAGAAGCTGAGAAGTCTCGTGTATTTATTAAAGTAACTAAAACAAAAACACTGGCTGCATATGGTCAGATTGTAGATGTGTTATTTGCAAAGAATAGTTTTCCCCTTACTGTTGATCCTACTGAACTGCCAGATGGTGTAGTGGAAAACGTAAGCTTTGATCCTGCTATTCCTAAAGAACTGCAAAAGGATAAGAAAGCTGACCCAGTATCTCCTTATGGTTTTAATGGTGATGGCAAAGACCTACCAGCAGGAGCTACTGCAAAAACATTACAGGAACTACTTAATCCAGAACTGCGTGAAAAGCTAGAAGATATTGATGGTGTTAAAGAAGGTGCAGGTGCTACACCTACATCTGTTACATTTAGCCCTTCAATGATTGCAGCAAAGAAGATGCAAAAGAAAATTCAAGATCAACTTGATGAATCCTCTGCGTCTAAACATTTACGTAACACCGCCTTTGAAATGGCTTTGTTTGGCACAGGTGTTATGAAAGGCCCATTTGCTGTAGATAAAGAGTACCCTAGTTGGAATGATGAAACAGGTGACTATGAACCTACCTTTAAAACTATTCCACAAGTATCACATGTATCGGTGTGGAACTTCTATCCTGATCCAGATGCAAACAACATGGATGAAGCACAGTATGTAATTGAACGTCACAAGCTATCTCGTTCTCAGTTGCGCAATCTAAAGAAACGCCCATACTTCCGTAGTCAAGTTATTGATGAAGCTATCATGCTTGGTGAAAACTATGATAAAGAATACTGGGAAGATGATCTATCTGATTATGCACCAGAGCACGGCATAGAACGTTTTGAAGTACTAGAGTATTGGGGTATGGTAGACGTTGAGATGCTTATGCAACAAGGCGTAGACATTCCTCGTGAACTACAGGAGACTGACGAACTACAGGCAAACGTTTGGATTTGTAACGGCAAACTACTTCGTATGGTACTAAACCCATTCAAACCTGCCCGTATTCCTTACATGGCAGCACCCTATGAGTTGAATCCATATAGCTTCTTTGGCATTGGCATTGCCGAAAATATGGATGATACTCAAACACTTATGAATGGTTTCATGCGTATGGCTGTAGATAATGCTGTATTGTCAGGCAATCTATTAATTGAGGTTGATGAAACTAATCTTGTACCGGGGCAAGACTTGAGTGTGTATCCCGGCAAGGTGTTCCGTAGACAAGGCGGTGCACCGGGGCAGGCTATTTTTGGCACCAAGTTCCCTAACGTTGCTGGCGAAAACTTACAGCTGTTTGACAAGGCACGAGTGCTTGCAGATGAATCTACTGGCTTTCCATCATTTGCTCATGGGCAAACAGGTGTTAGTGGCGTAGGCCGTACTGCTAGTGGCATTAGTATGTTGATGGGTGCCGCTAGTGGAACAATTAAAAACGTCATTAAGAACGTAGATGATTATCTGCTTCGCCCATTAGGTGAAGGACTATTCCGTTTTAATATGCAGTTTGACTTTGATCCTGAAATTAAAGGTGACTTAGAAGTTAAAGCTCGTGGTACGGAATCACTTATGGCTAATGAAGTACGTAGTCAACGGCTTATGCAATTCTTGCAAGTATCATCTAACCCCGCACTTGCACCATTTGCTAAGTTTCAATACATTATTCGTGAGATTGCAAAGTCTCTTGATCTTGACCCTGACAAAGTTACCAACAATATGAACGAAGCTGCTATTCAAGCTGAACTAATGAAACAGTTCCAGCAAGAACAGCAAGCACAACAAGGTGGTCCTGCAGGTGCAAATCCGATGGACCCATCAGGTGCAGGTGGTGGTAACATAGGCACAGGCCAAGTACCAACACCTCAAGAACAAGGATTTAGTGGGAATGCACAAGGACAAGGAGCACCTCAACAAGCTCAAGGGGCTGGTCAGCAACCACCTCCAATGGCATAGTTTTGAGGAATATTTAGATTATTTAATTAGTCAACAACATCGTTCTATGGAGCAAAGTGATAATTCTCAAATTCTACATAGGGCGCAAGGTGCAATATATCAACTGCGCAGACTTAAACTACTAAGGGACGAAGTATTAAAAAATGGCTGACGTAGGAAAGAAAACAGATAAACAAACGCAAGCAGGTAGAGATGTTTATAAAACACCTGAAGGTGAAATGGTATCTGAAAAATCTACAACTTTTAAATACAAAGGTAAGTGGATTAATATTCCTACAATACATGATGGCTATAGATATGATGATGACACACTAAAAATGATGTTAGATGCTGAAATAATTGAACCAACAAGTATTCACAAAAATCTAAAAGACGCAGAGGCTGCGGCAAAAAAACGAAGTAACGAATTAAAATTCAACAAAGGTGGAACCCCAATGCAAGAACAAATGGACATGTTTGAAGAAGGTGGCCTCAAGGATGAGGGTGGCATGGTAGACAAAGAATCAGGAAATGATGTTCCTAGTGGTAGTACTAAAAAAGAAGTACGTGACGATGTTCCTGCCATGCTGAGTGAGGGTGAGTTTGTTCTTCCTGCTGACGTAGTTCGCTATCACGGGCTAGAAAAGATTATGCAACTTCGTGATGAAGCTAAGTTTGGCATAAAGAAAATGGAAGCTATGGGTCAGATGGGTAATTCTGAAGAGGCTACATTAGATGACGATGTTCCTTTTGGCCCTGCCGATCTTATCATTGTAGGCGGTGGGCCTATGGAAGATGAAGACAAACCACGTGAGATGGCTGAAGGTGGTATGGTACACGCAGCAACAGGTACGTTTGTACCCGCTAGTGGTGTCATGGGATATCAACCTTCTATCTATCAAGGACAACAAACTACTGCATCCTATACTCCTCCACCTAGTTCTGTTGCACCCCCACCACCTGTAGCTTCTCCCGCTGGTGGATATATGCCTAAGTTTGTTACAAACCAAACTACTCCCTTTGATGATGGTAGCCTTGCAATTAAAACTTCAGCTACATCAACGGGCACAGCGCAAACTGCAAATAATACAGCATCGGGTGTAAATACAGCGTCTACAGAAGATAAGTTCTTTGATACAGTTGGTGATGTATATACAACAAAAGAATACATTAATCCTGAAACAGGAGAACGTAAAACCATTTCTTTCTACGATGGTAATCCTTTAGTAGATATTCCACCCGGGTTTATTCTTCTTTCGGATTATGAAAATCAAACAGATGACATTGAGTCTACGTCCGTAGAAACTACGCAGGTAACCCCTATTAGTGATGATAAGGGTGCAGATAGAATGCGTTTATCTGATATGACACAGCAACAATCGGGCAATGCTTTGTCTGCACTAAAAGATGCAAGTAAAGATTCTATTCTTGATGCGTGGAATAAAAACCAACAAACAAAAGCAATGATGACAACCCTAGCTTTTATTAACCCTATTGTAGGTATGGCAGGACGTGCTGCTGCTAGTCACTTTGGAAATCAACTAGAAGATTTAATGGAAGAAAAAGGAATAGACATACCTGATCAAACGGTAGAAAAACAAAGCTTTCTTCAAAAGGTAGGTACTGGCGTAAAGAATATGTTTGCCGATGTAAGCAGTCCTTTTTCAAATGTAGCAGAGGCGGGTACTTCATATGCTCCGATATACTCACCAGAAAAGTCTCCTTACGGAGGTAGTGCTAGTACAAATCTATTAACAACAACTAATACAGGCAGTGCGTTTACAAGCAGTCAGGCTGAAGCATATGATAATGCGGTAAAGTCCGGCAACGTAGATGTTGCAAACCATTATGAAATAATAAATAATAGATATAATAAAATGGCTGATTTTGCAGCAGGAAAATCTACTGAAGGTTTAAGCGCCTACGATAAGGAACAAGCAACAAAATTATTTGACAGTGAAGGTAATAGAGTAGCAGACACTGTAAATGAAGCTAATAATAATGGTGATGGTGGCTCTGATACAACCGCTGCATCTACATCATCTGAGAAAAACGTTGTTGAAAAAATCTGGGATAGTATTACTTCCGCTTTTGGTTTCGGAGATGACAACGACTAGGTTTAGTGTGCCTAATTATAAACACTAATATGACTGGCCTACCCATCCCCCTACCAACAGGCTACGGTGGCCCCAGTGAGAGGACATATAATGTCAGAACAACAAATAATGGCTGAAGAAATGCAGTCACCAAAAAAGGTAGCTTTTGCTAATCGTAAGTATACAAATGAAGAACGGTTACAGAAAGAAGAAGAAGAACTTGAAAAGCTACTAGCGGAACAAAAGGGTGAAGCTGAACAGGTAGAAGANCCTAAAGAAGCTGAACCTGCAAATGCAGAAGAAAAAAGTTTTAAGAAACGTTACGGTGATCTACGTAGACACCAACAACAAAAAGAAAAAGACTACGAAGATCGTATCAAAGCTCTTGAAACTCAACTTAGCTCTGCAGCTAAAAAAGAAATTAAGTTACCAAAGTCTGATGAAGACATTGAAGCTTGGACAACTAAGTATCCAGATGTAGCTGCTATCGTTGAGACCATTGCAATTAAAAAAGCAAAAGAACAATCGCAAGGTCTTGAAGAACGTGTTCGTGAAATTGATGAGATGAAAGCATCAGCATCACGTGATAAAGCAGAAGCTGAACTTATGAAGTTACACCCTGACTTTGGTGACATTCGCAACAGTGATGACTTTCACGAGTGGGCAGAAGAACAACCTAAGTGGGTTCAAGATGTCCTATATGAAAATGACGCAGACGCTCGTTCAGCAGGACGTGCAATTGATCTGTATAAAGCAGATCGTAATATTACAACTAAGAAGTCTGCTTCATCAAAAGATGCTGCACGTTCTGTGGGTACACGGAATGAACGCAGTAAACCTCAGTCGGATGCTATGGGAAATGCTATCCGTGAATCTCAGGTACAGAAGATGTCTCCACAAGAATACGAGAAACGATCAGACGAGATCATGGAAGCTATTCGGACTGGAAACTTTATTTACGATTTATCTGGTTCAGCTAGGTAATAAGTATTGACATTATAGTTATTTGTGTTATAACTATATGTATAATATGTTATGTAGCCCCAGAAATGGAATACCTACGTAACATATATTCCCCAAGCAAACAACAGACCTTACGGACTTACCTAGTAAATCATGGCCCGTAAATGTAATGCAAAGGCCAAGTGTTACAATTTACGCACCCTAAGATGTCTAGCCTCCAATATAAGTATCTGTGTGTTCTGCATCTGTTCTTGCTAATAGGAGAATGTTCAAATGGCATTTACATCAGCAGGCGGTTACGGTAATTTACCTAACGGTAACTTTTCACCAGTAATCTACTCCAAACAGGTGCAACTTGCGTTCCGCAAGGCATCTGTTGTTGAAGCAATTACCAACTCTGATTATTTCGGAGAGATTGCTAACATGGGTGACTCAGTTAAAATTATTAAAGAACCTGAGATCACCGTAAAAGAATATGCACGTGGTACGGCGATCACGCCACAAGACCTTGACGATGAAGACTTCTCGTTAACCATTGATAAAGCTAACTATTTTGCTTTCAAGGTTGACGATATTGAGGAGGCTCATAGTCACGTCAATTTCCAAAGCCTTGCTTCGGATCGTGCTGCATATCGTATTTCTGACCAGTTTGACCAAGACGTTCTTGGCTACATGTCAGGCTACAAACAATCTGCACTGCACGGCAATGCTGATACTGCCAACACAACTACTAACGGTAGTGTTGCTGTATCAACTGCAGGTTCAGACGAATTGCTTGCTTCAATGAAGCTAGATGGTTCTGATTTTAATGGCGGTTCTAGTGGCAACACTGTTGCTCTATTGCCACGTACAGGCGGTGCAACTGCTACACCTTCAACTGCAGGTGAAGCAAACCCACTACAACTTATTGCTCGTATGGCTCGTAAGCTAGACCAGCAAAACGTTGACACAACAGGTCGTTGGCTCGTTGTTGACCCAGTATTCATGGAAATCCTGCGTGATGAAGATTCTCGTCTTCAAAATTCAGACTTCGGTGAATCTGGTGGTATCCGTAATGGTCTTGTTGTAAACAACCTGCACGGTTTCCAAGTACACGTGTCTAACAACTTGCCAACTTTTGGTACTGGCCCTGCAACAAACGCAGCTTCTGGCTCAACTAACTACGGTGTTATCGTAGGTGGTCACAGTTCAGCTGTTGCAACTGCAGAGCAGATCAATAAAACAGAAACATATCGTGACCCTGACAGCTTCGCTGACATTGTTCGTGGTATGCATCTATATGGTCGCAAGATTCTTCGCCCAGAGGCGTTGGTCAATGCACTCTACAACTTACGATAAGGAGAATAGAAAATGGCTACTATTACTGCAACTCTAGCTCCTGCACACGGGAGTTCTTCACGTGGTCGTCAAGCGTATATGGTTGAACAAACTATTGACCTAACTGCAAATAGCATTGCCCCCGGTGATGTAGTACAGGCTCTTACTGTACCTGCTAATACTAAAATTATTACAGCAGGTATTCAAGTAACAGCTTCTGCTACTCAAAACACTGGTACAGATGCTACTGCTACATTAGGCACAGCTGTAGACGCTGATGAGTACGTGGCTGCATTTGATATTGACGGTGCTGCTGATGGGGCATATGCTCCTTCCGCTACTGTAGCTGGTGATATTGTCATCACTTCTGCAGATACACTTGACGTAACTCTTGCAGGCAGCGGCGCATCATTTAGTGCAGGTACACTACGTGTATATGCTGTAATGATGGACGTTAGTGCACTAGGCGAAATGACTGCTGATGAAGTAAGTCGTGACAACGCTTAAATAAACTAATTGGGGGGCAGGGAAACTTGCCCCTCTCAGCTTATCTAAAGGTTATTTAAATGGCAACTACGTACATTACACTAGTAAACGATACACTAAGACGTTTAAACGAGGTCACACTAGATACTGCTGGTGATGGCTTTGATACTGTACGTAACGTACAAGCTCTTGCTAAAGATGCTGTAAACAGTAGCATTCGTCTTATCCTACAAGATGGACAAGAATTTCCCTTTTTAAAAACAACATTTACTCAAACCTTAACTACCGCACAACGAACCTATGACTTTCCAGCTAATATGGGTTCTGTAGATTGGGATTCGTTTTTTCTAAAAAAGACTACCGGGTTGGATAATACCCCTAGACATTTAAATACATTAACATATAATGATTATCTACAAAACTATCGCACACAAGATGATGAAGCTGATCAAACAAATGGGACAGGCAAACCTACCTACGTGTATCAAACACTAGAAGAGAAGTTTGGTATTACCCCATTAACTGATGCTGCATACGATGTTGAGTATGTGTATTTTACATACCCCGATGATCTTGTTCTGTATACTGATACAATGATTATTCCTGAACGTTTTAAGCATGTAGTTATTGATGGTGCAATTATGTTTATCATGCGTTTTCGTAGTAATGAACAAAGCGCAGCTATGCACCAAAGAAATTTTGAAGAGGGAATTAAGGCGATGCGCCGTATTTTAATGGACGATAACTTATACATTCGTTCTACAGTAATTCAACGCCCAGCAAATAGTACTTTTAGTAGCGTGGTCTAATGGCTGATAATCTATCTTCCTTTAAAGTGTTTTGTCAGGGTGGTTTGAACACTAGTCGTGATGTGCTATCACAAGGTGAGAATCAACCGGGTTCTGCTATTAGCCTAATTAATTATGAACCATCTGTTACGGGTGGCTATCGTAAGATTAATGGATTTACTAACGACTANGGTACAGTAACGGGCACAGGTAGCGTTTTAGGTGTTTGCGTAGCTAATGGGATTAACGATGGCATTCTTGCTTGTCGTAAACCTTCTAGTGGCAATAACTATTTACACTACTGGAATAACTCTACAGATGCGTGGGTTGCAGTATCTACCTCTGGTTCACCCACAATGGTAGGTGTTACTAAGGTACGTTTTACAAAGTACAACTGGGGCGCTGCAAAGATTATACTTACTGACGGAATCAATCCTGCAGCTACGTATGACGGTAGTACATACACTCAAATTACACATGCTGATGCACCTGATGACCCTAAGTTTTCTGCAGTGTTTCAAAACCACATGTTCTTAGCTGGTGATCCTAACGAAAATACAAACCTTTATTTTAGTGCACCTTATGATGAAACTAGTTTTGCTGCTGCTGATGGTGCAGGAGTTATTAATGTAGGCTTTCCTGTTGTAGCAGTCAAACCTTTTCGTGATGCGTTATACGTGTTTGGTAGTAATAATATTCGCAAGCTGACAGGTAACAATATAGCTAACTTTGTACTTGAGAATGTTACAGATGACCTTGGGTGTTTAGCCTCAGACAGCGTTATTGAAATTGGTGGCGACTTACTATTCTTGTCTCAAGATGGTTTACGTCCTGTCAGTGGTACTGATAAAATTGGTGACGTTAATCTTGAAACAGTGTCTAAAGACATTCAGTCTATCTTTACTGACATTGTATTTGATATTGACTTAGAAGGTCTAAGCTCAGTAGTTATACGGCAGAAGACGCAGTTTCGTTACTTTTTTGCATCAGCCGATTCACAGGGTATTCTTGGGGGCTTTAGACAAACACCTAATGGCTTACAATTTGAGTATAGTCAGATGTTAGGTATTACAGCTACTTGCGCAGATAGTGGATATATAGGACAGTATGAATTTGTTATTCATGGAGATAGTGCAGGAAAAGTTCAAAAGCAAGAAGAGGGTTTTAACTTTGATGGTAATGAGATTTTTAGTCAATTTCAAACTCCTTTTTTCCACATGCAAGACCCAGAGCAACGTAAGATATTTTATTCAGTAGCTACCTACTTACGATCTGAAGGTAACAATGAAATTATTATGTCAGCTGTTTACGACTATGAAGATGTGAACACATTAAACCCGACAAACTTTACACTAACAACAGAAGGTGCGGCTGCATACTATAACGAAGCTAAATACAATAGTACTGCAATATTTGATGGGAACCCTTCACCCGTTCAACGTACTAACATATCGGGATCAGGTAAGTCTGCGTCCTTAAAATTCGTAACTAATGACACAAGTGCATCACACAGTATCCAAGGTCTAGTGATTACATTTGGAGTAGGAGATAGATTGTAAATGGCAGGTTATTCAAGACAGTCAACAGCTGACATTGTCGCTAATGCGGTTATTAAAGCAGCACCAGTAAACGCAGAGTATAACGCCCTTCGTGACGCATTTGCTTTAGCTACTGGACACAAACACGATGGTAGTTCCACTGAAGGTGGTTACGTACCCTTAATAGCTGACGCAGATGCGTTAAACAAAGTAGTAGTAGACACAACTAACAATCGTATTAGCTTCTTTAGTGAAGTAGGCGGCGCTGCAGTAGAGCAAGTACGTATTCAAGATGGTGCCATTGTCCCTGTAACAGATGATGACATTGATATTGGTACGTCTGCCTTAAAGTTTAAAGACTTATATATTGATGGCGTAGGTTACATTGACTCTGTTACTGTAACAGGCGCTGCTACCTTTTCTAACATAGACGTTAACGGTGGTGCAATAGACGGTGTAACTATCGGTGCAGCTTCTGCAGGTGCGGGTACATTTACTGACCTCACTGCTACAGGAACTACAACTGTAACTACAGCAGATATAAATGGCGGTAATATTGATGGCACTATTATTGGTGCTTCTACTGCAGCGGCAGGTACATTTACCGCATTAACTGCATCAGGTACAACAACAGTAACAACTGCAGACATTAACGGTGGTAACATAGATGGTACAGTTATTGGTGCTTCTAGTGCTGCTGCTGGTAGCTTTACAACTGTATCGACATCTGGACAAGCTACATTGGCAACTGTTGATATTAATGGTGGTAATATTGACGGTACTATTATTGGTGCGTCTAGTGCTGCTGCTATAACGGGTACAACTATTACAGCAAGCTCTGGTTTTGTTGGAAATTTAACAGGTAATATTACCGGGGATATAGATGGTGATATTACAGGAAATATTACTGGTAACGTAACTGGTAACGTAACAGCAAGTTCAGGTACATCTACGTTTAACAATGTAACAGTAAACGGAACACTGGACGTTACAGGTACAACAATTGCTAACGTTACTGATCCAAGTAACGCACAGGATGCAGCCACAAAAAATTATGTGGACACAGAGGTATCTGCACTTGTAGACTCAGCACCGGGAACATTAAACACACTCAACGAACTAGCTGCAGCACTAGGTGATGACGCAAGTTTTAGTACAACTATTACAAATAGTATAGCAACCAAGCTACCACTTGCAGGTGGTACAATGTCTGGTGCTATAGCTATGGGTACTAGCAAGATTACAGGCTTGGGTGATCCGACAGCTAACCAAGACGCAGCAACTAAGAAATATACAACTGATACATTTCTACCTTTAGCAGGTGGTACTCTAACAGGTGCAGTAGCAGCAGGTAGTAACAAAATTACCGCTACATACACACCAAGTGCAAATGCAGACTTGACAACTAAGACATATGTAGATAGTATTGTAGGATCAGGAACTGCAGCAGCGGCTAGTGCTACAGCTGCAGCTACGTCAGCTACTAATGCAGCTACAAGTGAAACTAATGCTGGTAACTCCGCTACTGCAGCAGCTTCTAGTGCAACCTCTGCAGCAGCTAGTTTTGATTCGTTTGATGATAGATACCTTGGTGCTAAGTCATCNGCTCCTAGCGTAGACAATGATGGTGATGCCCTTCAAGTAGGAACTCTTTACTTTAATACTACCTCAAACTCTATGCAGGTATATGGTGGTTCTGGTTTTACTGCAGCGGGTTCATCTGTAAATGGAACTACAGATCGTAACACATACACTGCAACTGCAAACCAAACAAATTTTTCAGCTACGTATGACGCAGGTTTTGTAGATGTTTACCTCAATGGTGTAAAACTATTATTAGGCACAGACTTTACTGCTACGTCAGGTACAGCGATTGTACTGGCAGCGGGTGCCACAGCGGGAGATATTGTAGACATTGTAGCCTATGGTACATTTACTTTAGCTACACACTACACCAAAACAGAANCAGATGCTCGTTATCTATTAGAGTCAAATAACNTATCTGATTTAACTAGTGCATCTACGGCCCTTACTAATTTAGGTGTTACTTCTACTGCTGCTGAACTTAACATACTTGATGGTGTTACAGCAACCGCTACTGAACTAAACTACGTTGATGGTGTAACATCTGCAATACAAACACAGGTAGATGCCAAACAACCTTATGCAACAATTGCAGTTACTGTAGTTAACTCTGGTGGTAACAAGTATGCTCTTGATGGAACCGTGCAACAGTTAGGCTTACTTGCACCTTCAATAACATATAGGTTTGATCAGTCAGATAGTTCTAACTCAGGGCATCCATTACTACTAAGTACAACTTCAGATGGTACACATGGTGGTGGTAGTGCATTTTCTACGGGCGTAACAGCAGTAGGTACTCCCGGCAGCGCAGGAGCTTACACACAGGTTAAACTAGAGCAAGATGCTCCTGATACACTGTATTACTATTGTTCTAGTCATAGTGGTATGGGTGGAGAGATAGACTCTAAAGCTACAGTTTCTAGTCTAAGTGATCTTAGTGTAACTGCCACCGCTTCTGAGCTAAATATCATGGATGGTGTAACAGCTACGACTGCAGAGATTAACTACGTTGATGGTGTAACTTCTGCGATACAAACTCAGATTGATACAAAGGCACCTATTGCAGGACCAACATTTACGGGAACTCTAGCCGCACCAACTATTAATGCTAGTACTGCATTACAAATAGG
>JGI20160J14292_10003355_pt1 | contig 12277 bp, 20 predicted proteins | sample COG_10_FD_14292 | JGI IMG/M metagenome (IMG submission 14292) | reverse complement strand
CGGAACACTCAATATACTGTCTTGATCATAAAGGCGACCCAGCTTAATCAAATCACGTTCAAGCTGACCACCATCATCGCCTTCGATCTTGTAGTTTGCAACGAAAAAGGATTCTTCTCCAACTTCTTTCTGGGTGTCGCTCCCAAAGTTTTCAAGATAGCTACCCTTCACCTTGATGACCGAGTAGTTTGCATTNAAAAGATATGCGAGAACCTTTTTGTTATTTGCCTTATTCTCTGCCTTGGTTTTGTCACCCCGAAAAGCCGTGACCGCGCCAACAGCATGGTTCTTGGTTTTCTGATAAATTCGATTTAAACTAGATTCAAGTAACGTTTCCATTGTTGCTCCCAATCGTATACTTTGCCGCAAGAGTCCATTCAGTCTTTTCTCGAAACGGAACAATCTTGATTCGGCGAAGTGTGGTTGTTTCTCCAAGGGTAGATATTACTGCAACCAACCCCCATTCGTCAAGGAGCTTGGCAATCGTGTTTCGTCGCTGCTCATCTTCTTCCGTGAAGTTAGTTCGTTCCGACTTTCCGTCGAGGATGAACAACTCTTTGAAATGAAGTATAGCATATCGCCCACGTTTATGCAAGATATGACACGATTGAAATAGTGTATTATCTCGCCGTGAAGCAACACCAATTCGAGTTAGCGTCTCTTTCACCTTTAGAAAATCTTCGTCATTCGGTAGATCAATCTCTACCCCTAATCCATTGAATATGTCGCAAACGTCGCTCATAATTAACTCCTTTCGCGGAGTAACTATTTAGCGTTTCTTGCCCCTACCGCCCATCCAGAGCTTCTGTCTCAGTTCATCCATCATATCGGGTGTCAAAAGATCCACCACTTCCATCGCCCGTTGGGCTGAATACCCATATATACGCTGAATAACCTGCACGTCATCTTCGATGCTCGTTTTGTGCCATCGACTAAATCGGCTCTTCGGCCGAATCGCCGTTCGCAAATAATCAAACTGAAGCTTCGGTTCGACCCAGTGTCGCTGATTCATCTCGTTAGCATACAGAACAGTATCCGCGAAGTAACTCAGCGTCCGGTTGACCGGAAACACTGGATACTCTTTCTCGGCAAACTCGTCTTCGTCCATCAACGGCTTTTTGCTCTTATTAATTGATGTTAGGAAATCCCCCAGCTTCATTATTTGAGTCCTAGATGCTTGACCATATGACAATTCTTATGTAGCATTTCGCAGTTCTTTTCTTCGGTATCTCCGCCCACAACAACTGGAATAATATGATGTGCATGGGCCCCGTCCAACACAAGGGGTTCATTGCACTCAGTACATACGTTCTTCTGTTTGCGCAACACTCGCAGTCTGATCGCGCGCGTGAAGAACCTCTTTACATTGTTTACCAGAGAGATGCCGCATAACTTAGGATCAAAGTTGCCGTAGTTATCTGCGAAATATTCCCGAAGAATGTCATTCTTGAGTTTCCACTCACTTTCGTTCTTTCTACCACAAGCTCGCGAGTATCCAAGGTATTCGGTATTTTGTTCTGGGTTATCTCGCATATACTCATGAGCTTCAATGAAGCTCGCCGAGAACTGTTCGTAATTTTTAATCATTTTTCCGATCTTCTTGCCTTGCCAATGTTCTAATCCTAACATAAACATCGCAAGACCTTCAATCATAACAGGACTCGTAAAGTCTTTGCGAGCTTTAGGTGCGGCCCGCATTACTTTGTTCAGTTCATCCAGAAATCCATAATACTCGGTTAGGATCTTCTTGCCCAAGTTATCATCACGCTCTTGGATCAACTGCCAATATCCCCGATCACCGTCCTTGTTTCTTAGAAGACGAAGCACGCCTTGATCATTCATTGACATGCTATATGCCGAATAGATACTTGAATCACCATTCGGGTCATTCTTCTTACAAAACACCATGAACATTTTTGATGCAAAATCAATCCGTGCCTTCAGGTTGGGCGTATTATACCATTGACCCTTTTCAAAGCCCTCCCATAGCGGGTGACGCTGCGAACGCTTCGCAGGGAGATTATCATAAATCTCCGGGTGAAAATATTCATCTTCACCTTCCCACTTCTCCCCGAGCCCAGTAGTGACTCGAATGATATTCATAGCATCGTTCATGTACGAATTCATGTCTTCATATACAGTGAGAGATACACCAGCATTGAGTTGGCGGAATAGCCGCGCGCGTTCCTGAAAGGTTGCATTGTAGTACACATAAACGTCGAGTTTATATTCTAGAAAACGCTCTCGTACCGACTTCGGCAAATCACGAAAATACCGATCTTCGCCTTTCCACTTAATTGTGTACTTGTTTTGCAAAAACAACATGATATGCATTCGACGATGGTTCCCATCCTCGACCCAATACCTACCCTGCTGCGCTCTATACTTTCCAGTCTTGCCGGTGAGCGCCCGGAGCATATCTACAATATGTATCGTATTGATCGGCTCCCCGCGAATAATCGCTTGAATGATCGGCTCACGAAGAAATTTCTTTGCCAGCGAATCCAAATATGCACGCTGATTCAATGATGCCTCTAGGTACCAGGCAGACAAAGGATCGCCAATAAACTCACGAATACTAATATCAATTCTCTTCCATTCATGTAGACTCATTTTATTCTTTCTCTTCTCAGTTAATATATAAAGTATAGCACATTCTCATGATACTGCAACTACATCACGCTGAATTATGGGGCATGTAGTAATCATCACCACCCATCACATCTCCGTTGACTTCGATCTTGCGGTCTTCGTATGCCGCGAGTTGCCGTCGATACAGTTCCATCTTCGCACACTCAAGCGCTCCAATAACCGCATTGTAGTCGCCATATCGCGGGCTCTTGCCAAGCCAGTATAGGCAAATCTTCGTGATGATGTAGTTTAGGTTGCCAATATCTTCTGTTATGTTGGTGACAGCAAGACCAAGGTTCTCGTCCTTGGTATGTTCTAGTCCTTCAAGAAACTGATCAAGCCCAGCTTGGTATCCAATGATTTGTCGGACAACCTTTCTCACATACGGCATTACAAAATCCTTTCAAATAGGTGATCATAAACCAGAAGGGCATAGTCATGTTGAAGTGTTAGCGTTTGCTGATGCTTCACATTACCCGTCTTCGTTTTCTGCAAATGGAGGCCTGCCATTAATTCACCGAGTGTGAATATCGCATCCTTAGTGTCGCAGTGGCCAATCTTCTCTGCAATAAACTCGCGCATCTTCTTATCAAGAGATTTCCACTGATCATTAGTTAGTGTTCCATCAAACTGACTCTTTTTTGGCCACTTAACATACTTGATCGCTGACATCACCACCTCACTTAAACTTCGCATCGACCATTATTTCGGTCAGACACGCAACTAGGTTTAGTTCGCCGTCTGCACAAAAGGCATGTTTATAACTGTAATCGGCGAGCGTGATCACAGTCTGCGGAATACTTTCCGGCTCGATATACTCATATAGAGAATCGTAGATCTTGCGAAAGATTCGAGTTGGGTCATTGTCAATATTCTCAACAACCCACTTTCGCATCGCCTTGAAGTCCTTATCTTTAAGGGACTTAATTAGTTCTTTGACAGAGACATCAGCAACTTGTACCAAGATGCCTGTATCAATAGTCCCACCCGCCGAATATCGTTGTAGTTCATTGATAACTCGCCTAAAGTCAGGGAAGTGCTTCTTGATAAGCTCCGCGATGACCCTACGATCAAAATTGATCCCTTCGGTATTCAGAACATGTTCCATGCGGGCCATGAACTGGCCAGCAATATGGGGCTTGTCTGTGTTGTTGATACGAAAGTCTATCACGCTGCAACGGGAATGTATAGGATCAATAATCCGGTTCTTGTAGTTACAAGTAAAGATGAAACCACAGTTACCAGAAAACTCTTCAATGAATCCGCGAAGAGCCGGCTGTGTCGAAGCCGGATTTAGATAATCAGCTTCATCGAGAATGACCATCTTCCTTCCGCCACTGAAACTAACCGTAGACGCAAACTGCTTGATCTTCGTTCTCAGAACATCGATGCCGCTTTCTTCTGACCCGTTGATGATGATATAATCCGCGCCGGACTGCTCACACAGAGCGCGCGCTACTGTGGTCTTCCCAGTCCCAGCAGTACCAGCCAACAGAAGATTAGGAAGATCCCCAGTCTTGAGGATTTCATCGAAAGTGGTTTTGATGCTCTCTGGTAAGATACAGCCATCAATCGTTTTAGGTCGATATCGTTCAACCCAGAGAAATTCTTCATTATTCAAACTCATTATGTTATTGATCCTGATTATTTAGTTGAACTTCGATTCGGATTGCTCCACTGCAACAAAATAACGCGCAGTATTACCAACAAACTCTGAGATACCAGATTGCGAGATTCCGACAACATAATCATCCTGAATGATTTTTAGGTTGTCGAGCCGAAATACCATAGAGAATCGGTGATCAGGAACAGTCACAACATCCTCGTCCGCAAGCGCGAGCGCAATCTCATTTGACGTACTGTTTTTCACGTCCGTAGCAAGAATCTCAACATCGCCCTGCTCGTCGCCGGAGATGACGATATTAGGAAGACCAAGAACATTCGCAGCCTTGATTGCCTTCTGAAGATTTTCCTTCTTGATGATGACCTTGATGTCCGCATCAATCTCCAGTTCGCGCTCAGGAACAGTCACGATCGTATTTGGGTCAGCATAAACATACTTGACCGTACTATTGCCATCTTTGATTGTCATCCACGCAGACCCAAACTTCAGTTCGGGTTCATTGAACAGAGACATCGTTCCGAGAAACTGGCTCAGATCGTAGACACAAAAGTCTTCGAATGTCTCCGCGACCACCGCGCTGGCAACGACCGTCTTGCCGGGAGAGATCGTCTGAAGCACATTGCCCGCTTTGACCTGAAGCCCGTTATTGATAGTTGCAAAGTTCTGAAGAACCGCAATCGTTTCATTTGAAATCTTCATTATCTAAATTACCTTTCGACTCGTTAAAGTCTCACGTTATTGAATATATTATAGCACATTAAACTGAGATGTCAATCGACATTTTCTGTTACAAATACAAATTCTTCCTGACCGAGCGTCTTTTCTGATATATCATCCTCAAAATACATCAACAGGATCGCGTAGTGAAGTGCCTTCAAAAGATCTTTTCGATTCCTGCCACCTTTTTTTCCATACCTGGCAATATACTTAATCGCATTAGCCTGACAGAATGGTACAGCAATGCCGATCGAATGGAATAACTCCTGAATTTGAAGACCATTCGTTCCACCGTCACCACCAACATAATGTTGACCATATGTAGATTCGATATATTCTCGAAGTTCTTCCATTAACTCATCTTCACGAAACTTAAAATCACTCATCGGATAAAAAATCCTCCATTAATATAAATTGCATAGGGATGTTAAGATCTTCACATACAGTTTCATTGTGCATCCAAACTTTCTGATTATTAGTTACGAAAAGATGTGGGCGCAGTTGCTCTAACTCGTACCCAACACTCAAGTCATCTCTTTCATGTTCAGTGAAAGGGGGATATCTAAAATCATATCCATGCGTAGTGATCGTCACAGAATCAATGCAATCAAGATTATCAAGTTGTTGCACTCTTGCTCCACTACGCTTGCCGCGAAACGTTCTACCCAAGTCGATTCGATGGTCATTGTATAATATAACACTTAACTCATCTCCAAGGGATCGTGCGTGTTCAAGAAACTTAATATCAATATCAGTTAGATTATCAAACTTACCAGTCGTCGCGATGACTTTATGAAGAATCACGCAGTCGCCTCCGAATCCACCTCGGCTGAACTCTTCTTGCTCTTTCGGTCTTCTCGGCGCTTCTTCGCAGCCTCACGTCGCCGCGCGGCGCGATTGGCCAATCCTTCTTGATCCTTGGGATTAATTGCAGGTGGAGGGGTCAATGTCGGCACACTCGGGACTGGCTGGTTTAGCATACCACCATGAGTAGCATTCGGGACTGCACTAATCGCAGGAAGATTTCCGTTGAATCCATACGCGCCCTGATGTGACATAACCATCCACGGGCACATCCAGATCTTCAGACCAATATTTCGAGACCATTGGCAGAACATATAATCTTCAGAAAGATATCGATTATGTTCCCGCTCGATCACCGTGTCGAAATAGCACATAATCTCACGCTCGCCTGTAAAGTGTTCGGATCGATTATGATCAGGAACATATTTCTGCTCAGGATACGCTTCGTCCCACTTCTCAAAGACGTGTCGCTGGATCATCATAAATCCAGTGCCACCCTCAAGCACTTCAACTGGCTCACCGAGATCGATAGAACTTCCACCCTGAACAGGATTGAAGACGAAATCGCCGACGATATTCTCAAGCCATTGCGCGCCATGTTGATCAGTAAGACCAGACTTGACCGCAGCAACGACGCGCTCCCACGCAATACACTTCTTCGGATACGGGCCACACACGATATCATAGTCTGTTCCCTGTTCGGCAATAGCAGCCAGGGCAAGAACATCATTCGGATTGAAACCGATGTCTGAATCAATGAACATCATATGCGTACAATCAGATCGAAGGAACTCATCAACGAGATAGTTACGGGCCCGCGTAATCAGACTCTCATTGAATAGATAGAAGAATCTAAGATCCATGCCATAACGAGCGGCAAGACCAGCCAAGTCCGTTGATGACTTGGTATACATTCCATGACACTGCCCACCGTACATTGGAGTTGCCACAAAAATCTTTCGTGTCTTCAACTCTTCTACTGTAATTTCTTTCTTCACGTCAATCCTCCATAATTAATATGCTCATAATATATATAGCACAATGTGATCGGGTTTTTCGATGCCATTTTACTTCGGCATCATGATTTTTAGATATAAATCCTCCATCAGAATCTCACAAACCTTTGAGTGGATGATATTGATGCCGTCGGGGGCTGAGCCATAAAGCTCCGCGTTAGGTACATGGATGTATTTCACTATCCCATCACGCCGGGTCACAAGTCGTTCGGTGGACTCATGAACCATTTGGGTAACTTGTTTCGCAATCTGCCCAGATACCTGAGTAATAAGTTTCTCCAGAACATCGGACAAGTTTTCTATATGATCAGGATCGCCGTCCGTTACTACAGACGCAATGCTAGTATTGGCGGGCATACATAAAGTCTCCTATGAAGGTCATTTATTTAGTGAGTGGCCAATACCAGGCGTTGTGCGGGATGGAGCAGGACGCCCCTTATCAATATTATGTGGAGATTTTATCGAACAAAACATATTTTCAACGTCCCATTCATTATGAGTATATCGCCAAATGTCTATCGGCTCAGACTTGGTGATATCCCAACACCGTGAGGGATCTTGCAGCCGCTCCCCATCGCGACCAGCATCGGCACGCGGCGGGGCATACCACTTGAGTTCCAAATCTGGCGAGTCGCCCAGTTGTCCATTGTCGGTGCCGACATCTTTATCCCTCGAAACTGAGACATACCAATGGGTCAGTGAGTACGAACGCGATAAAGTCCAACCATCGTCGGTTGCCGCACGGTAATAGAAATCAGTAAGATCATGCGTCCAATACCAACGAGAGTCGCGCCCTCTCGATATTCGATGATGAATTGTGTCATCGACGAATATGATTGAGTGGATATTATGCTTGTCGGCCTGCTCTACTAAAAGTGTACCACAAGGCCTTATGTATACTGCCGGATCTGGCTCGCCCACTTGCCATTTCGCAGCAAGCGACCCATAGTCCGTCCAGTTCGATGTCCAGTCGGGATGAGCGAATCCTTTATACTGGATGCTACGATCTACGAATGAATTAAACATATTCCGAAAATGTTGTTTTGAAATTGCCCACGACTCCCCCATGATCTAAACCTCCTCAAACAGATCAAAAATCGACTCAACTTCAAGCCAGTCGGCCACAAATGCGTTGACGCGATCTTGGTCTGCGTTAGCTAATCTCTCAAGATGAAACTCAAGTTCGTCCATAATAAAATTATTCTCCATCTACTTCTCGCACAAGTTTTGATATCCACTCATGTCGTTCTTCGCGACTCAACTCAACAAACTCAAAATCAGGATGCGGAGGTACCGGAGGTGCATCTGGAAGCTCGCGGTATAGATCAGAATATATTTCGTGATCCACGCGCACCTGAAGCTTCTCAATAACATTCAGAGCTGCCGGACTATCCCCGGAGTATCCGCGCTGATTTAGCACATGCCGAACAGCATCGGAAAACTCACACACGGTATCGGTCTCCCATGTATGACGCTGGTAATCGATTGCTTCTGTGTATATCGTTTCTAGCCCGTATCCAAGTAACATTATAAATCTATGAATATCCTAAATGGGAAAAGTATAAAAACGTAACCCGCCCTGGAGAGGAACCCAAAAAACCTCTCAACAGGGCGGGGAGCAGCGCACTAGTGCGTTGCTCTATTAGAACGGAACGTCGTTCGGAACGTCGTTAGGGATCTCAGTGTCCCCAGCGACATCCTCACCGACCAGCTCATCACCAGAAACCTTCTCATAAAGATCAAGGAACGATTCCTTGGTTTCATCGTCGAAGCGATTCAGAGAAAGCTCGACAGCCTTGCGCTTCTCACCGAAGATGGCATACGCTTCAGCAATCTTCTCAAGTCGCCGAGTTGCGATCAACTCATCGGACACACCCTCAGAGAAGCAAGCGCGAGTGATACCCGCCCAAGTGACGAGCTGCTTTGCCCACTCGGGGTCAGCGACATCAAGCTTGCTAAGAGTTCCAGAGATAATCTTGGTCTCGACCGAAGCAGAAGGATAGTCCCACTCGAAAGTGATAGCGAAGCGCTCAAGAAACGCATCGTTCAAGACGTTAGTTCCCACATAGCGACCGTCATCCGATCCCTTACCTTTAGTGTTTGCAGTCGCAACGATCGTGAAACCATCAACAGGATGAATCACTTCATTGATTTTCTTGAGAAGAACCGACTTCCCTTCAAGGACTGGCTGAAGACACATGATCTTATTAGAAGCAAGATCGATCTCATCGAGCAACAGGACAGCACCACGGCGCATCGCTTCGATCACCGGACCATCGAACCATCGAGTCTCACCATCGACAAGACGAAACCCACCGAGAAGATCGTCCTCATCAGTTTCGATTGTAATGTTTACCCGAAAGAGTTCGCGCTTCGAACGAGCCGCAGCTTGCTCGACACCGAACGTCTTGCCATTCCCAGACATTCCGGTAATGAAGGTAGGGTAGAAGAAACCAGAATCGAAGATAGTCTTCAAATCCTTGAAGTGTCCGAAGGGAACGAAATTATCATTCTTCTGAGGAACAGCCGAATATGACACCGAAGAAACCTTCATGATCGGAGCGACCACTGGCGCAACGGCAGCGGGTGGACTAGCAACCGCATTCAGCACGTCACCTAACGTCTTCTTCGGAGCAGCAACAACTTTCTTCTTCTTCGGAGCAGCAACAACTTTCGACGGAGCGACTACTGAGCCGATCACCGGAAGTTCGAACTTACCGCGACCAGCGCGATGCTCGATTGCATTGATCAACCACCAAGGACGAGTCGCGTCTCCGACGATAGAATCAATCTCAGCATATCCGATGGATGAACCAGCGCCGAAACCAGCGGCTTCTGCCGCGCGAAGAAACGCATCCTGCTTTGGCTTTCCAGAGTAAGGGGCTTGTGACATAATATAGATACCTCTTTTGGGTTTTAAAACCCAAATTTTGGGTTTTTTAGTTTCGCCGCCTTTCCGAGCGACAAATAAAGTATAGCAAAAATGGGGCTATTTTCAACCCCTCAAAAGTGAACTCTCAGTCACTTTCCCGCTGCGCGCTCAAACTTAATTGCTGCGCGAATCGCCATCTCGCGACCACGATTCTTGGAGCCGGTACGGACCCCGTGGGATAGACCAACAAATCCCTTCGCTTTCTTGGTCTTGCCGACGGTGACTTTGCCACCGCGCGCCAGGTACTCAGAAACAGACTCTCGATTTTGCAAATTTTCTTCCTTTTCTCTCTCAATCAACACCTAAATTATAGCAAAATAGGCAGCGGAATCAAGGGATATCTCCCCCTCGGGGGAAAATAAAGGTGAACTTGGAGTCATGTTTGACCCTAACTCGGGCACCGACGCTGAGCCAAGCGGTCCCGACACAACGTAGTCGTGCGGAACCGGCAAGACTGTAAGGGCTATTCGGGGATCGAGCATCTAGGGGATCGAGTATTATTATTCATCGCCATCATATAGTGCCAACACTTCAGCAACAATCGGTGATCTCTCGACATCGTTGATGGAGAACTCGATTACGACAATTTTATTACTACCGGCGCGCTGGACTCGATCGCTAAAGTCGTCGAGTCCATTTTTGGTATAACCACGATCGTGTTGGTCACCATCACCAGTGACGAACAGCCGAGAATTATCACCCAATCTCGTAGTAATCATTTTCATCTGCCCGGCCGTCGTGTTCTGGGCTTCATCAAGAATAACAATACAATCCTTGAATGTCCGTCCTCGCATATATGCCAAAGGGGCGATTTCAATCACCTTTTCATTTATCATATCTTTGACGCGATCTGGATGGTAATATTCCTCAAACACATCGAGGATCGGCAGCAGCCATGGCATCATCTTGTCGTTGATGTCACCGGGCAAGAATCCGTGCTGCTCTTCTACGGAAACGGCTGGCCGCGCAATAATAATCTTTCGAATCATCTTATCCTGTAAAGCTCGTATCGCGAACAGGACCGAGAGCAGTGTCTTTCCAGTCCCAGCAGGACCGGTCGCGAAAACGATAGCGTTATCTTCGTTCCGCAAAGCAGCGAGTAATCTTCGCTGCCGGAAGTTTCTAGGTTTGATTTCTACTTTTTTTGATCGATTTGGGGCCATCTCCTTTTCATCTGGTTGTTCGTTTTCTACGAGTTCGAGCTGCCTCTCTGCTTTGCGCATTCGTCGGCGTTCACGTTTCGTCATAAAAACTCCAGTCCTCCCAGTTAATGGTGTATGATATTATTTATGCTGATGCTAGTCTTCATCTCTCAGTAGAATGAGAGTTATGAAAAACAACCCTAGCCAGATTCCTACGACAAACAAATTCATTAAGTCCATCTATTGATCCTCTTCCTCATATCTATCGAACGGGAGTTGTGCGTCCTCTTCCCCATCATCAGGACTCTCCGAAAGATGTCCCCCGACGAATTCGTTGTAATCTTCCAAGTCTTCCAAGTCTTCCAAGTGGTTTTGCTGGCTAGGTACACCTAGCGGGTATAGGGAGTATTGGAAAGGAATCCCCGGCGGGAGATAGTCGCTGTATGGATTTGCTGCTGCGTTTTCAATATACGAAACAAACTCTTGGTATCGTTCTATGGCATCTTGCCGAGTCATAGTAGACCTAATGGGAATATTATCCTCATCAACTACAACCTTCGATTTTTGCTGCCGTTCCCATTCATCATTGACATATTCCGCTCGGGATTCCACCACCTCAATAAGACTCTTCCATTGATCTTTGGTATAGCTTCTATCCACATGAATCTCGATGGTAGTCCTACTGTATGGATTACCCACAAATATCTGCGCGCCCATCATATACTAAAACTCCAATCGAATCATGGCTCGTTCATTGTCAATACAAACATAAGTCTGTGATTGTAACTCATGCACAAAACATCCATCATCGATCCAATTCTGCGTCTTGCCATTCATCTGGGAACACCCGCAAGATAACAACAAAACGAGTATACTAAAGGCTTTAAGCATCATTAAATCTCCACTTCTGTATTATTTATCAATTTAGCTATCGGCCCAAATCACGCGCCATAGATTTGCTGGTCACATATTGATATGCGCCCTTGTTGAACGCAGGAGCAACGCAGAGCGACTTGCGATAAGTCTCGCGCTTGGCTTCCTTTGCTCCACATTCCAGACAAGTATCATAACCAAGTGCCACTCGCCCAAATGGAACGTCCTCTTCACATACTACACAATCAAAGAATTCATTTTCAGTATTACTCATTTTTGCTCCCGTTCATATAAACATATCCAAAAACTAACATGCCGACAATTGGAACTGCCGGTTCAATTACACAAGTGACCGTAAATGCGGCGCACATAAAAATTGTTGAGATGACATTACATATAGCCACAGTCCTCGGCGCGTCTCGCTTTGGTCTACTCGCCATCCGGTTGATCCTTTGTTTTCTGATGCTTCGGCTTGCGGACATACCCACGCTTTCCTTTTTTGGACCCGTGGCGGCCGCCAGCTGGCATCTGTTTATGG
>JGI20160J14292_10003350_pt1 | contig 12290 bp, 9 predicted proteins | sample COG_10_FD_14292 | JGI IMG/M metagenome (IMG submission 14292) | reverse complement strand
GATAAATTGCCTGAAGCTCCCAAAAAATGGGTACCCACGAAAACAATGAGTTTCGGAATATGCTCTTCCTAGACAAATTTTATTTTGGGAACGAATTGATCGAGAATCATAGGAAGTTATTTGAAGTTCAAATTTAAGTTTACTTTGAAGGCATTCTATCATGCTTTTGATGTCATGAAGACTACTTTGAGCAAGAGAATTACCCAAAACTCCAGACGGTTCTCTCGTATCGAGAACTAAAGTAATCTTAACATCTACCTTTTCTAAAAGTTTAATCAGATAGGGAAGAGTGTTTTCGATGAACTTAATGTCTGATCTAGAACAAAATATTGAGGTGGAAACTTCCATACAACTAAGCAATATATTAATATTTAGATAAGGAATAAACGGAATTTATTTGATTAGATTTTATAATTCCTAAATCATTAATTATAATTGAGTTTGCCGAAAATCTTCTTTTGATTTCATTTAAATTTTCATTTACCCATGGGGTAGATACATAAAAAACTTGATCAAAATCATTAAGCATCTGATTTAGTGTAGAATAAAATTCATCAAGGGGAATTGGATTTAAATGCTTTGAGAAAGAGATCATGTGATTTGAGTAATTTTTATCGCCTACAATTAAATATGCAGAGTAATTTTCGTAAGATAGTTGAAAAGCAACTCTTCTACTAAATGTAAAGACTGGAGAATCGTTAAATTGAATTGGTTTTAAAGACTTGGAAAAATCGTCGTAACTAAAAGCCTTTGCGTAAGAAGAAGTCAAATAAGTTAAAACCAAAAAACAGTAAACCAAGTGTATATTTATAAAAGAGGATTTTATTCGAATGAGTTGAAATCTATGTATGATCGTACAATAAAAAATAATATAAAAAAATGTGGAAGGTATGAAATATCTTTCTTGGAACATTTCAAATTGAAAAAACTTACAAATTAAAAAGGTAATAATTGGCACTAAAAGAAGTGAAGTAGAAATAAAAGTATAAAAAAATCCTACCTGAATTGAATTATTTCTTTTAAAACTGATTAGTACTAAAATGGCTAATGTTATAGGGAAATATACTTGCATTCCCTGTAATGAAAATAAAGCAGAAGAATGTATATGATGAATATTCTTGAGGTGTGAAGTATATGTAGAGTTAACTTGACTTAAGAATGTTGGAAAACTTAAACAAAGAAACAATAGCCACCCAAGGGTAGAAGATACAAAATATTTCAAAAACGGTAGATTATTTATAAATCTATAGATACAAACCATGGCACAAATAGATATACAATAAATGCCGCCAAAATAAAATGTACTAGGGATTAATAAATTAATAATTATGCATAGAAAAAAAACAATATTATTTTCTTTAATCGAAGAGATATAAATAAAAAGTAAAACTAAAAAGAAGTACATTGAATATGGTCTTGCTTCGCAAATAGAAAATAGAAAAATGGGGCAGTGTGTAAAGACTGTAAATATTGAGAATATGGCTGTTTTATCATCAACTTGATCTCTCAATAAAACAAAAACAATTATTATTGAAAGTATACCAAATATAAGCGGCACAACTCTCATTAAAATTTTATTCAATCCAAATAAACTATCAATTCCCCACATTAAGTAAAAGTAAGAAGGAGGTATCATATTTACACCTGAAATGTTTGCATTTCCAAGTTCATGATAACTTTTTGATGAACAATGGAAGAATGTTGATAGTTCATCCATTTGAAGCGGTTTATTAATGTTTATTACTATAGCACAAAATATAAAAACTAAAATTAAGTACATTAATTTAGCATTGTTTTGTATAATTTTTATAATAGTCAATTTTAAGTAATTTTTCCTATTTTTATAAATTTATATAACTGTTTTCAATCTCAGAAGTTAAAGATTTGCAATATTTTGAAAATCTTCTGGGGTTAAATGGTATATCTTTTTTCAACTCTTGAATTAAATTTGAATGCTCTGCCACTACTTTAATTTCTAGAACCGCAAGTGTTGTATACTTATTACAGAAAGTGAAGTTAGGCTTAAATAAATTAGTTTGCTTATAAGTTTGAATATTTCGATCTATTGTTACTCTTATCTTACGATCGAATGAGGAGTAATATTGTCTGATGTAAGTAACGATTGACACCGGGGTTTCAGAAATCTTTTTTAATTGGAATTTATTGTCGTTACTTTTAGGCACAATAAATTTAGACCATTTTTGTGCGATTGGATTGATGCAGTAATTATTTCTGTATAGTTCTTTCCATGAATGCACGCCTAGTTTTTTTTTGAACTCAAGGACGGCATTATTTTCAGTTAGTGAATTTCCATACCACCTCAGGCGCTTCTTCGTTCTAAGGCTATTCCCTTCAATGGATTCCTCTAATGCAGAAAAACGCAAGTCATCAAAATATACACTATTTACTTTTCGACTCGGGTAGGGTTTGTAAAAAGAGAACCTTGAAAGATTAATTGATTTTTCGATCAAAGGTAAATCATCAGTAGTAAAAACATCTTTTACTTCTATTCTCATATCAGTTATCGAATAATTTTTGTTATTCATGAATAAAACTTAGTATAGTTCAGATGTTTTAAAAACTGAGGTGTTGATAATTTTTTCATCAAGGCGGCCTACACTTCCGTCTTGAATCAAGAATAACCGCTTACAATCTGAGGTTTTGGGTTCTGAAACGATAATTGATGCTGGCCCAAAAGAGTTCTTTTTTTGAAATGCAGCAAAAGCAGCAGTTTTGGCATCGGTTATTGTATTCTTGGAAGCTTTTGTAACAGAGAGGTCTTTGGATACTAAACCAAAAGATACATTATTAATTTTGCAGGTTGATACCTCGACATGACTGCCTTCTCCGACAGAAATTGCCTTATCAGCAATATTTTCGAAACTACTGTTTCGAACATCAGCCTTGCTACCGCTAAAATCAACTCCGTCTCCCAAGATATTAGAGAACGAACAATTTATAATTGAACCCTCGACAAAGTCTCCATCGAAAGCATCAGAAAAGTGAGAAGAGAAAATACAATTCTCCAAAGAAAATGTTGAAGAAATGATATTCAGAGCATCCTCGGATTTAAAGTTTTCAAAGCTACAATTTTTGAATTGGGAGTTACTATTATAAAGAGTGATTCCACCAGTCATCGTCCAACCATTTTTCGAAATCCCTTGAGGGTTAGGTCCTTTTCCAACTCCACATACATTTTCAAACTTCACATTTTCAAAAATTGATTGCCCATTTGAGTTTGCAATTAACATTCCGGCCCAATCCTCATTTGCAGAGGAAAGAACGATAGGTTTTTCCAAAGTACCATGAAAGAATAATGGAGACTCAGATACGAATGTAACATTATTGTCAAAAAGCAAAGTAGTGCCAGGAGACACATATAATTTCTTCCCTGGTGGAATATACAAGTTCTCGTGTAAGGTATATTCACCATTAGGAATTAAGTAATTATCATTAGATTCGATAATTACTGAGCTTAAGGAAGAAATTTTGGGCCCAGAAGCATCTCTACCCAAAGGCAAGTCTTTTAATTTGAATGGATTAAGATCACAAGGAACTAGAATTGTTAAAAATTCTTGGGGTGATCCAAGGAAACGAGAGTGAACATACAAAGGTAAACCACTTTTGTATTCAGAAATTCTAAAATGCAAGTCTGCGGATGTTTGTTGATAGCCATTACCCTGACTGTATAAGATAAGATTTCCTTCGTTAGAAATAAAAGATGGCCAATTGTTTTTGTTATTAAATATATGATCAGCAGATGGCCAGAAACTATCGCCGGAAGAGAAACCGGAAATCTCAATAGGTTGAGTCGTTCTATTTCTTACTACTATTTCTAGGTCAGCCTCATTCTCTTTTTTAGATGCATATGCTTGAAGCAGATGGGTCTCTGATAATTCGATCAGTATCAATTCTGCCCGCTCTTGAAGAATTTTCCACGGCTTATAATTAATCAGATTGAGGTGGTTTTTCCAAATAGTTGCCGGTGATTTCAAAAACAGTTCCTTCAAAAGAAGATTTCTGTAATGTTTCTCTTTCGTACTGAGTGAATTCATCAAATCTGATATGAAAGAAAAGCTAGCATACTCATGTAATGTGGCTATATATACGGAAGCAATGGTGGGGTCCTTAAGGGCAAAATTAACCCAATTATCCTTTATGTCGCCCCAAGTGAAATAACAATAAGGCGATTTTATTTCTTCTTTAGGGTTTCCATCAAAACCAATGGGTTCTAGTAAACAAGTAACCGGATTAAAATAAAAATTTATGTCGCCAAAAAATAGCCCACTCTCTGCTTGCCACAGTCGAGTGATCGCAAGGAATTTTCCAAGTTTTTCAGAATTAAAAATTTGAGAAGGTGAAACCGTATTATCTTGAAGTCCCTTTAACAAATTGAGTGCCGTCTCCTTTTGGTCATTAAGCATTTTGTTTTGAGAAACCTTTCTATTGTTTCTAACCTTTGTTTCAGAGGAACGAAAAATCGAGTTCCATTCTATATTTGTCGCAACATCTTTGGGGAACTTTTTCCACAAGAGATAGTCATCAAATCCAATGATTACTCCTTCACGTCTTTTGTTTTCTTCGATTAATTCTTTTGAGAAATGTTCTTCTAAGGCATAGATTCCCATTTTCTTGCCATTAATTGTAAGGTTAACGAATTCATACCTCACCCCCATGCATTCTTCATTTCTTAAAGTTTCTAGAAAAAGCCATTCTGCAGTATTATTTCTTGTAACTGGATCTTGAAGTGAAAATCTGCTCATCCCTTTAAGCAAATTATTGCCCTTCATTTCCACCCTAAGAGAAACCTTATCTCCTGACCAATGATCAGATAAGTCACCTTTTAGTCTTATTTTACAGCGGCTAGTTTTTTCGTCATAGCAAATCTCGGCATTAACAAAATCATCGCTTGAACTCACCAAGGTCTCATTTGATATAGCTTCAAGTCTCTTCGTTTCAAGTTTTTGAAGGTTTTTAAAAGAAATATCTAATTGAATCGTATCAAGATTGTTTTCATGAGTTAGAATATCAAGAAAATTGGTTTCGCTGACTAAAACAAAGTTTGCTTTTAAAAAACCGGGGACATTTTTCCAACCCATGAATAAACCAGAGAAAAAAAACAGAACACAAATAGCGAGGGTGGGATACTTTTTATAAAAGGTGTATTGAGATGAGTGAGGCGTAAGCCGCATTTTTATTCGTTTGGCATAGAGGAATCATCAATGAAAGAAAAGCTTCCTTGAGGGAATTTTTCTTGGAAATCTTTGCTGAATCGATTGATTGATTCAGTATCTTTTAAATTTAGTAATGCTGTTAAAGAAAGTCGTTCCTGATCTTGATCAATTCTTCTAACATTGGCGTTGGGAGAAATAGATTCTACCATTGATAAAAGAGATTCAGTAGATGTGTTAGTTTTATCCACTTCGATGTTCAGCATTAAGTTTGCATCAGCCGTGGAGTATTTGGGTCTCAGTTTATCAATCACGCTAATAACTGCCAAAATAATAACAAGCGAAAGTACAGCTACTTCCTTTTGATCAGCACCAAGTGCCAATCCAATAGCAATAGACAAAAAGATGTAAGCAAGCTCTTCAGGTTCTTTTATAGGCGTTCTAAATCTAACAATTGAAAGAGCTCCTACTAAACCAAGAGATAAAGCCAGAGATGATTTTACAACAGATATGACCAAAAGTGTAGTTAAGCATATCACTGGTAAAACCAATCCTAGATCTCTTCTCAGGTAACGCTTTTTCGAGCGAATATTGAAATGCCAGCATAAAATAAAAGATAGCACCACACAGAGGAGAAAGTTCCACAGTAGAGTATCAAGAGAGATTTCAGGCAAATTTATCGTGGTGTTTAGATCAGTCACTATATTTTATTATTTTAATTTATAGAGTTCACTACTTGGGAAGGACTTAGTTGGAACTCTTGTACTATTCAATAAGCCAGTGCTATTCTCTTGAATCAAAAAGACCTTCTTAGATTCTAATATATTCGTGTCCATAACACTTATCGAAGCAGGTCCGAAGGAACTTTTCTTTTGAAATGCTGCAAAAGCTGCGGTGTTGGCTTTTTTGATTTCTGAATTATTGAAGACTTCGGTTGTGGAAAGATCTTTTGAAACTACTCCAAAAGAAACATTTTCAATTTTACAGTTTGAAACCTTAACATGACTGCCTTCACCAACGGAAATTGCCTTGTCAGCAATATTGTTGAAAATACTGTTTCGAACCTCAGCCCTGCTACCACTAAAATCTACTCCATCTCCATTAATTTCAGAAAAGAAACAATCTTTTATTGTTCCACTAACAAAATCTCCATCAAAAGCATCAGAGGCAAGTTTTGAAAAGAAACACCCCTGTATGTTAAAGTCAGACGAAACTATATTCAAAGCATCTTCACTATTAATATCTATAAAACTCGAATTGAATATATCGACATTACTGCGGTTAAAAGTAATCGCACCTGTTAACATCCATCCGTTTCGATCTATTCCTTTTTCTTGAATGATTGGACCAATCCCATTGGCATTTGAGCAAGTAAGGAAATTGACTTTTGACCTATCATTTGAATTAGACACAAGTACTCCTCCCCAGCTATTATCTTCAGCGGTAAAGATAATAGGATTTTCTTTTGTTCCTTCGACAAAAAGAGCACCTTCAAGATAGAGGACGGCTTCTTTCGAAAATCTAAGAGTTGTCCCTTTTTCGATAGTTAACGAGCAATTAGTTGGTATAGCTATGTCCTTGGAAACAAGGTAAGAGCCAGTTGATATAAAGTAGTTGTTCTCTTTTTGTTTGATAAAAGAGTTCTGATCTGGTGCTTTGACCGAACTTAGCAAAGATGGAAGATAATCTGAAGAAAGTGATGAACCATCAAAGTTTACAGATTTTTGCAAAAAATCATCGAGTCCAAGAATTCTTGCATTTGAGATTACGGACGAGGAATTCATTTCATCGATTCTATCAGGGAGAGGAATCTTAAAAAAAACATCATTACGAGGGATATCACTTAACCAACGGTTCGGAGCCAAAATTACACTTTTTGTATCTAGGGTTGATTTTGTATCTTCACTAATACTTACGACTATATCTTTAGCCAGGTACTCAATGCCGTTAAATTGAAAACTTCTAATTTCGACCGGTTGATTAAGTGTATTTCGGGCAACGACCTTTAAATAATTAGAGTTTTTTTTATCTCTATGTTGATATGCATAAAAGAGTGCAATATTTGAATCATTTAGTCCTCTTCTAATAGCAGTTGCACGATCTTTAACAATATTCCAGGGATCATTTAATAATATCTTCTCAGCCCGCCATATGTAGTGTTTATTCTCCAGGAGAATTTCTTTCTTTAAGAGATTTCGGTAGTAAATTTCTTCTTCCCCAAATTTTTCATATAGACTTTGCAGATATTTATCGCTTGTGAACTTATTCAGGTATTGAGTATATAACATCGCTATGTTTTCCGATTTAAGTGCATAATTAACCCAGCTTTCCTCCATTTCCCCTTGAGAAAAATAATCGCTCGGTGGAGTAGGATTGAACTCAGGTTTTGCATCCATAGCTATGGGTTCTAACCTCGCAGTTATTGGATTATAATAAAAGTTAATATCGGCATAAGAAAGGCCATGATCTGCACCCCAGAGATTCGAAAGTGCTAGGAATTTGGCAGTTTTTTCGTGATCTAAAACTTGCTCAGCGTCCAGAAGTCTCGCCTGGAAATTTCTTAACAAGGAAACAGCTGTGTCTCTTTGCTTTGATAATTGAGGAATAGTATTAACTCTTTTAAGATTTCTAACTTCGATACCGGAAGTTCTGTATGAAATTGGCCAGCTTACATTCCAGTGTAAGTTCCACATGTGATGTTCATTAAAGGATAAAACAATTCCCTCTCTTCTTTTTTTTCGCTCGATCATTTCCTTAGAGAAATGTTCTTCTACTGCATATATTCCTTTTTCTTTCCCATTTATATTTACATTAACGAAAAAATAGTTGGGCGCTAATACATCTTCAAATTTAAGATTTTTGAGAAAAAGCCACTCATAAGTATAATTCCGAGTTATTGGATCCTGTATTGAAAAAGTGGTCATTCCCTCGATCGATCGATTTTCTTTAGTGTTTATTCTTAGTGACCACTTATCACCACTCCAATGTTGAGGTAAATCTCCTTTCAATCTTATTTTACATGATTGTGGTAGTTCTGAATTGTATGAGACTTTCGAATTAACAAAATCATTATCCGAACGGATTAATAGATTATTTACTAATGCTTCTTCTCTTTTTAATCTTATTTTTTCAACACTTTCAAATTTGATGTCTAAATTAAGAGAATTTAAACGGTTTTTGGTTAGAAAAACTTCCTCGATATCAAGCTTTAGTATCATTAAAATGTTTGATTTAAGAAACCCTGGGATATCTTTCCACCCTATGAAAATTCCTGAGAGCAGGAATAAAATGCATATGCAATATACGAAAAATTTAGAATTAGTATTGGTTTTTTTAAACGATTTTAACCGCATTTTTGAATTTATTCATTTGGCATGGATGAGTCATCNATAAACGAAAAGCTTCCTTGTGGAAATTTTTCTTGGAAATCTTTGCTGAATCGATTNATGGATGCTGCATCTTTGACCTTTAATAAAGCAGTTACAGAAAGTCGTTCCTGATCTTGATCAATTCTTCTAACATTGGCGTCGGGAGAAATAGATTCTATCATTAAAAGAAGAGATTCAGTAGATGTGTTTATTTTATCCACTTCTATGTTTAGCATTAAGTTTGCATCAGACGTGTAGTATTTGGGTCTTAATTTATCAATCACGCTAATGACTACCAAAATAATAAAAACCGAAAGGGCAGCGACTTCCTTTTGATCTGCCCCAAGTGCTAGTCCAATGGCAATGGACAAAAAGATATAGGCAAGTTCTTCTGGCTCTTTAATGGGCGTTCTAAAGCGAACAATCGAAAGGGCTCCGACCAATCCAAGTGATAATGCGAGTGAGGATTTAACAACGGATATAACCAAAAGAGTTGTTAGGCAAATTATTGGTAAAACCAAGCCTAAGTCTCTTCTCAAATAACGCTTTTTTGCACGAACGTTGAAGTGCACGCATATTAAAAAAGATAGTAAGATGCATATCAAGAAATTCCAAAGTAAGCCATCAATTGATATTTCAGGTAAATTTATCGTAGTGTTTAGATCATTCATATGAATTTATAGCAATGTCGGGATTAAAGGATTTAAGAACTTGTGAAACTGAAATTTGATTAAGACATTTTAGGTCATTTTGGCACTCATCGTAGCCATGGTGTATCCAGCACGGACTACAATCCAAAGTTATCGATAAATTAATATTATCGGCATATCCAAAACAATTAACAGGTCTGGAACCTCCAAAAATAATTGTGCTTGGTATATTTAATCCATTAGCGATGTGCATAAGTAGGCTATCGGGGCCTATGAAATATGAAGCATACGATAGGATGGCGGCAGATTCCCGCATCGATAATTTCCCAGCATATCTATGGACGCATTTGAAGGTGGGTTCCCTGCTGTCACCCAGTTGAATGATGGAGAATTTAGCTTTTAAATTTTGGATTAAATCCAACCAGTTTGCTTCGGGCCAATTTTTCACGGGTTCTTTACTCTTGGTGCAAATGGCCAAAATGGGTTTCTCAAACTGAATGGTTTCCTGTTTCGCCCAATCTTTTTCCTCTTCGCTAAGGTAGTAGACAGCCTTGTAGTCATATTTTTGTATCCCGAGTCTTTGCATGTTGTGCTCTATGATATTTTGCTTCTCTTCCTTGCGAACGATCAGTTCCCAATATGTGGAGTCAAAAGAGTAAAAAGTTTCGGGTTGATTGATTGAGTCAATATTAGGATCTAGGAGGATCAATTCGGGGTGTGGGGTAATGCAGTTTATCCTTAATTCAGGATACTGTTCCTTTATGCATCGAATAACATTTGCGGTTATAATGGAGTCTCCAGGTGCGCCTAGGCGATCGATTACTGTAAGCCATTTTTTTCTTTCGTTAAGAGATTGTAAAAGAAATGGTAGACGAGAATTTTGAAACCATCTGTATTTAGACCAAAGTTTATGTGGATAGGTTTTGTGAAAAGGGTAGAGTAATGGTTGGAGTTCGATTTTTCCTCCAGGAATTTGTCCATAATCCTTCAATCTTGATAGTTTAGATTTTTTGCAAGGAAAAGACCGACTTCTCCATCCCGACCAACAGCTTTTTGGGGTGAACTTGACTTAACTATTTGGAAGCCTAATTCAGTTAGCTTTTTTTCAACTTGAGGGAACCCACCACCGCCTTGGTGCCAACTATGCCACTCCATAACCAGGAACTTGGAGTTTTTCAAAATGGAAGTGTAATTAATAAGAAAATTCCATTCTCCACCTTCTATATCACACTTAATTAAATCAAAAGTATCTCTATCAGAAGAGAAAACATCCGAGGCTTTAAGTGTTTTGGCATTATAGGATAAATCTTTATGGTCAGATTTGAAAATAGAGCCCGCCATGAACGGTCGATCAAAAAATTTTATGTGCGGTTTTCGAGGATCTCCAACAGCAAGCTGCAGATACTGAAATCTATTTTGCAGTTGAGGTGATTCAACCAATTTTTTAATAGATCTGCTACAACGGAGGGAAGGTTCTATTAGTGTGAAATGGATTTTATCTTGTGGTCTTTTGGATTGAAGCCAAAGGCTAAAATATCCATAATTAGCCCCAATATCTAGTACTGATAATATATTTTCGTGGGGCATGAAATCGTCATACTCCTGTTGAATGAAGATTTCTGAAAAAGAGTCGTAGGCATCATTCTCCCTAAGGTGAGCCCAGTAATTGTTGCCCAAGGGAATGGAATGATTGAATTCGTGAAAGTAATCAAGGCGAAGGTGCGCCAGCATAGCCCTGCGAAAAGCACGGATTTTGAGAAGGTTGGACCAAAGAGCCTTCAATTGAAGGAAAGTATGTTTCTAAGTTTGCTCCTGACGGAATCTGCGGAGAAATTTTCCTGGATCGTTGGGGAAACCGAGGCGAATTTCTCTATGCTTTCCTGATATTGGTTAACCAAAGTCTCTAGGATCTCAACGAGCTTTGCTACCGATCGGTCATGGATTCGCAGACCCAGGTTGTTGGTCTCAAGTATTCTATTTGTCGCAGTTTCTTTAGGACCGTAAGATAAGATCGGACGACCGGAGGCAATGAGTTCAGGCAGTTTGGTGGGAAAGGAGTAGCGGTAGTGCTGATGCTTCTCTTCCTTGAACGAAGAGGGGATAACAAAGCAATGAGCTTTTTCCATGACATCAAACTTTTTAGTAAGGGGCACGACACCATGATGGGTGAAGCCATCCAAATTGATTAATTTTTCCAGGAAATCAGCAGGTTGCCTTTGGCCGTATAAGTGGAATTCAATCCACGGATTATTCACTCGAACTTGTGAAACTGCCTCAAAAAAGTCTTCGATACACTCGCCGTGAAGGTTAGAAAAAAGACTGCCGATAAAGCACAATACGAATGGGTTTTGTGCACTAAATGGTTCCGGGAGCGGTGAAGCGATTTCGGAGCAAGCCTGCTCGGCCCCGTTGTGCAAGACTTCGATGTCTTTTCTGCCAATTGTTTGTTCATACTTGGACTTCATTTCTTCAGTAATACAAACGAGTTTCGATGCGCGGCGAAGGATATTGGCAGAGGAGAGACATTCGAATTCTGGCGAATGATCTGCCAAGTGGACAACCAAGGGTATTTTACTTTTTTTTGCTATCCAATGGGCGTATTTCATGCACTCAGCTGAATAAACAAAGGCATACACTGCAGAGAACTTGTCTGAAACGTGTTTTTTGAGCCAAATTGGCGAATACATACCTCGCCATTCTGGGATTTTACCTATCAAAAAAGATAAAAGAAAACGACCCGATGGATAATAGGGCACTTGAGCCAGTAAATATCCGAATTTGTCGCCAAATTGTCTAAAGTCAGCATCAGTAAAAACAACTCGATGTTCAATCTTCATAAACATGCAGTCAAGAGTAACTCCAAAACCATTGGGGGTGCCTGGGGGAGTTTCAGTAACTAGCAATAATTTAGAGGAAAGATGGCTCAATGAAAAATCAGGAGCGACGCTTGTGTGCTTCTACGATTTGTTTAATGGTGTCGCTCAAGGAGTGACGCAGAGTGAAAGTGGGGTAGTGAGATTTGATTTTCGTAAGGTCGCTGTAGTAGCAAATGTGATCTCCAATTCGATTGTCTTCCAAATACTCGTACTTTTGAGAGTTTC
>JGI20160J14292_10003349_pt1 | contig 12292 bp, 11 predicted proteins | sample COG_10_FD_14292 | JGI IMG/M metagenome (IMG submission 14292) | reverse complement strand
GAATCTTGGATCAACCAGCAGCACGATGCCTTGATCGTTTTCGCTGCGAATGACGCGGCCACCGGTTTGGATCACGCGCTGTAGCGCCGGGATCCGGTAGGCTACATCATAGCCATTGGCTTGTGTTGGACGGGGCTCGACCTCAGCGCCTGCTGCAGGTNGGCTGTCACGCTTTGATTGCATGCGGCGCAACAAAGCATCTTGCGCCAGCGTTTTAGGGGCAAGTCCTAGGCTGATAATCATCGCGCCGGATAAGCGCTGACCTTTCAAGTCGATGCCTTCTGCAAAACGGCCCCCCATGACGGCAAATCCAAGGCGCTCTGAATTCTCGGTAAAGCCATCCGTGAACGCCTTCACTGCGTCATCGGACATATCCCGGGTTTGGCAGTGCAATGCTTTATCTGGGTAGGCTGCCTCAAACGCAGTTCGAACGTCGTCTAAAAAAGCATAGGATGGAAAGAATACGAGGTAGTTGCCGCGTTTCCCCGCAATTAAAGTTTTCATTAGTGATAGCAGGTCCGGGACCGCCTTGCTGCGATGCTGAAAACTCACGGGGATATGGGTTGCAATCAGGGTGAGCTGTTTTTCAGCGGCAAAAGGTGACGGCACCTTCAGCCATTGCGCCCGCGTTTTAAAACCGAGTAAGTCGCCATAGTAAGCCTTGGGCGATAGCGTTGCTGAAAATCCAATCAACGTATCGGCCAAGGCGTAACCTTCTTGTAGTTGCTGTCCAGGATGCACGCAGGCTAACCGCACGGTGAGGTTGTTTTGGCTGTCTAATACGAAGGTGGCGTAATCGTCATTGAGCTTGTCGAATACCTGAAGAAACCGGTGCGCATCAAATAGACATTGGGTCAGTTCTGCCGGCAGTCCTTGTGGCGCTTCAAGGGTCTCAAGGTGGGTTAGGAATTGCTGCAGCCGGCTGCACAAGGGCTTTAGGGCCTCGGCGGCAACCTCAATTTCGGGCGCATTCGAGCCAAGCGATTTGTTAAGCGCCAAGAAGGCTCGGTTGACTTGATTCAAGACCTTGACGCAGGTTGGGTAGGCAGCCGACTTTCTTTTTTTGCTGCCTGGAATTGATGCTTTTGGACTTCGGCCGAAAACATGTCCTGGCCTCGATCCACTAAGTTGTGGAGCTCATCGAGTAGCACGCTGTACCGCCCTCTTCGCTCTTCAAAAAAACGCTTTTAGACGGGTGCTGGGGCTGAACAAATAATTGTAGTCGCAGACAATGACGTCGACTTCCCGCGCCGCATCGAGACTCAGTTCAAAGGGGCACACTTGGTGCACTTGCGCGAGCGTCTCCAGGCGCGCCTTGTCCCAGTGACCGGGTTGATCTCGAATGATCTTTAACGCCTGGGGCAGCCGATCAAAATAGCCTTTGGCATAGCTGCAGTAGTTTGGATCACAGGGTTGTTCTGGATTAAAGCAGGCTTTTCGTTTGGCGGTGATGGTGAGGGATCGGATGGGCAGTTGCTGCGCGTGAATTTGCGCGAGGGCGTCCTCGGCGCTGGCCTGGCCTGCGGTTTTCGCCGACAAGTAAAATATTTTTTCGACCTGGGTCTTGGCAGCGATTTCAGGGTTGGAAATAAACTGGCCATCGATTTGCCCAGACCAGTGGGTGCTTGCAGCAAGAGTTGACCGTCCTGGAGGCTGCTGCGATAGGCCGCCTCGGCGATTTGGCGTTGGCCCGGTCTAAAGTCGTCAAACGGAAAGGATAGATCTTGCAGGGCCGTATTTCTTCTTTGGATCCAATCTGCTCGCGCGCGAAACCAAGCAACAACCGGTCCTAAGAGGGCTTCAAACTGTTCAGCCAACGCCTCGGCTGATTGAACGCTTGTAATCACGGTTTCCACAGTGCTGTCGGGGTTGACGTAGTTCAAGCGGAGTTCGATCTCGCACAATCCTTCGGCTTCACAGATTAAGTGGCCATACAAAACCAATTGGTTGAGGTGCTGCTGTTGGACCGAGTCAGGGATGCGCTCAATGGGCATGCGGGTCGTCTTAATCTCTTCGACCCAGGCAAGTTGTTCTTGCTCAGCGGGATGATAACCATCGGCTCGGCCGCTAATGCTGAGTTCGTGTTGTTCAATTGCGCGGCGCGTCCGCACCGTCTTTTCTTTTTGGTAGCCGGGGCCGCGTGACCGCTGCACTCTTTGATGGGTCTGCATGCCTTCCATAGCAGAGGTTTGATGGGTGATGCGGGCATTGATATCACCGGTTGGTGTAAACGCGGCAATGGCCCCGACCGAGAACTTCAGTTGCAGGCCCAAGGGCGCTGGCGGTTTAGGCGTTGTTGATGAGGCATCTGGCGCGCTCATGGAGCCTTTGCCAGATCATCGGTATTGGCGACATTCAGCACGGAGACCTGAACCCCTTGGGCGCTCAGGAAGTGAAGCCAGGCGGTTTGGTGAGTTTGTAAACGGTCGCCCGGACCTTTCACCTCGATCAGTTCGTAATGTGCGGCATGAAACACTAAGAGGTCGGGAAAGCCTGTGCGAAATTTTTTGGGGCTCTGCAATATACGATGAAAAATAGCGGTTAAGGCNGGCCAGGANGTATGGTTTAGCACAAATAGGAGCCCGGGCAGCTCGATCGCTGACCAGTGCACAAACGGGTTGGCCAATCCGAACTTTTCTTTAAAACACTGCCTTAATTGTTGTTGCCGCTGCGATAAGTCGACAGCCTGTCAAATCGCTGCGCGAAGGGTGCCGCGCGGCGCTGAACGAAGTCAGCCTCGTCGAGATCAGCAGGGCCGCGCTGGAAGGGATGGTGAAAGGCACCAGCAATGGGGGTGAAGATGACCTCCCAAAATAATAAGCCTAACAGTGCCGGGTACAAGTGATTCTCAATGTGCACGGCAATCCGCCCCTGCTCAGCAAAATGCGCAATCACCTGGTGCTCTACCCGCGTTACCGCGTCAAGGCTGGAGGCTGAGGTGTTCAACGCAAATCGGTGTGGGCGCGCTGGCCGCCTCCTCAGTGAGCGCTTCATGATGGGCGCCCAATACGCGTTCGGCATAGTGTCGCGCCTCAGGGTCATTAGACGTCTTGAGGATGGTTTTGCAGAGTGACAGTGCGGCCTCCGGCGCGGTTTTGATCTGCAGGCGCGCTTGCCGCATTAAGGCCAGGGCGAGATCAGATTTTTGATAACAACGCAGCGCCTCGTTGGCCAGACCGCTCCGCTCATGAATCCGTCCCAAGCTTAAGTGAAGCTTGTTTAAGGCGCGCATAACGAGGGGGTGTTCACTTGCGTCGGGCACCATCTCGGTAAGATTGGTCAGCGCCGTGGTGAACTGGATTTGGCCAGCCGAATCCGGGACTCGTTTGAGGTTTAGACTGTCTCGTTCCAAGGTTTTAGCCCATTGTCGAAACATCCCAATGAGACGCAGCAGGTCTAGATCATCCCGAGCCGTAAACGCAGGGCTTAGGCTTAAATCAACCGGCTCAAACTGCTGGAGACCCAAATCGCTCAAAACAAACTCGCTCAGATCTTGATATTCATTCCCAAAGAACAGGTGTTGGCACAGTGCCATAAGCGTTTGCTCGCGCACACACACGATTTCAAGATCGGGTAATTCGACGCCCGTGTCCGCAATACGCTGCTCGATTTGAACGCGTGAGGCATTGCTAAGCCCTAAGGGGGTCAAAACAGAGAGCTGTTTGAGTTCTTTGACCGTCCGCAAGCTGAGGCACAGGTCCTGACGGACGCCGCCGATGGGCTGTAAAAATCCTGCGGCGATCAATTTTTTAACGGCCGCAACAAGCGCTGGTATCTCGGGGTAGTTCAGCTTATCAACCCGAAAGTAAGCCCCCTTGCGTTGTAAAAGACGCGTGTACAATGCGCGCGCTGGTTTGGGCAAGGCTTGAAAGGCCTGAAGGCGTTCCCGCTCAGCGTCCTTTAACACCTGCTCGTATCGCTTTGAAACAAACGCGAGCAGGTAGTCTAAGTAGTCTAGATAATAAAATGGATTAAGTTTGGGATCGGTCGAAAACGGCTGCATCACGNCATCTTAAGCTGTATTTATATACAGTAAAAGCNCAATCGAGGACGATGCTCGGAACCGCAATTCAAGGCGTNGTGTCAAACCCNTATCGCTTCATCTTGTTCTTCCAACGACCCGANCGAAAACGATGGGAGAGCATCAGGGCTTTGATGAGATAGTCCCCTAAGAGTGCCGCAAAGATCCAAGTCACGGACAATCCTAAATAGGTGAACAGCGCCGCCAAGCCAACGCGAACACCAATCAGGCCAACCATGGTGGCGAGTAAGGGATAGCGGGTATCGCCTGCGCCTCTTAAACAGCCGCTCAGTGTAAATTCGATGCCCATCAAGGGCTGGGCGAATCCAAGAATGTAGATGAAGATCACGGTGTAATGAATCACCTCGGCATCATCAATCAAATAACTCGAGATTTCCCGAGCAAAAAACATGATCACCATCGATAACGACATCATGCTAATGATGGCCAACCGGGTTGCGCGCCAACCCTGTTTGGCTGCTGCCTCGGGCTGTTGCGCGCCGAGGTACTGTCCAACCAGCGTCGCGCCAGCGATGGAAAAACCAAAGCCAACAACGAAGGACAGACTTAGAATCTGCACGCCGATGCCGTAGGCTGCGTAAGGGGCTGTGCCGTAGTAAGCCACGAGCCATAGGAATCCAATAAAGCCCAACTGGAAGATAAACTGCTCAACCGCCGCCGGGTAGCCGATTTGATAGAGCTGCTTCACGCGGGCAAGGGTGATCGAGCCGACGCCGCCCGCCTGGATCCTGAGTTGCTTACCGTAGAGGGCAAGCAGCAGGACGACGGCGGCAACGGTAAAGGATAACCCGCTGGCAAGTGCCGCCCCGCTCGTGCCCATTTTCGGCAAGCCAAAATGACCGAATACGAGCGCATACACCAAGAAAACGTTGACGATATTCATCAGCACGCCAATCCACAAAGGGGTTTTAGCATCGCCGGATGCGCGAAGGGCCGCACCCAATATCATGTTAATGGCAAAGCTAACGTTGAAGATGGCCAAGATTTGGATGAACTCAGCGGCGAGACGAGTTGTTGTCTCATTCAGGCCGAAAACGCTCGCGATATCATAGGCGAACACAATACAGGGGACTGTCAGTGTTAAAGCCACGCCATTGCCAACCCAAAGCGAGGCGCTGGTGACCCGGGCAGCCTCGGCATAGTTTTTAGCGCCCCAAGCCCGCGCTACCATAGCCGTCGTCCCGGCGGATATGGCCATTAAAATGGCTTGGATGGCAAAAAATAACCGATGGCCTGTGGTGACTGCGGCGACCGCTTCAGAGCCGAGGCTGCCAACGATTTTGATGCTGATAATGCCGATAATGGAAAACAACAGGTTTCCAAGGATGGAAGGCCAAGCCAGTTCCCAGATTTTAAGTTGGATTTCGGGTGGCGCGGTTGTGCTTGCTTCGCCTTCTTGGGGCGGTTGCGCAGTGGACATGTTGGCAATCCGATCGTTCAACGAAAGTGTCGATGAAAGATCCATAATTGAGTGAACGGTCAGGCCAGCGAAGATACAGGATCAAATGCGATGGGTAAAGGGTGGCGAGGGACGACNCTCTAATTAGGTTATGTCTACCCAGAGNGTTCTAACGNGTTGGGTCGGGNTGCAGGGTTGGGAACGTCACTGAAAAGCTCGCGCCCTGCCCCGGTCTGGATACGAGCTTAATACGACCCTGGTAGCGTTCGACAACGTGTTTCACAATCGATAAACCCAGGCCCGTGCCCCCTTTATTACGAGAGCGTGCAGGATCGACTCGATAAAAACGTTCAAAAATTTTGTCGTGTTCTTCTGCCGGTATGCCAACACCTTGATCCGTTACATTGAACCGGATCAATCCTTCCCCATTCATCGCGAGCGTCAAGGAGACCGTGCCGCCATGATCGCTGTATTTAATAGCATTATCGATTAGGTTTGAGAGCATGAGCGCAAGGTCATCCGCGCGCCCCTGAATGCGGTGCTGTTGGCAATCGGGGCTCGTCTCGTAAATCAGTTGGACTTGCTTGATTTCAGCATCGGTTATTTTTGTAAGATAAACTTGCTGCACGACGTCGCTCAGAACCAGCGTTTTATCCGAGTCAGGGCTGTAGCCTGTGTCCAATCGAGACAACTGCAATAAGTCTTGGACGATTGAGGCCAGTCGATGAATCTGTTGCTGGCTTCGGACTAAAAAAGATCTGCGGGTCTCTGTTGGCATCTCAGTATCATCGATTACCGTGTCGACAAATCCGCGCAGTGCCGAAATCGGCGTTTTAAGTTCATGCGAGGCATTGGCAACGAAGTCGGTTCGTACCCGTTCTAACCGCTGCAGTTCCGTGGTGTCCCGCAGTACCAAGATCATCCCTTCGACTGACGCGTCACCTAAGCGCAACCCTGAAACCTCGATTCGGCGCCCACCGAGGGTCATCGTCTGGAATTGGGGGCCGGTCGCTGTAAAGCCTGCCGTCACGATCTCTCCGAGATCTCGGGCAATTGAGAGGCTTTGAAACGGTTTGTTGAGGACACTCGATTGTTCAAGATTCAAAATAGTCGCAGCCGACCGATTCATCTGGATGACGGCCTGGTCAGCGTTGAGCGCAATGATGCCTTCTGTCATGCCTTGTAAGACTACGGTCAGTTCGTTTTGACGAGCCGCGACTTCCTCTATTTTAGCTTGGGTACCCGCCGCGAGTTTATTCAGCGCCCGCGCAAGACTGCCAAGCTCGTTGGCATGCCCCTCGTCAAGTCTAAGACTAAACTCCCCGCTGGCCATCAGCGCCGAGGCTTGGGTCATGCGGAGCACCGGCAGCACGATTCTGCGCGCAAAATATAAGCCAATGAGAATCGCGATAAAGGTAAAAGCCCCCGTAAGGAGATTTACCTGCAAGCGCATTGCATTAACCTTTTGCTCGATACTGGTCAGCGGCGTACTGACTCGGACATAGCCAGTCGGCGCGTCCGGAGACCCCAATGCTAAGGCGACATACAGCATGTCTTGTTCCAGGGTTGTGCTGTAACGCTGGGCAATCCCAAGCCCGATCGCGGAGGTGGTTGGCGCACTGGCCGCAATAATCTCGGGGCGCTTCAAGTGATTTTCCATCAACCTCGCATCCTCACGATTGTCACTGAGCACCGTGCCATCGGGGCCCAGAATCGTTATGCGTTGCTCAGACTGAATCACCGGCAGCGCAGCCTCTTGAAGGATCAGGGGGTTATAGAATTGTTTGAGGAGCTGGACTTGATGGGCTAGAGATTCTTCAATTGCAGCTCGAGCATCCGATGCGACCTGCTGAGCAGCAAAATAACCGATACTGAGCGCAGAAATGAGGACCAGTGCGCACAGTAATCCCCAGACCTGCCAAAGCAGCTTCGATTGATAAATCTTAGGATCAGCTTCGGTCGGCAAACCGGTACCCTACCCCTCGCACGGTTTCGATCAGGCCCGTTTGTACGCCTAATTTCTTTCGAACCGAGCGAATATGGACATCGATGTTGCGATCGACAACGACAACGGCATCCCCCACAACGCGATTTAATAATTGTTCTCTTGAAAAAGCCCGACCTGGTTGGCTCGCGAGGACCATGAGCAGCTTGAATTCGGTTGCCGTGAGTTTTAGGGCGACGCCCTGTAGGCTGGCCTGATGCCGGTCAATATCAATGATCAGATCGCCGTGACGGATTTGATCTTGCCCTTGCCCTTGAGATTCTTGGGCAGTCGCACGCCTTANAAGGGCTTTCACACGGGCAAGGAGTTCNCGTGGACTAAAAGGCTTTGGCATATAGTCGTCCGCGCCGAGCCCTAAACCAATCACGACATCTGATTCTTCTTCTTTCGCAGACAAAATAATAATGGGTAACGCTTTGGTTTTCGCCGCAGCTCGCAGCTGCTGACAAATCGTGAGGCCATCAATACCGGGTAGCATGATATCGAGAATGACCAGATCTGGGTTTTTGGCTGAATTAAGGATAAGCCTTGATCGCCCCGGCTGGCTGTTAAAACCTCATAGCCTTCCCGTTTAGGTTATAGGTAATGATGTCTTGAATATCGGTTTCGTCCTCAACAACAACAATCAAAGGCTTGGACATGAGGACCCTTTCCGTAAATTAAAGTGCGTTAACTGGAGTGAAGTTTTTGGAAAACCAATGAGGCATTGGTGCCGCCAAAGCCAAAGCTGTTAGACATTACGGTGGTGAGCCCAGCCTGATCAATCCGCTCGGTCACAATCGGCGCGAAGGCAAGGTCTGGGTCAAGGGTTGTGATATTGGCTGAAGCGCAAATAAAGTCGTGCTCTAGCATTAGCAGTGAGTAGATTGCTTCGTGTGCGCCGGCGGCGCCAAGAGAATGCCCGCTCAGGGATTTTGTTGAGCTGATTTTGGGCATTGATTCGCCAAATAGGCGCTGCACTGCGGCAATTTCAGAAGGATCTCCAGCGGGTGTGCTGGTGCCATGGGCGTTAATGTAATCAATCGGTTCATCGATCCCGTCCATTGCGATCCGCATTGCGCGCTCACCGCCTTGGCCCGATGGTGCAACCATATCAAAACCATCGGAGGTGGCGGCATAGCCTTTCACTTCAGCATAAATTTTGGCGCCACGCGCTTTGGCATGCTCAAGCTCTTCGACAATGAGAAAGCCCGCGCCGCCTGCGATCACAAAGCCATCCCGGTCAGCATCGAAGGCTCGGGAGGCTGTTTCAGGGGCTTGGTTTCGCTTGGTCGACAGAGCCCCCATTGCATCGAATAAGGCACTCATTGACCAGTGTTCTTCCTCTCCGCCGCCAGCGAAAACGATATCCTGTTTACCGAGTTGAATTTGCTCGAGGGCATGACCAATGCAGTGCGCGCTGGTCGAGCAGGCACTCGTGATTGAATAATTAATGCCCTTGATTGAAAAAGCAGTCGCCAGGCAGGCGCTGACCGTTGAACTCATGGTGCGGGTGACCCGATAAGGTCCGACTCGCTTAAGCCCTTTTTCTCTCAGAATATCGGCTGATTCAATCAAATTCGAAGAGCTGGCGCCGCCAGAGCCGGCGACAATACCGGTTCGCTCGTTGGAGATGTCATCGGGCTCAAGACCAGAATCTACCAGGGCTTCTTTGAGCGCAATATAGGAAAACGCGGCGGCATCGCCCATGAAACGCCGCAGTTTACGATCGATTAACGCCTCTTGATCGATTTCGATGCTACCCGCGATGTGAGACCGAAGGCCCATTTCTTCATACAGCGGTTGGTATTGNATGCCAGACCGGGTGGCTTGAAGTGCGNCGAGCGTTTCTGGAACGGAGTTACCGAGTGGTGAGACAATGCCCATTCCTGTGATCACAGCTCTTTTCATAACGCTTCGCTCCTATAAGTTCTGGTCGACGACTTGGGGTGGTCGACCACCTGTCTCGCTTGATGCCGCATGCTTACTTAAAATCATCCAACGATGTAAACAACCCAACTTTGATGCTTTCGGCGGTATAGATCGGTTTGTCATCAACCAAAACAGTGCAATCCGCGATACCCAATACGGTTTTGCCTTCTCGAATTCGAGTTACGTCAATTTCATAACGAACCAGTTTATTGGTGGGTAATACCTGGCCTCTAAACGCGACCTTGCCGCACCCTAAGGCTCGTCCTAATCCAGGGTTGCCTTTCCACGCTAAAAAGAACCCTAACAGTTGCCACAGGGCATCAAGGCCAAGGCAACCCGGCATAACCGGGTCATTCACAAAATGGCAGTCAAAAAACCAAAGATCAGGATTGATATCGAGTTCAGCGATAATCTGACCTTTACCCGCCTTACCACCCTCTTTCGTAATCGATGTGATGCGGTCAACCATCAGCATCTCATCAATCGGAAGATGGGCGCCGCCAGGGCCAAACATATTGCCATGACCGCATTCAAGCAGGTCTTCTTTGTTGAATTGAGTAAGATGACTGACATCAAGCATAGGCGGTCCCGGTATGGCTCGAATATCTGAGCGCTTATCAATGAGGGGCGCAGTATAGCATCGCGGTTAGAGAATAAAACTTTGACATATTGGGGAGAATCTGGAAATTTGCGCTAGTTAAACGTGTGTTAGTCCCCGCCAATCATCATTATGGAAATAGAATATGACCGAGATTAGCCCGCTGTCCGTGGTGCATCCCGACGCCAAAATCGGATCAGATTGCGTAATAGGCCCGTTTTGCACGATTGGAGCGCATGTTGAAATTGGCGCCCGCACTTGTCTCAAGAGTCACGTGGTGGTTGATGGGCATACNAGCATTGGGGAGGATTGCATGGTTTATCCCTTTGTGACCTTGGGCATAGATTCTCAGGATCAAAAACACAGTAAAGGATCTGTGTCCTACACCCNAATNGGCGATCGAAATACNCTACGTGAATTTGTTTCGGTACACAGCGGCACCGAAGTGGGTAGCGTGACAGCAATTGGCAATGATTGCGCCCTGCTTGCTCAGGCGCATGTCGCGCATAATTGCCAGGTCGGCAACCATGTCGTGATGAGTCATAGCGCGACCCTAGCGGGTCATGTCGTCGTAGGTGATCATGCCAATATTGGCGGTTTGGCCGCGGTGCACCAATTTTGTCAAATTGGTCCGGTCGCGATGGTTGCCGGGATGGCGCGTGTGGTGCAAGACGTCTTGCCTTACACCATTGCCGAGGGCTTTCCTGCCCATATGCGGGTTGTGAACAAAGTTGGGCTAGAACGCGCCGGGTTTTCGGCGCAGAAGATAAAAGAAATCCGAAAGGCCTTCAGAATCCTGTTTACGCGTGATCTTCGTTTGGAAGAAGCGGTTGCTGAAGTGCGGAAAGAGATCGGTGAGTCCGATGAGATCAAAACCATGCTGGACGCCATTGAGCGCTCGCAACGGGGACTCGCGCGGCCCGATTCCGCAACCTTTGAAATGAATGTCGGCTAAATGTTCATCGACGCGAGCCTCATCCGAGGTTCGCTTACAATAAGGCGATCAGGGAGACGGTTTTGATTAAAGCAGTTCTATGGGATTTTGGGGGCGTTTTAACGTCAAGCCCGTTTGAGGCATTCACTCAGTATGAGCAAGCCAATGGCTTGCCAGTCGACTTTATTCGATCAATCAATGCGACCAATCCTGATACCAATGCTTGGGCGCAATTTGAGAGCAATCAGATGTCCGTCCAGGCCTTTGATGCGGCTTTTGCAGCAGAATCAGAAGCACGCGGACATTTAATCCGCGGTCAATCCGTACTGGCCTTGCTGTCTGGTGATATTCGGCCGCGGATGGTGCAGGCCCTTAAACAGATTAAGCAAACCCATGCGGTTGGCTGTATCACCAATAATGTTAAAAGCGGTCAAGGCGCTGGGATGGCGCGCTCTGAGTCTAAGGCCCGAGCCGTCGCTGAGGTCATGGCCCTGTTCGATACGGTAATCGAGTCAAGCTTGGTGGGCATTCGTAAGCCCAATCCTGAGATCTACCTAATGGCCTGTCGAGCCCTGTCGATTGACCCAACGCAAGCGCTATTCATTGATGACCTTGGGATTAACTTAAAGCCCGCGAAAGCGCTCGGTATGACGACGATCAAGGTGTTAAATGAGGCCCAAGCATTACAGGATTTGAGCGCGGCGCTCGGTTTAGCGCTGCCCAGCCAGGCCTGACAAAATAGCATCTCACAGCTTTGATCGGCCTTACCGATCAAAGTGCGATGATGTTCGCACCTTCGGCCACCTCTGAGGCCAGCAGTATGGGTTCTATACCCGTTTGCTGCCGGTACGCCCTCGTAACCCAGGCTTGGTGCGCTTCAAGGTGCTCAACGGGTACAAGGCTGATGGCGCAGCCGCCAAAACCCGCGCCAGTCATCCGGGCGCCCAACGCCAAACCCGAGTCTCGGCTTAACTGGGTGATTAGATCCAGTTCAGGGCAGCTCACGTCGTATTCGACGGATAACGATTGATGGCTTTCATTCATTAAATGACCCAGAACACCCATGTCTTCTTTTTCCAGCGCAAGTGCGGCCTGGACAACCCGCGCTTGCTCAGAAAAAATGTGGCGCGCACGGTGCTTCAGCGGATCAGAGGCAAGTAAGGCTAAGACCTTGGCCATTTGATCGTCCGGTAAGGTTGCAAGCCCTGCATAACGGCTTGTTATATCGGTTGAATCGCGGTTAGCAATGAGCGTCTCTATCGCGCCGACTTCCGCGACCCGCTGCGCATAACCCGATGCGGCTAAGGTTCTGGGCACGCCCGTGTCCATAATGACGAGTCGATGGGTCTCTGGGATGGCTTGCAAAGGCTGGAACTTGAGGGTGCGACAATCAAGCGTCATCA
>JGI20160J14292_10003344_pt1 | contig 12302 bp, 6 predicted proteins | sample COG_10_FD_14292 | JGI IMG/M metagenome (IMG submission 14292) | reverse complement strand
TCAAAGTCAAATAAGGCTTTGTATATTGAGTGTCCTGCTATGATGCAGTGGGGGATCAAGGATTGGGAGGGTAATGAGAAGTTCAACATGACCCTTCAATTTCACAATCCCGAATTTGAGGAAAATGCGGATCAGACTGCGTTTTTGGCAAACATGACTGCGTTTGAGGACAAAATTCGTGCTGATGCTGTAGTAAATTCCAAAGAGTGGTTTGGTAAGCCCAAGATGTCTTCTGATATGATTGAGGTACTATTCAGCTCTAAAATCAAGTATCCTAAGGATAAGAGTACTGGTGAACCTAACGGTAAGCCTCCATCGATTGACGCACGCGTCCCCTTCTACGACGGTACCTGGAGAAGTGAAGTCTATGATACTGACGGTCAATGTCTATTTCCCTGCGATGATAGTAGCGTCACTCCTCAGTCACTCATTGCTAAAGGATCCAAGGTTGTATCTATTCTTCAATGTGGTGGACTATGGTTTGCTAATGGCAAGTTTGGTGTTACGTGGAAGCTTTATCAAACCGTTGCTAAGCCGTATCAGTCTCTGAAGGGTAAATGCCATATTAAACTATCATCCAAGCTAGACGAACAGGTTACTAGTGACGATATTGACGATGCTGATGATGATGAGGGCTCGGTAGTTGTTACATCAACAATTGTTGAAGATAGTGACGATGAAGAGGAGGTGGTGGAGGAAGAGACTGTATTTGTGGCTCCATCTCCAGTGGTTGAAGCTCCTAAGAAAAAGAGAGTAGTAAAGAAGATTGTTAAAAAGACAGTAGCACCAGTTGCTGAAGCATAAAGGCATTCAAAATAAACACATCAAATTAAAATAAAAATAATAATAATAAAAATAAAAACATCAAATAAAATAAAATAACAAAACATCAAATTTATCATAATTAGTAAATACTGATTATAATATTTTTTCCCTACTTCTATATATTCTTCTATAGTTCCCCTCCTATTCTATAGTAATATGAACAACAATATCCATTTTTGTAGAAATATTGTAAATATCATGTATATTTATATCGCTTAATCCTCTTTTATGGAAAGTATAAGTTTGATATTTTACAATTTTCAAAGATTTTACTGGTATTTCCAGAATGGATTGGTCAACTTCAATCTTAATATTTTCTAATGTGTAAATATCAGCCATTTTGAACTTTTCAATAATATGGAGTGAATTATACTTATCAATTAAATAATTATCGGGCAATATAGGATTACATATAAAAATAATATCGCGTGAATTGTATTCAAAATATATTTCATTGTGCCATAAAGGAATGAGAAAAAATGTATCCTTGTAGTCGTATTTACATATATTATTTATAAACATGTCATTCAAAGTTGGTTTTATTTCTATTATAATCTCTTCATTTTTAGACAATAATTTATCAACGCAAAACATCTTAAAATTTTTAACAATATTGTTTATGGTACATACACATTTTCTATATAATACATCATTCATATGTTTATTGGTTAATAATTCTGAGAATAGATCAATATATTTTTGCGCGTTAACCATGTTTATGTTACTATGGTTTATTTTAGGTATGAGAATTTCATTCAAATCATTATATGCTTCATGTAATTGCTGAAACTTTATATTATCTCCTCCTTTGTCTGGATGATGTATTTTTGCTAATTTATGATATTGTTTTTTCAAATGAAATAAATCATAATCCATGAATTCTTTATCAGTAATATTCATTATATCCAAACATTCATCTAATTTCATGAATTATATTTAATAGATAAATGAAATAATTCTCTAAATGATATATTGGTCTATGATTATTATGATATTGTATCTCAAATCATAATAATATTCAATTAATTTCATGAATTATATTTAGTAGATAAATTAGATAATTCTCTAAATGATATATTGGTCTATAATTATTATTATAGAGTTTGAGGAATGATACTGTTTTAAGAATTATATTATTTATATTTTTCATATATGTGGTCTCTTTAGAAAGTTGTTCATTTATATACCATATACACGTATGTATATCCAAATTATAAATTAATAGATTATAAAGATGATCGCGCAATACTATTATTTCAAAATTATCAATGTCATATATATAACTAATCAAAATATCACATAATTTAATATGATCATCCGCGTCATTTATATCAGATTTCATATTTTTGATATTATTAACATGATTAGTCTTTAATTTTTTTGATAATACTAACTGGTATCGCGACTTAGTTGGTTTTGGTAATGAAAGAATAGTAAAATGCGTCAATATATTATTACAAATAAACGATATATTATCAGTTAACAGTATATATTTTACATTACATTTGTTATGATAGTATCCATTAATGTAACTATAAAATATATCATGTAGTTCGCTATGAACGTTATGAAAATTCTTACATAAAATGATACCAGATTTATTTGGTTTTGACATTAAAATATCTACATATCTGGTGAATATTTCATGCCATAGTAATTTACTTTGACATCCTAACATCTCAAAATCAACTTCAATATGTACATCACTTACCATAATATTGTATACGTCTTTGTTGAATTCAAATGATATTTTCCTTTCATATTTTAATTTCGAAGCGCTAAATTTTTTAATGATTTGTAACGATTGAGTATATTTTCCAATTCCTTTTGGTCCGTATAGAATTAAATTTGAAAAATCGTCATATGAATTAAATAACGAATGCTTTGAATAGTCGTATTCGTGTAGATCATTTTTATAATTACAATATTCCTCACAATTTGTTAATCTTTTCATAATTTAATATATTAAAATATCTTTTTAATTCACTTTAAACCTATAAGGTAATGTAATTGATTAAGTTTCCTAGAATATTTTAATGGTACCTTAAGATGTATTGATTAAATTTCCTCAATAATTATACCTTTTGTCGTTGTGCGTTTAACCATGCGTATATCTTTATCGTGAATACGATGATGACAATCTTCACATATATTGATAAGGTTAGCAGTATGATTCATGGGTATGCTTGAATTAATAGTTTCATTAATAAATTTGTTTTTAGCATCCTGTTGATATAACAAATGATGTACATGAACCCCTTCATTTTCTTTACATATTTCACACATGCTTTTTATTTTTGATGTGTTGTATTTTGATTTACTGTAAAAGAGCACATCTTTTTTATAATATTTATTCAAAATATTGAATGCGTTTTCCATAAATTCATGAGGTAAATGTAGAGACTTACATACTTCTAAACCATAAATTTTATCACCTGATCCATCTTTAAGTTTACGATCGTAAATAATACAATCTTTTTCAATATCGTATTCAATACTCATATGTTTATAAGACAATTTACCAATCTGATGAATTTCAGGAAAGTCTAATAGTTCATGAAAATGTGTTGCGAATATAAAACTTACTCTTTCCTTTGATAATGTTTGTAGCCCAGAAATAAATATACACATTGCTGACGGTAACTCGGTACCTGAACATAATTCATCTCCCAACACTAAGCTATGTTTTGTTGCGTATTTTAATATGTTCGCCATTTCGCTCATTTCTAATGTAAATGTAGATAACCCTTTGAATAAATTATCACAATTTAATATCCGTGTGAATAATTCTTTATACGGAGTAAATTTAAATGATTGCGCCGGTACATAAAATCCGGATTGCGCGAGTATGATAGCAATTCCAATTGATTTAATCAGACATGTCTTTCCAACAGCATTTGTTCCAAACAATAGAATATTATCTTCTCCTAAGGATACATCATTAGCAACGTATATCTCATCGGTATTTATTTGTTCTACTAAAGGATGTCTTAATGATTCTGTTTTGAATGATGAAATGTCATTATTCTCAATTATAGGTTTACAATAATTGTATTTGGAAGCAATGTATGCGCGGTTCTGCATAATATCAACTAATCCTGTGAAATTGCATATTTTATATAATGATTCTGTTTTTAATTTTAATTTTGATAAAAACTCAATATATTTATTATTTACCATAACTTTCAAATCGGTTTTGTATTGTAAATTGTGCTTACATATATTATGTATTTCGGGAGATACAACACTAATAGTAGTATTAACTTTATGAATCTGAATCCGATCTGCTTTTATGCGAAGTGGTTTATTTATCGGATCGTGTGTCGTATCAGTTGTCACGTCGGTATTTGTTTTAGAAAATGTAGATTGAAAATCCCAAATAAATTCCTCGCCCTGATGATCCTTTATAATCGCTTCAATATATGGAACCCGTGATTTTGTTGTCTGTATTGAATATCCCGATTTTTCAGTATCATGTAACTTTAAAAAGTGAGTATTTTTTTTGGGATTAATTTTTTGATTCATAAGATCGTCAAACTTAGATACAATAGTAACCAGACCCTTGTATGAGTCCTGTAATTCTTCATCTATCAAATCTAGATCATCGTATATACCTCTATGGAATATATTTTCCTCAATAAAATAAATATTTTTACACTTTTCAATGTCTATATGCGAAGAAATAAAGGTAGCTATATCGACGATACATGTGGATATTTCTTCTGGTTGTAAATATGAAAGTTCTGGATGTTCTTTAATAATATTACATAATGTACTGATATTACTGAAATTCTTATATAGGGTATATAAATTTTTAATTGGTAATTTTTGCATTACAATCAGTTTGGTAATTTTTTCAATATCTTTAATTTCACTTAATTCGTTTCGTAGTAACTCAACCAATGTAACTTGATTCGTAACTTGATTCGTAACTTGATTCATAACATGTTCCGTAATATCATACGTATTCTGTAATTTAACAGGATTCGTGATTGGATTTAATAGTGTTTCACGATGTATCCTCTTACCCATTGCTGTTAGAGTATTATTTGTAAATTCTAAAACGGATGAATATTTACCATTTCCGTCGCCAATAATATTCAATTGTTTGGCAGAATGATTTGCTAATATTAATCTCTCTGTTAGGTTCTCTATGACTGGTTCACCTATTTTCTCAATAAGATAAGGATTCATTATGTGTAGATAGTTCAACAGATAACAATAGGATTGTGTAGCAATTGCGCAATGACTAAAGCCTTCTAAGAAAACATTAATATTGTTAATTGAGAAGAAGGTATTGAATATCTGCTTTTGATACGACTGGGACTCGCATTTTACTGCTTTTATAGTGTTTGGGTCAGAAGCATCGTTCAAATCAATAACCTTTACTGTAATTGAATGATTGTTTGTATAGTGTAAAATAGAAGTGATGACTGAAGTAGAGAGATTGCTTATGATTATTGTTTCCGAAGGATTATACACAGAAATGTAACGCTCTATATCATCATACATATTTGGGATGCCAGTATATTCAACAATATATTCATACATTTGTGATTTTCCAGTAATTATATTGATATTTGATATACCTACGTATAATTTGTTACGTATTCGCTCTAACCAAATACATGTGTTATTATTTGTTCTATTATTATTATCATCAGAACAATTCATATCGATATATGTGCCTGGAGTTGATATGCTAGATAAACTGCGTGTAGTATTTTTACAGTTGCTATCCTGATCATAGATAACGCATGTATATCCATTGGACTGGATCTTATATACCCATTTATCTATATAGTTGTCTTTGAATCCGGCAGCTAATACATTTTGACTACCTACACATACCGATTTTTCAACAACTGCGAGACCTGTAACATCTCCTATATGGTGTATATTATGATACAATGTTGTAGTATTATCATTAAGTGAATATATTTCATAGAATGCTCCTACCTGCATTAGTAAAACTGTTTTTTTACCATATGTATTAATATAATCGTTAGCTTTATGTATATAGTCTTCAATTAATTTCATAATATAAGTATAGTATAGTATTAAGTTAATTTTTTAAATAATAATATTAAACATTTAATCGGTATGTAGTTTATAAATGAATTTCGCTGTTAATAGGAAATCATTTGATAATAATTATATATACATTATGGAGCCTGTAAATAATAACGTTCTTGATAATGGTACATTTCATAGATTGATATATTCTAATTCGCACATGACTTTGAATTCATTGATATTTAAGGTGACATTTTACAATACAACTGTAACGAAAAATTTTAATAAATATAAATTATCATTTGATGTTCATAATTCAAGAAATATTGAAAGCTGTAATTATATAAAATATGTAGAAGATACAATTATAGACAAGTTTCGTTTGGGAGAATTACCCAAACGGAGTTTAATAGAGAGTATATATACTGATAATATAAAACTATATTCTGACAAAAAAATAGATAATCGCCTTACTTCGATTGATGTATATTTAAAAATTTCAGGTATTTGGGTAAATAAAAGTGAATACGGTCTGACATATAAATTCAGTGGATAATATTCATACACTCATTCATACATTCCTTCGTTCATAAAACTATAATGAGGTGGTTACAAAGTCAATTATATATTGCTTATCGCATGTAATATGATCATCCTTAAATTTCTGAAGATTAATAAATTTCGGTTTTTTCATTTTATTTGTTTTGTAATAGATATAATGTCCATATTTTCCACACCGTATACTCATCTCATTTGTGATCTGCCTTACAGTACCTGACGGCTGTCCATCTAATAGATCAATTACATCGGATAAAATAATATCCGCAAAATTCTTTTCTTCATTCTTTATTGATATTTTGCGATTATCATACTCTACATATATTCCAAATTTCCCCCGCTTGAGGATAACATTATTCTCTCTATATTGTCCAAGCGTTCGCTCATTGGAGCTAGCATCAATCAATTCATCTATAGAATATTCATGATTCTTTATTTTCTCAATATCAAAATTATCTATAATCTTTTTAAATACATACTTTCCATCATCTGATATCATTTTAATAACAGGTCCATTTTTAGATATGATAAATTCATGTTTATCATCTATCATCATTTTTTGTTTTTCTATACTGTTATATTTTTCGGTTAATCTATTTATACTTTTGGTTAGAACATCACATGTTGTTTCTTTATCATTTTTATTACATGCGATTTCATCTAGTTGTAATTCCATACTCTCGGTAAACCCATATTGGAAAAGTTCTGAAAAATGTTTCATAAGCATTTCAATGACTAATATTCCTAGTGGTTGGATAATCAGTTTATTTTTTTCATTACCTATCACCTTTTCAGTTTTCTTTTTGGTTATTGTTCGTTCATGGAGTTCATATGAACAGCATTTGATTTTCTCTCCAGTAACATTTCCTTTGATCGCATATTTTCGTTCCTTTATCTTTTCTATAATGCTCGCAAATGTAGATGGACGACCAATATGTTTGGTTTCTAGCTCCTTTATCAATCGTGCTTCGCTATAATGAATTGATGTATTATTGAATGTTGGTACAGATTCTATTTTATTGGATGTAATTTTATTTACATGTAATAAATATTGTAAGTATATTGATTCATTTTCTCTTTTATTATTATCGTCTAAAATCATCCATCCTAGAAATACTACGTTATCAATAGTGTATACAAAATGGTATGTTTCGTCCACGTATATTTTAAATTTATAAACGTCAACAATACCATTCATCATTAGTGATTTAAGTGTTTGTTTTCTTATCAATTCATATACTTTTTTTTCCTTTCCACTCAACTCAGGAACGGCATGTATGCATGTGGGTCGGATAGCTTCATGTGCCTCTTGAGAATTATCATTTTTTTTACATGTGAAACTATGATTATAATACTTATCTCCATATGTTTTGGTTATATATGTATTACATTCTTCCTTAAATGTGTCTGCCAAAAAGAAACTATCTGTACGCATATATGTTATATGTCCAGCTTCATATAATTTTTGACAGACTGACATACAATCTTTGGGTGACATATTTAGAACATTATTACAGGATTGTTGTAAAGTACTGGTAATGAATGGATGTGGGGATTTTCGCTCAACGCCTGATTTCATATCATGTGTTAATGGGAATGATGTTAATTTATTGCATATGTTAAGTAATTGTAGTATTTCTTTTTCATCGGTTAGAGATTTATTCAATATAAATTGTATATTTTTATTTGAGAAATAACCAACAGTTTGATATGATAATTCGTGTTCCAGATCTTTACTTTTCATATGATTTTCATATAGTATATGAAGAGCGGGTGTTTGGCAACGACCTGCTGATAAATTATTTGATCGCGATATTTCCTTCCACAATATAGGTGATAGTTTAAATCCTACAAGTAAATCAAGAATTTGACGTGTTTGTTGTGATGATACCATATCCATATCAACCGTCTGAGGATTATTTATAGCTTTTAAAATGGACTCTTTAGTAATTGAATTAAATTTAATGCGCTTTGTTTCTAGAGGTAAATTAAACATATCCATTACATGCCATGCTATTCCTTCGCCTTCACGATCGTCATCAGTTGCTAATATAACCTCATCGCATTGTTTTATTTTTTTTCTGATTTTTTCTATTTGTCTTTCCTTTTCTTTTATATTTTCAAATGTAATATTGTAATGATTGTCAATACTATTTAATGAATTCACGTGGCGTAAATGTCCATATGTAGCTTCGCATTGATAATTGTCTCCTAAAAAGGATAATATTTTATTACATTTTGCTGGAGATTCTACTATAATTAAATACTTCATATGTATGATATGTTATAATACAATGACGTGTTTTTAATATTGTTGTCATTGTTTAGGATTATATTATTGCTATTGTCATCTGTGTCATCTGTGTCATCTGTGTCATCTGTGTAATCAGTGCCATTGTTGTTGTCATTGTTGTCATTGTTGTCATTGTTGTTGTCATGATTGTTCCATATTTTCCATTCATTTGTGCTTAACATGCCTTATTAAAATCTTTATAATTTATATGCCAGAGCCGGACCCTGAACCTCCTCCTCCTCCTGATGAAGTATTTAAACCGCCTTTAATACAGAATACTGGTTGGTATCTACTTTCAACAACCACCAACAATCTAACATTTATAGATGTAATAAATAGTTATAAAATTCACCCAAACGCAACAATAAGTATATTTAGATATGCATACTATTATTCTGATAATTGGTGTCCGGTAAATGAATTTGGCAATTTGAATTGGCAAACTATATCTGTTACAGATATTATGAATCCACATTCAGCGTATTGGATATTAGTTCAAACATTTGAATACGAACCTGAGCCTGAGCCTGAACCTGAACCGGAACCTGAACCGGAACCTGAACCTGAACCGGAACCAGAGTTTGAACCAGAACCACAACCGGAACCGGAACCAGAAGCACCCGAACCAGAGCCAGAGCCAGAACCAGAGCCAGAACCAGAACCACAACCAGAACCTGAACCAGAAACAGAGCCAGAACCGGAACCGGAACCAGAGCCAGAACCGGAACCAGAACCAGAACCAGAAGCACCAGAACCAGAGCCTGAACCGGAACCGGAATCAGAACCAGAGCCTGAGCCAGAGCCCGAACCAGAGCCTGAACCGGAACCAGAATCAGAGCCTGAACCGGAACCAGAACCAACAATTATTGGAACATTTGTAGGCGAAAGCAATACCGAATATACAATTTTATATCAAAATCCATGTAATCAAACAATGATTAGAATAATGAACACATATAAGTGCGGATTAATATGCGATAAGTTAATTCCTAATATTAGGGAAACTATATTTGACGGCGTTACCGTAAGTGAAATCGCATCTATTATAGAAAGATTTACAGGTAAGAACGCATTGTATCGTTCATATTTTTCATCAAATATGAAATATTCATTTGCGCAAAAAGGGTTTTTAGAAGATTTTGTAACCATGATACAGTATCAATCTAGTTTACAAGGATACGTAACAAATCCGGATTATAATTATCAATCATGTTTTGATAAACAGTCTTCATATATGAATTTAGGCACGATTGAAGCCAATTATGAATTATCTATTGCTGTTCTTAATTTATTGTCTAGGGTATGTTCTGATCCAAGAAATAATGGCAGGAAAGTTTTTTGGATTGTCGTTTCCAAATTACCGTCACTTGAACGAACTAGAAATATTCCAAGAATTCCAACCGGTCCAGTAAGTATTTTAGACGAATCTAATACGAATATTCAATTGCCTCCACCTTTACCTCCAATCGTATTAGAACCAGAACCTGAACCGGAACCGGAACCAGAACCGGAACCAGAACCCGAACCGGAACCAGAACCAGAGGCACCCGAACCAGAGCCGGAACCCGAACCAGAACCAGAACCAGAGCCTCAACCAGAACCAGAACCTGAGCCTCAACCAGAACCTGAGCCTCAACCCGAACCGGAACCAGAACCGGAGCCTGAGCCTGAGGCACCAGAGCCTGAGCCAGAACCCGAGCCTCAACCAGAACCAGAGCCTCAACCGGAACCCGAGCCTCAACCAGAACCGGAACCTCAACCTGAACCTGAACCAGAACCGGAACCTGAACCTGAACCAGAGGCACCGGAACCTGAACCAGAGCCAGAACCAGAGCCTGAACCAGAACCAGAGCCTCAACCAGAACCCGAGCCTCAACCTGAGCCAGAGCCAGAACCCGAACCAGAACCTGAGCCTAATATTCCTATTAATATCTCACAGATTGTGAATTTAAGAAACAGTAACGGAAACTTATTTTTGGGTATTTCTGATAATAGTTTTTCGACAGAAGACTATTTATCTTTTAACGAAGATGGATATAGCTTTAATAATAGTATGATATCTTCAATTATATCATTTGATGAATTATCGTCACATCTCACAACTGAAACAACGTCTAGCTCATTGGTAATAGGAGATCAGAATAATGATGTGGAAGAACCATTAACGAACTTAGTAAACTTTATAAATTTAACAAATCTTGGTATAACTGATTCAATCAGAGAAGCAGGAACGTTTACTGATATACATGTCACATATAATGGGAGTCCGTATGAAACGATTAGTGGGAATAAACGACCATATTATATATCAAATTGGAGATCTAGTTTACAAACAATATACCACCGTATTGATGGAAGTGTTGTAAATAGTGCTAGCAATGGTGTTAGCAATGGAGGTTCATCTAGTATATTAAATGAAAGTTCTGACTCATATAGAGTAAGTATAAATACTGACAAACGTAACCCTAAATTGCATGTTTTGTTTAAACTTGAAGATCAACCTGAACCAGAACCACAGCCAGAACCTGAACCTGAACCAGAACCGGAACCAGAAGCTCCAGAACCAGAACCTGAACCAGAACCTGAACCAGAACCAGAACCAGAGCCAGAATCAGAACCAGAACCTGAACCAGAACCTGAACCTGAACCTGAACCTGAACCTATATCTATACAATGTTTAGATCAAACCATAAATAATACAGTTTCTATGGCTAATCCATATTTATTTAACAATGTACTATATAATAATTTTGATTATATAGGTGTAAATAATGGTATTTATAAATTAACTGGAGTAGCAACATCACACCCTATTGGTTTTGTAATAGATGATGCTTCATTATTTGAAGTAATTTCAGGAACTCTATATGGAACAAAGGTTGTTAATAACATGAACATAAATCATTATACAGGAGATATTGAAATTGAAGTAAAAGGTGACTTTGGTATAATTAGCTACCATTGTTATAATCATGGTTATATGGGTGGATATAATCGTTTAAGATACTCTGATAGTTGTCCAATAAAAGAACCGGAACCGCAGCCTGAGCCAGAGCCAGAGCCAGAGCCTGAACCAGAGCCTGAGCCAGAGCCAGAGCCAGAACCGGAACCTGAGCCAGAGCCAGAGCCGGAACCAGAATCTGAGCCCGAGCCTGAGCCTGAACCAGAGCCGGAACCAGAATCTGAGCCCGAGCCTGAGCCCGAGCCTGAGCCTGAACCAGAGCCTGAGCCTGAACCAGAGCCTGAGCCAGAGCCTGAGCCAGAGCCCGAGCCTGAACCAGAGCCTGAACCAGAACCCGAACCTGAACCTGAGCCAGAGCCAGAGCCAGAGCCAGAGCCAGAGCCAGAGCCTGAGCCCGAACCTGAACCTGAGCCAGAGCCAGAGCCTGAGCCAGAGCCAGAGCCTGAACCAGAGCCCGAACCTGAACCTGAGCCAGAGCCAGAGCCAGAGCCTGAACCTGAGCCAGAGCCTGAGCCAGAGCCTGAGCCTGAGCCTGAGCCAGAGCCTGAGCCAGAACCTGAGCCTGAGCCTGAGCCAGAGCCTGAGCCAGAACCTGAGCCAGAGCCAGAACCTGAGCCTGAGCCAGAGCCTGAGCCAGAGCCTGAGCCT
>JGI20160J14292_10003341_pt1 | contig 12312 bp, 9 predicted proteins | sample COG_10_FD_14292 | JGI IMG/M metagenome (IMG submission 14292) | reverse complement strand
AAGGGTTTGTCATGATCATTACGCCGCAATCACCCTCCGGCTGTGGGGCCCTTGTCACCGATATTGACTTGAAGCAATCGCTAAGCGATGACTTGATCAGTGAGTTGCGGGCGGTTTGGGTGCAACATCAGGTGCTCGGATTTCCGGATCAGTTCCTGGCATTGGAGGACTTAGAACGATTCGCCGAGGCCTTCGGTGAGTTTGGCGATGACCCCTTTTTTGACAGTATTGCGGGTCATCCTCACATTGCTGAAGTTCGCCGAGACGCGCTTGAAACAACGCCATTGTTCGCGGAGAGCTGGCATTCAGACTGGAGCTTTTTAGCCAAACCGCCGACCGCGACGTTGCTCCATGGCCAAGTGATTCCGCCCCAGGGCGGGGACACCCTCTTTGCGGATCAATACGCGGCGTGGGATGCCCTGCCTGAGGATCTAAAGGCCTTGATCTCTGGTCGCAATGGCATTCATTCTGCTCGCAACGGCTATGCACGAGATGGGCTCTACGGGGAGCAGGATGTTGGTCGCTCAATGGCGATTCGGTACTCTGATGAGGCCCTGAAGACCCAAGTTCATCCGATGGTCAAGGCGCACCCCGAAAGTGGCCGGATGGCGCTGTTTGTGAATCCAGGTTACACCATCGGGATTGAGGGTCTTGCAGAGGCCGAGGCCCGCGCGCTGCTCATGCAGCTCTTTGCGCACCAGACCCAAGACGCGTTTATTTATCGGCATCAATGGTCCGCCGGTATGCTGACCCTTTGGGACAATCGCTGCGTGTTACACGCGGCAACTGGGGGCTACGAGGGCTTTGACCGTCTGCTGCATCGAATTACGATCGCGGGTTAAGCCGGCTGAAGGCCCAAGCCTGGTGCACGATTAATAAGGTTTACAGCCGCTAACCGTCACCCGACGAAGTCGTCGTTCGTGGGGATAATAATCGCTNGNGGCATAGTGCTGCACCGCGCGGTTGTCCCAGAAGGCAATTGCGCCCTGGGTCCATTGAAACCGGCATTGATATTCAGGGCGGCTGTGCTGTTTAAGAAGCTCAGCAACCAGCGCTAGGCTGTCTGCGGCGGCCAACGGGGTGCCGGTTTTGTGGTTAAAGAGTGCGTCCTGACGAAGGAATCCGCCATGCAGGTAAAGGCTGGGTTTCTGGGTTTCTGGATGGGTTCGAACTAAGGGGTGCGCAACTCCAAAAGGAATCCTTGTTTTAACTTCTTTGATCAAATCTTCTGGCATGGCAACACCGCCACGATTTAAAAAGACTCGATAGTCATTTATGCCGGATAGGTCTTGGATTTGTTCTTGAAGATGGGTCGGCAACCCCAGATAGGCGGCGTGACTGTCCGCAAACAGGGTATCGCCGCCATAGGGTGGAGCCTGGGTGCATTGGGCAATTGAGCCGAGGGATGGGCACTCCATCCAGGTCACATCGGTGTGCCAAGTGTTCTCCGTGCCGGGGCTGTAAGCGTTGTGTAAAATTTCAAGAATGTAGGGGTTCTTACCGGGTTTCCCGAAGGGGAAGGCATCGAGCTCACCGAAACACCGACCAAAGGCTACCTGCTGGTCTTCGGACAGATCCTGGCCTCGAAAGAAAATCACTTTCCGTTCTAGCAGCGTTTGCCGGATCAGGGCAATGATTTCTGGGCTGAGTGGCTGCTTTAAGTCAATCCCATGGATCACCGTGCCGAGGGTTGTTGCGAGATGCTCAAACTGTACGGCGTGTTGTTCCGCAAGCGCGTCCAATGCCGCAGAAACCGCTCGATGCCCCATGGTTTCGTATTCTCGCGCCACCCCAACCGGAACCCGATTAAAGGCTGGAAAGAGTGCGTCCATCAAGGGCGGGCGCTTTTTTTGTTCGCCGTGAACGGCTTTGCGAACGGCGTTGAGCTTGTCTGCGATGTCGATCGCCGTCGTATTGTAAAGTGCTCTGGTTTCCGCCGGGTCTTTCATTGGTTCGGGCTCCTAAGAAGGCGTTTTACCTTGCGCGGCTAACGTTGTCATGATGGTAAAGCCGCTCGACTGGGTCAAAGGTTATCGCAGCGAAACGGCCTAGGTAAGATGCGGCTCAGGCTCATGACGCTAAATGNATNTCGTTTCAAAATTGATATGGTCAAGCGTAAAGACTCNTCTTTTAGACNGCAATTCTAAATCGATCGATCTGGATGTCATCCACGCCTANATCGGTAAAGTTATCATCGACACGGCCCTTAATGTATTCGCGCCAAGTAAAGGGCCGAAAATGGGGCGGGTCTTGGGTTAAGTGGGTAATGGGTGCCAGGACAGCATCTGATTTCGGGTTGTAAAAATAGGGGGTGCTATACCGGGCAGAACGATCGCGCGGCGTCACGCGATGAATCGCCGCACGGTAGGCATCGTTACTCCAAACCTGCATGGCATCCCCAAGGTTTACAACAATAGTGCCGGCTTGAGGTGGTACATCGATCCAGTGCTGATCCTGAGTCAGGGTTTGTAACCCGCCTGTTAAGTCTTGCAGCAGCAAGGTCAGAATGCCCGGATCGGTATGATGATGCAGCGCCATATTGCCCAGGACGCCGGCTTGCGCGCGTTCGTTGGCGGGTAAGGGGTCCTCGGTGGGATAAAAATTAAGTCGGACCGTGCTGGTTGCGGGGTCGCCCATGGGCAATGCGTCGCTTGGGGCGGCCGCCAGCGCTTGGTAAACCAGCGTCAAGGTTCGATGAGCAACACTTGAGGCGGCCTCGAAAAAATCAGACAGCGTTTGTTTGAACGCCTCGTCATCTGGCCACTGATTCAAATTTCTGCCTGTGGCGGTTGGCCGCATAAAATCAAAGACTTCTTTGAGGTCGCGTTGACGTTTGGTCATTTCTTGGTCGAAGTATCCCAAAGGACTGGATTCGGTCCGCTTAATGGCCCGCTTGCTCGCTTGGGGTTGTTTAAAAAAATCTTCCGAAGCCTGCCACATAGCCTCGATCTCGCGGTCCAAGCCATGATTTTGCAGTAAGAAAAAGCCGTGATTTCGGCACGCTTCATCTAAGGCCGCCAGGCCCTCGCCAGTCGCCTCGGCATTCGCTAAGTCAAGGGTAGGCACTAAGGTGTTGGTCGCAGTTTTAAGCATGTTGATCGTCNTCATCGATAAGGGTTGAGNGGGTTTTAGGTTTAAAGCNGTTTCTCAGCATACCAGAGCCTGCGCGTGAGTTCAGTGCAGTTGTTAGGGGTAGGGCGACGCGCTCGGTGTCGATATTCGCCGGGTTTAGGATCTTTGCGAATGGTTTGACCGCAATGGTTTGTAAGGCTTGTTTCAGCTGGGCGCCTGCGCTTATTCTGTACTGAGATCCCAATGGACATTGACATGACACTCACGATTATCGAGACCGACGGCATAAGAAGCCACCAATCTTTCAACAAGGCGCGTTATCTCAGTGCAGATACGATGGCGGCTGAATCCAGAGCCATTTGGTCCAACAGTTGGCTGATGGCCGGTCTCATTTGTGACGTTCAAAAGCCAGGGGATTTCTTCGTATTCGAAATTGGCTCCGAACAAATCTTAATCAGTCGAGATCAGCAAGGTCAGCTTCACGGCTTTTATAATGTCTGCCAACATCGAGGCAATTTGTTGGTCGGCGACGAACACGGGAATGCCGCACACTTTCGATGCCCCTATCATGCTTGGACCTATGATTTAGATGGCACGCTCAAGGGGGTCCCTTGGTTGATAAGTTTGCCGAAGACCCGCGCTGCGCGGATCGAAACTTAAAGCCTGTGGCGCTCGACNTCTGGAACGGCTTTGTCTTCGTGCATCTGGGCGAGCAGCCTGAGCCGTTGTTGACCTTTCTGGGCCCGGTTGCGTCGATTCTNGNGCCTTACGATTTTGGGGGCATGACGCTGGTCGAAGATCAGACCGTTCATCTCGACTGTAACTGGAAAGCGGTGGTTGATAACTTTTCGGAGTTGTACCACGTTGATTACCTGCATCCGCAGCACAAACGGATGGTGGATTGCCATAATGATCTCGTGCGTTTGTTTGAAGGTGGACATACTGGGGTTGAAGTGCCGGGTGGCACGGTGAATCAGAAATTTGGTGTGCCAGAGGTGCCAACGGATATCCAATCGCAGCAGCTTACAAGCCTTGATTTGGATCCCAAAGATTTCAACGGTCGTGTGCTCGATGTGCGTGGTGCGATTCAAGCCCAAAAACGCTTGATCGGCGCTGAGCGGGGAATGCCCTACGAGCGGTTTACGTCGGATCAGTTGTCGGATGTCTGGCAGTACAATTTATTTCCCAATACGGTGTTGTCTTTTACACCGGAGCATTGCTGGATTTTAAGACCCAGGCCCCACGCGACCGATCCCAATCAGTGCGAGTTTGATAAAATAAGTTTGGTTCGGTTTCCACAGGCGTCTGCTAGCGCTGGCCATAAAGCCGTGCTCGGTCCGGCAAGCCGAGAGGGGGCCTTTGATCAGCCTAGCGACCGACCGGTGCGGGATGTTTTTGGATACCTTGCCGTAATCCGGGGTGAAAAAACCATGACCGATACCATTGACCAAGATGTCGAGTTGTTGGGGCAGGTTCAGCAAGGCATGCAGTCTAAGGGGTTTAATACCGTTTTTTTAAATGAGGACGAGGTGCGCATTCAGCATTTCCATGCTGAACTGGATCGTAAGCTCATGGCATCGTCTTGATGTTTTAAATCGATATTGAACTGGGTCTGTTGTTTTAGGCTCTATGACCACAAGGACGAGGCTTAGCAAAGATGACTGATTTTATTAGAACGCCAGAATCTAACTTTGAAGACTTGGCGGATTTTCAATATCTGCCTAACTATCATCAATGGCAAGATTTAAGGCTGCACTACTTGGATGAAGGGCCACGGGACGGGCCCGTTATGTTGCTCATGCATGGCATGCCGACCTGGAGTTACCTCTACCGAGACATGATTCCGCCGCTGGTCGCCGCGGGTTATCGCTGCATTGCGCCGGATCATCTCGGCTTTGGAAAGTCCGATAAACCGACGGATATCCATTGGTACACGATTGCTCGGCATACCGAAGTTTTGAGCAGCCTCATTCGGGCGCTGGATTTGCAGCACGTTACCTTGGTTTGCCAGGATTGGGGTGGGCCGATTGGCCTTGCACAGGCGGCCATGATGCCAGCGCGGTTCGAACGACTTTGTATCATGAATACTTGGTTGCATCATGAAGGGTATGCGTATTCGGATGGCATTCGTAATTGGAACAAGGCTTGGCATCCCGGCGGGCGGTTTGATTTGCAGTGCCCGGATGTGGGTTTGCTCTTGGTACTGAGCGCGGGACTTGCGGGCCCGAATGTGATTTTCCCAGCGCTATCGAGTGGTGAACCACCCGCTTTGTCAGGAGCAGCCNAGCGGNTCTATCAAGGTTTCTCCGCNCCTTACCGGGGTCTGCCAGATGAGGCTTTTAATGGCTATCGTCGTTTCCCGAGATCGATCCCGCTCGACAGTTTTGACAATGGTAATGCTGCCGCGCAAGCCCTTCATTATCGCACCTTGCTCGATGGGCCCTTGCCCGCGCATTTTATTTGGGGCTGTCAGGACGACGTATTTACGGAAAGCTGGGGTCGAACGTGGGCCACCCGGATGAAAGCATCTTTTGACCCGATTCAGGATGCGGGGCATTTTCTGCAAAATACCCATGGTGAAATGATCGTTGCGCGTTTGTTGGCGCGGATTCAAGGTGCTTAATCCTCGTTCTTATCGGCGGGGTCTTGGCCCTTCAAGCCGCGCAGAATAGGGTTATCGCCGCGCACAGGCACCGAGGCCGATGACTGGGTAGATCTAATGAGCATAGATTGCCGTGCTGCACGGCCCAGGATGCTCAGGGGGTCACGTTAAGTTGGGTGCTGGCACCCGAACCCAACCTTCCATCAGCGTGCGCGCACTTCGGCTCATACCGGCCTTCCGGATGGTCCATTCGCCACTTTCGGCGATCGCTTCCGCGCCCACGCGTAATGTCCCTGAGGGGTGTCCAAAGCGGACCGATGCGCGCTCGCCGCCACCGGCTGCGAGGTTGACTAAGGTGCCCGGTATTGCGGCAGCCGAGCCGATCGCGACCGCCGCAGTACCCATCATGGCGTGGTGCAGTTTTCCCATGGAGAGTGCGCGGACGACTAAATCGATTTCGGTGGCGTCAATGACTTTGCCACTGGAGGCGGTATAAGCGGTGGCTGGCGCTACAATTGCGATTTTAGGCGTGTGCTGTCGCGCCGCGGCTTCTGACGGCGCGCTAATCAGCCCCATTTTAATGGCGCCATAAGCTCGAATCGTTTCAAATTTCGTGAGTAGCGCCTCGTCGTTATTAATGTCGTCTTGTAACTCGCAGCCGGTAAACCCCAGGTCACTTGCGTTCAAGAAGATGGTCGGGATCCCTGCATTGATCATTGTTGCTTGAAACGTACCAATGCCCGGCACGTCTAACGCGTCTACCAAGGCCCCGGTTGGAAACATGGCGCCTTCGCCATCATCAGCGGGATCCATAAAATCGAGTTGAACCTCTGCTGCGGCGAAGGTGACCCCGTCGAGCTCGAAGTCTCCCAACTCAACCACTTGGCCATTGACGATGGGCACGTGGGCGATGATGGTTTTGCCAATATTGGCTTGAAAAATCCTAATCATCGCAATGCCATTTTCGGGCACTTTTTCGGAATCGACTAGGCCTTGGGTAATGGCGAAGCCGCCAACGGCGGCCGACAGATTGCCGCAGTTGCCGCTCCAATCGACAAAAGCCTGATCGATCGATACTTGGCCGAAAAGGTAGTCGACATCGTGGTCCGGTTCAGCGCTTTTTGAGACGATCACCGTTTTGCTGGTGCTTGAGGTTGCGCCCCCCATGCCGTCGGTCTGCTTACCATAGGGATCCGGACTACCAATCACGCGCAGCAGCAAGGCATCTCGGTAGGGGCCAGGCGCCCTCGCCGCATCGGGCAAATCCGTGAGACTAAAGAAAACCCCTTTGCTGGTGCCGCCGCGGATGTAGCTGGCCGGGATCTTAAGTTGTTGGGTTGGGCTCATCAGCAGGTCTCTCTTTAATTGAAGCCAATTAAACGGCAGTACTGGCTCGAGTGGCTTGCAGAAAATCTTCTGCAAAGCGTTGGAGCACACCACCAGCCTCGTAAATCGAAAGCTCTTCCGCGGTATCCAATCGGCAGGTGACGGGCATGCTCAGTGTCTCGCCATTCTTTCGGGTCATGACCACGGTCAATGGTGCACCCGGGTCTGGCGTGCCCTCAACCGTAAAGGTTTCGGAGCCGTCGATGGCGTAGGTTTCTCGATGGGTGCCAGCTTTGAATTCGAGTGGCAACACACCCATGCCAATGAGATTGGTGCGATGAATACGTTCAAAGCCCTCGGCGACAATGACTTCAACGCCCGCGAGGCGAACGCCCTTAGCCGCCCAGTCTCGCGAGGAACCCTGTCCATAGTCTGCGCCGGCGATGATGATCAATGGTTGCGCGCGGGCCATGTAGGTTTCAATGGCTTCCCACATGCGGGTCACGGTGCCTTCAGGCTCAATGCGCGTGAGCGAGCCTTGTTGAACAGCGCCATCAACGGTTGCCATTTCATTGACGAGTTTAGGATTGGCAAAGGTTGCGCGCTGGGCTGTTAAGTGATCGCCGCGATGGGTCGCATAGGAATTAAAGTCTTCCTCTGGCAAACCCATTTTATCAAGGTATTCACCGGCCGCGCTGTCCAACATGATCGCGTTGGAGGGCGACAGGTGATCGGTTGTGATGTTGTCCCCCAGCACGGCAAGTGGGCGAAGGTCTGTCAGCGTCCGGGGTCGGGCGAGCGCGCCCTCCCAATACGGCGGCCGTCTGATATAGGTGCTGTCGGGTCGCCAATCATAAAGTGGTGGCGTCACGTCGGTTACGTCTTTGACCTTGATAAACATTGGGTCATAGACCTGGGTGAAATGTTCGGGCTTGACGCTGGTTGCAACAATGGCATCAATTTCTTCATCGCTCGGCCAGATGTCTTTCAATGTGATTGGGTTGCCGGAGGGATCATGGCCGAGGACGTCTTGCTCGATATCAAAGCGAATCGTGCCCGCAATCGCGTAAGCCACAACCAAAGGCGGTGAGGCAAGAAAAGCTTGTTTTGCGTAAGGATGAATTCGGCCATCAAAGTTGCGGTTGCCCGACAAGACTGCCGTTGCGTACAGATCGCGATCGATCACTTCTTTTTGGATGACAGGATCCAGTGCGCCGCTCATGCCGTTACAGGTCGTGCAGGCAAAGCCAACAATACCAAAGCCCAGGCGCTCTAACTCGGTCAACAGGTTGGCATCTTCAAGATAAAGTTGGACGGCCTTAGAGCCTGGGGCGAGGGACGTTTTCACCCAAGGCTTGCGCGTTAACCCCAAAGCGTTTGCTTTTTTAGCAAGCAGCGCGGCACTAATGACATTCCTTGGATTGGACGTATTGGTGCACGATGTAATGGCCGCGATGATGACCGCGCCATCGGGCATCAGGCTTGGGTCATGCTCGGTTGGGCCGGTAATGCCGGCATTTGCAAGCTCGTTGGTTGCGACCCGACGATGCGGATTCGACGGACCCGCCATGTTACGGCCGACGGTTGACAGATCAAATGTTAAAACCCGCTCATAGTCGGCCTCAACCAGTTCGCTCGCCCACAAGCCGGTTTGGCGAGCATAGGTCTCAACCAACTGAACCTGCTCGGGTGCCCTTGCGGTGAGGGTTAGGTAATCAATGGTTTTTTCATCGATGTAAAACATAGCCGCGGTCGCCCCAAACTCTGGCGTCATATTCGAAATCGTTGCTCTGTCGCCCAAGGTTAGTGCGGCAGCGCCTGCCCCGAAAAACTCCAGGTAGGACGAAACGACGCGTTCTGCCCGCAGGAACTCGGTCAGGGCCAGGACAATGTCGGTGGCTGTAATGCCGGGTTGACGCGTTCCGGTGAGCTCAACGCCGATGATGTCGGGTAGGCGCATGTAGGACGCGCGGCCGAGCATGACGCTTTCTGCTTCTAGCCCGCCGACGCCAATGGCGATGACGCCGAGCGCATCAACATGAGGGGTATGGCTGTCGGTTCCAACGAGGGTATCAGGAAAGGCAATGCCGTCTTGGTTGTGGATGACCGGTGACATTCGCTCCAAATTAATTTGATGCATAATGCCGTTCCCCGGCGGAATGACATCAACATTCTCAAAAGCGGTTTTGGTCCAGTCAATAAAGTGAAAGCGGTCATCGTTGCGTCGATCTTCGATGGCGCGGTTTTTTTCAAAGGCATCGGGGTCGAAGCCAGCATGTTCAACGGCCAGGGAGTGATCAACGATTAATTGCGTTGGTACAACCGGGTTCACTTGCGCCGGATCCCCACCCCTTGCGGCGATGGCATCTCGTAGCCCAGCAAGGTCAACCAAGGCGGTTTGGCCCAGGATGTCATGACAGACCACGCGCGCCGGATACCAGGGGAAATCAAGATCGCGCTTGCGTTCGATCAGCTGCATGAGCGCGGCGTCAAGCAGGCTTGGGTCACACCGTCTGACGAGGTTCTCAGCGAGTACTTTCGAGGTGTAAGGCAGCTTGCGATAGCTGCCCGGGGCTAAGGCCTCAATCGCTTCTTCTGTATCGAAGTAGTCTAAGGTGGTTCCGGGTAACGGCTTTCTATATTGGCTATTGATCATCGTGCTTTATCCGTTGCGATTAGACCAGGTCACGGTTGCTGAGCTGGCGGCTTGAGTTTAGAGATAGGGTGCGGGTTGTTATAGGCCTTGGCGGTTTGACCGCTTGCAAGCTCCCTGTTGCGCGCGCTCATGATACCTTAACTTCATTCGTTCGTCCTGTGCAGCGTGCGCCATCTGGCGTGCGGTGAGCGGCAAAGGATTCGAATGCCAAGCTGTTTTTATTAATGATACAGTGAGGTCTAGTCACTTGGTAAACCTGTAACTGGGCCTAAAAATCCATTGGAGAAGATGATGAATACCGTGTCCCGGTCACATGAGGCCGAACTCATTAACGCGGCGAGCGTCTTGCAAGAGCAGCTTGGTCGCCGCCGGCGAGAAATCGATGAAGCCCGTCAACTCCCCCAGGATCTTGCGGATCAATTGGCGGATCACGGCTTTTATCGGTTGGTTGTGCCAGAGGATTTGGGCGGGCTTGGGGTGTCGCCAGAAACCTTCTGTCGAATTTGCGAAGTGTTAGCCGAAGCCAATGGTTCAACCGCATGGTGCGTGTTTATTGGTGCGACGTCACAATACTTATTTGGGGCGCTGCCTCAGGCGCAGCTTGAGGAGATGTTAAAAGATCCCAATGTCATTACCAGTGGGGTCTTTGCCGATAGTGGCACNGTCTGTTTTGAAANCCGCAACGGTGCCCCGGGTTATCGAGTCAATGGCCATTGGCGCTGGGGCTCAGGGTGTCGTAATGCGGCNTGGATCTCGGGCGGTGTTCATGAGGTGAATTCGGATGGAGAACGAATCAAAAGCGACGCGCCTTTAACCCGCGTCTTTTTCAAGCCCGATGAAGTTGAGATTCAAGATAACTGGCACGTGTCCGGCTTGCGGGGTTCCGGGTCGAGCGATTACATCGCTCAAAATGTTTGGGTGCCGGCGGCCCGATTGTCTGGCAATGTTGAAGACACGCCGCATGCCTCAAGGCCGATCTATCGGTTCCCCAAATTTGCGCTGCTTGGCTGCCCCATCGGCGCGATTTGTTTGGGGATGGCCACAGCCTGTTTGCAGGAAGTCATAAAAGTGTCCAAGCAAAAGACGCCCCAGGGCAGCCGCCGGCCCTTATCACTGCGCCCGTCTTTGCACATTGAACTCGCGGCATCAGAGACGGCCCTCAGCGCTGCAAAGAGTTTATTTTATCAGCGCATTGCGCAAGCCTGGGATCACGCGCAACTGGGGCCTGCCAGTCTGGACGATCGGCGCGGCCTTCGAACCGCAACCGTTCACCTGGTGAATACCTCGATCAACGTGATCGACAAGATGTATTCCGTGATGGGCGGAACCTCGGTGTATGAAGACTCCTGCCTGCAGCAACATTTTCGAGATGTGCACGTTGCCTCCCAGCATATGATGGTGGGTGAGCCGGTTATGGAGCTGGCGGGTCGGGTGATGTTGGACTTAGATACCCAGGCCTTGGGCCTCTGATGCAACGCGCTATAACGTTCTGGCAAGGTAATGCGATATGGATTTGAAATTTGGACTGGCAACGCCCAGTCAATTGTGGTCGCTGCAATGGGCTGATCGGCAGGCGTTGCTGAACGAGATCGATGACGGTGGCTTTACGCATGTATTCTTAGCCGATCATGTCTCTTTTCGAAATGGTGCAGGGGCTGATGGGTTTGTTGAGGCCGCAGCGCTTGCTCAACTGCACCCCAGTTTGGGTGTCATGATCAGCATTTATTTATTGCCTTTACGACATCCGCTGCCCGTGGCCCGGCAGTTGGCGTCGATGGCGAGAGTTGCGCCCGGACGGTTTACGTTTGGGGTTGGTATTGGCGGTGAAGATCCTCACGAGCTTGCTGTGTGCGGGGTTAACCCTCGGCAGCGTGGTGTTCGCGCCAACGAATCCTTGACGATCATTCAAGGNCTGCTTCGAGGTGAGACGGTGTCTTTCTCGGGGCAAGCCTTTGAAATCGATAGTGCGGTCATTCGGCCGACGCCTGCAATTGCGATTCCAACGCTGGTGGGCGGTCGGTCTGATGCGGCGCTTAAGCGCACTGCGCGGTTTGGCGATGGCTGGATTGGGGTGTGGTGCTCGGTCAAACGCTATGCGCAAGCGGTTGCAATGATCGAAGCGGAAGCCATCGCTCTCGGCCGAAACAACGTGGATTGGTGTCACGGTTACCAGCCTTGGGTTGGGGTGGATTGGAGCAGTACCGAGACGGCCAAGGCCGCGGTCAAATCCGGCATGGAAGCGTTTTATAAAATCCCCTTTGAACAGTTTGAGCGCTATACGCCGGCTGGGACGCCTTTAGAGGTTGCGGCGCAATTAGCGCCCTATGCCCGGGCTGGTTGCAAAATGTTCAACCTGAAAGTCTGCGCCGAGCATCCCGAGGAAGAAGTTGCCCTCGGTGCGGCAGTGATAGAACATTTGACGCAGCTACTGGCAGCGGATTAATGCATGGCGTTTGCGCGAGGACTTCGTCGAGGACTTCGTCGAGTACTTTGCGGGGAAAACCCCAGGGTCGCCCATTTTATTAGGCAGGGAATCAATAGGACTAAGGTAAGTCAAGCCAAGCCAAGCGGTCTCACTTGGGGAGCAGGGGGTTGCAGAACACGGTGAGCAGCCGTCAGGCGCCAGCGGTTTTTGTCAGTTCAGTGTGGCAGAGGT
>JGI20160J14292_10003339_pt1 | contig 12314 bp, 13 predicted proteins | sample COG_10_FD_14292 | JGI IMG/M metagenome (IMG submission 14292) | reverse complement strand
CTCGATAACAAGCAAGACAGCCTGCCTGAGCGACTGGAACTGACCTTCTGGCAGAAAATTGAGTACTGGCTTAACTATTGGATGGCCAAGTTGGGTGAAATNTTCCCAGAGTTGCTCAATGCAACCCGCGAATACATCATGTAAGCAGTGTATATTGCCAAACGTCACNACCAAGCACGTTTGCTTACGGTCGTCTTCGGACAAGCAGCTTGCTTGATACAAGACTTTAAGGTGTTACTGCCTCCGAAAAACAGCGCCTACCAAAACGTAGCCTTAAGCGTGAAGCATAAGCAACTGCCTGTAGGTCAGATATTCTCAGATCAAACCTAATAATTGTCTCATTACCGATTAGTCTCAAAGCATTAGCTGGCCACTTTTGGCGTGTTTTTTGACAATTTCTGGGCATTCAAAGCGTTCACCATAGGTTGCGGCAAGCTCATCACAGCGGGTAATAAACTTGTCAAAACCGTAGGTATTTACATACTGAATAAGGCCACCAGTATGGGCTGGTGCGCCAATACCCATAATTGAGCCAATGTTGCCATCGGCTACAGAGCGGAGAACGCCTGTTTGTAAACATTTGAGCGCTTCAATGACCTGTCGAAACATCAATCGATCTTTCACATCTTCATCTGGCACATGGGTGTCTTCTTTGTAATAGAGGTCATACAGGCCAGGCCAGATATTCTTAGAGCCATCTGCGTGGTACTCATAGTAACCGCCGCCGTGATGGCGCCCTCCTCGACCATGCCCATCAATCATGTCTTTGATAACTCTACGGCTGACTGTACCGTCACTCCACTTATCTTCCACACCCATTGCAGCCCAAGTCTCCCCGGCTTTTCGGGCCAACTCTAAGCTGGTTTCATCCCCCACTTGCAGAGGCCCAACCGGCATACCAATGGCTTTACCCATGTTATCTATTTTAACTGGGTGCACTCCTTCAGTGAGTAGTTGCAGTCCTTCATCAAGGTAGGTACCAAAGGTTCTGGAGGTAAAGAATCCAAGGGAGTCATTGACTACAATAGGGGTTTTACGAATCTGCTGAGTAAAGTCAAAGGCTTTGGCAAGGGCTTCATCGCTGGTCTTGTCACCCACGATAATCTCAATTAATGGCATTTTATCCACGGGTGAGAAAAAGTGTATACCGACGAAGTTTGCAGGCTTCGATGCAGCCTTTGCCAACTCGGTTATCGGCAAAGTGGATGTATTTGACCCCCAAAAACCATCATCAGACAGATATTTCTCTGTGTTGCCAATAATCTTGTTTTTGAGTTCTATATTTTCAAACACGGCCTCAATAATAAGATCACAACCCTGCAAGTCTTCATCTTTTGCGGTGGGTGTAATCAGGCCAAGTAAACTATCTGCCTGGGATTGGAACATTTTTCCTCGTTTGACCGCTTTAGCCACCAGGCCCTCTGAGTAAGACTTGCCCTTGTCTGCGGCCTCTTGAGTCATGTCTTTGAGGACGACTTCAATACCGGCCCTTGCAGCCACATAGGCTATGCCTTGGCCCATCATGCCCGCACCCAATATACCTAGCTTGCGCGTTGGGTTCTTTTCAACACCACTTGGGCGACTGGCACCCCCATTAATCTTGTTCAACTGAAAGAAGAAGGCAGTAATCATGTTTTTGGCCACTGGGCCTGTGACAACTTTAATGAACTCTCGACCCTCCACCCGCAGCATAGTATCTATGTCTAATACGGTGGATTGAAAGGCAATATCCATTGCTGCGGTCATTTGGGGCATTAGGCCGCGTGTTTGTTTATGCAGCATAGTTGGTGCCATGGCAGCGAATTGCGCGTTACGCGGCGAATTGATGGCTCCGCCAGGCACTTTGTAGCCTTTGCGGTCCCACGGCTGTGCTGTGGCTTCTTTATTGTCGGTATTTTCGCTAATCCAAGCTTTAGCTCTGGGTAGCAAATCATCAATTGATTCAACGACTTCATCAATCAATCCGCCCGCTAAGGCTTTCTCAGGGGTTAAACGCTGGCTCTTTAAAATAATATCCAGAGCTTTTTCAACCCCAATTAGCTTTGTTAGCCTCACCACGCCACCGCCAGCAGGGTAAACACACCAATAGCACATTCTGGCAGACCTATTTGCACAGACTTATGATTAAAGGCAATACGGTGATTACAGGCCAATGACAACTCATAACCCCCGCCCAAGGCGGCACCGTTAATGGCAGCGACTACCGGCACAGGGAGCTTTTCTAAACGCCTAAAGTGACCCTTGATGAATTCTCCATTGGCAAACAGCTCTTCACTTCCGCTCTCGTCCATTAGTACGAGCTCGTTGAGATCAGCACCAGCAAAAAACACTTTCTTGGCTGAGGCGAAAATCACGCCGGTTAATCCTTCTTCAGACTCTAGACGCTGAACGGTCTCATCCATAGCATCGTTATATTCAGCATTGATTGCATTTACAGGACCACTCATGTCCATAGTCACTGTGACAATGCCTTGATTGTCTTTTTCGTAGTTAAAAACACCCATTATTAAAACCTTTTCGAATTCTTAAACTGTCTTGAAACAATTATTTTTACTTAAACACGCTCGATTAAGCAGGAAATACCCATACCGCCACCCACACAGAGGGACAACATGGCGCGCTTTAGTTGGCGACGCTCTAATTCATCTAGCATAGTACTAACCAACATCGCACCTGTAGCACCTAAAGGGTGACCCATTGCTATAGAACCACCGTTAACATTAGTAATGGCATGATCAATATCTAGATCCTTCATGTAGCGAAGCGCGACAGAGGCAAAGGCTTCATTGATCTCCCAAAGATCGATATCATTCGGGGTTAGACCTGCGGTCTTAAGACATTTTTTTGCTGCCGGCCCGGGTCCTGCAAGCATAATGATAGGATCTGATGCGAGGATGGATCCAGCGACAATTCGGCCTCTCGGTGTTAAATTAAGGTCTTTTCCAGCTTGCTCAGACCCAATGAGTACGGCACTAGCGCCATCAACAATGCCAGAAGAATTCCCGGAGTATGTACATGAGAAATATTCTCTAAAGTATTGTATTTATTTAAAATAATTTCGTCAAAAGCCATATTTCCCATCATTTCAAATGATGGTCTTAAGCCAGCTAAGGCCTCCATGGTAGTATCGGGCTTGATAAAGTCATCTTTCTCTAAAATCATCAAGCCATTTTTATCACGCACGGGAATGACCGACCTGTCAAAGTAGCCATTGTCTCGGGCATGGGCTGCACGACGCTGGGACTCTACAGCATAAGCATCTACGTCATCGCGACTGTAACCATCAATGGTCGCTATGGTGTCTGCGCCTATACCTTGGGGTACAAAGCTTTGACTAATAGCGAAAGCTGCGTCACCTGCCATAGCACCTCCATCAGACCCCATGGGTACGCGTGACATGCATTCAACGCCACCGGCAACCACTAACTGCTCCCAACCTGAAGCGATCTTCTGAGCACCTGTATTCACAGCCTCTAGGCCAGAAGCACAGAAACGATTAAGCTGAACTCCGGCGACAGATTCGTCCCAACCGGCATTCTGGACGATCATTTTTGCAATATCACTGCCCTGCTCACCAATTGGTGACACGCATCCCATCACAACATCATCGACATAAGAGGTATCAAGGTCATGACGCTCCTGTAAGGCGCGTAAAAGACCCGCACCTAAGTCGATAGGCTTCACTTCATGCAATGAGCCTCCTGGCTTTCCTTTGCTGCGTGGCGTTCTTATCGCATCATAAATATAAGCTGTATTACTCATAATTGCCTCTCAATAATCTTAAAAAATTTTAACTCGATCATTACTACATATTGGGCCAAACCAGGAAGTCAGGAAACTAACCAAAGTTGGTTTTTAGGCCACTTTACTAGGTCCCTGTATACTTTGGCGCCCGCTTCTCAGCGAACGCTAACATGGACTCTTGTAAGTCATTAGACCTTAGGCTGGTCATCATGGTAAACATACCGTTCACTAAAAGGCTTTGCTCTGTAGTAAGAGTTTCACTTTGCTGGAGCATGAACTTCGTGCCTCGAACAGCCATGGGCGGATTAGCCGCAATTTGATTCGCAAGAGCCATACCAGCGTCATATGCAGCCTCAGCAGTGTCATAAACGTCGTTGACCAAGCCAATTTTTTCCGCTCGGGCTGCATCGATATCTTTAGCGCTATAAGCGAGCTCGGCTACATGACCTGCGTTCAGTATCTTTGGTAGTCGCTGCAGTGTACCAACATCCGCCACTAAGCCAATGCGTGTTTCACGGACACTAAAGTTGCTGTCGGCCGATGCAATTCTTATGTCGCAGGCGGTTATCATATCAATTCCTGCGCCCAAACAGTGGCCATGAATAACAGCTATCACCGGCAACGGGCATTTAGCAAGAGAGGACATCGCATCTTGAAATCGCGTTGTACCCTCAAGTTGCCTAAGATTAGCTACCGCTTCTGACTCTCCGGCAGGTCTCTGATGAGAACCCATGCCACTCTGCACCAAATCAATACCGACACAAAAATGCTTGCCACGACCTGCTACTAAAACCACTCTAATATCTTCATCTCCGCAAGTGCACTTAAAGCCTCGGGAATAGCCAACCAAAAGGCTTCATTCAAGGCATTGTACTTATCAGGCCTATCAAGCCATATGGTGCCTACACCGCCGTTTTTCTCTATCGATACCACTTCTGAGGAAAAATTCATCACTTACTGCTCCTTAACATTTAACCCTATATATTTCTTAGTAGCCTGCAGATCCATCCATGATCGAGCCATATAAAGCCTGATCAAGAATCTGATAGCTGTTTGTCCGAGGCATCATCACATAAATGGTGTCATTACCCACCTGCTCAATATGAAAAGACTGCTTACGTAAATCGCCTTTCACTAATTTGAAGGTGCCCGTAGTAGTTATATCTGTTTGAATTCTTACAAAAACGGGTTGAGCAAAGCCTGGAAGGTTCTCTGACACGTAGTCTGCAAACTCTAGCGGGTCAAACACTTGACCAGGATTGAGCGCAATTGAGGCCATACCTGCCTTGCCCTCAGTTGCTGGAACATCAACCCCATAAACATTTGCTATCTCAACTTGCGAGTTAGCATTTAGTATTTCACCTACTTCATTGGTCGATACATTTTCTGAACGCCAACGGAAGGTATCCCCAATACGGTCAACAAACTGGTAATGGGGCTTTCCCATGGAAAACCCAACATCCACCTCGGTGATTAAATCCCCTGTATTAAACCAAGCATCGCCATCTTTTAGCACATTACGCAGTGTCTTAGCCTCTGAGGCTGCTTTATCGGTGTAGCCATCAAACCGATAGCGATCGTCAATTTCTGCTAGCAGCAACCCGGGGTTACCAGGCTCTACGGGGATATATTTGCCATTTTCATCCAGAACTATCTCATCTTGCTCTATATCATATTCAACCAATAAGATCGTCCCAGGACAGTAGCCAATGGTTTTATTTTTATTAAAGGCATTTATAAACGAAACGTTGCCCTCACTGGAGCCATAAAACTCACAAACACGGTCAATACCAAATCGTTGTTTAAACTCATCCCAAACATCGGGCCGTAAGCCATTTCCAAACACCCTATCAAGGGGATTGTTCTTTTCTTCCGGACAGGGAGGTTGCGTAACTAAATAACGGCATAACTCGCCTACATAGAAAAAGATAGTGCAATGATACTTCTGAATCTCAGGCCAAAAAGCTGATGCTGAAAACTTTCGCCGCAGAAACATCGAAGCACCACTAAATATGGCACTGTTAACGCCACAGATAAACCCTGTTCCGTGGAAAAGAGGCAAGCAAAGGTACATACGATCGTTTGGCTTGGCTCTCACACCCGCTCTACTGAAGGACATACCTGCAGCTAATAAACGGCGCTGACCAACCTTAGCGGCTTTTGGCATGCCCGTGGTGCCCGAGGTAAAGATATAAAACCCGTATCCCCGGCCAAAATAGTTTTAGTGTCATCCAGATTCGTCTTCGGATATTGTTCAAGCTGAGCCATAATATCCTCCATGGGTTCTGGAGCTGACTCTTCTCGCGAATCAGCAACCCAAAGGATATCTGTATCATCCATGTCCAACTCTGCCCGGACATCAAGAACACTGCCAAATATTTCTTCTCCGGCGAGGCATTTCACTGATTTTGTGATATTGATACAATGAGCTAACTGGGCGCCAACCAGACCAGGATTGACCATGCCAGCGATAGCACCAATCTTTTGAAGCGCCATCGTGCCAGCAAGCATCTCAATCCGATTCTCCATGATTACAGCTACACAATCGCCTCGCTTAACACCACGCTCAACTAATGCGTGAGCCAGAGAATTAGTCAACTGATTAAACTCACCCCAGGAGACTTCTCGACCTTCAAAAACAATCATGTTTCTATCAGGTTGTCGAGCGACTGTGTCCTCTAAAACCATTGCTATTGACGCTGGGTCATCACTCCCAGGGAGCTTTGCCAGCAACACTGGCAGGGCTCGAGCAACATCAGAAACGACGCGCAGAGTCTCTCTAGCATTAGTAAACACACCCATTTTACCGCCTCCCCAAGGACTGAATAGTGAGCTTTGCCAACTGCGACATATGCACCTCATCCGGTCCATCAGCAATTCTGCAAAAACGACTAGTAGTAAAAATATGAGCCAGTGGTGTGTCTTGTGAGACACCCATTCCACCAAAAATCTGCATGGCACGGCTAGACACGTCCTCACACATCTTGGGAGCCACGATTTTTAACATAGAGATTTCGGCACGGGCAGCATCCACACCATATTTGTCCATCTTCTCTGCTGCAGACAACACTAGAAGACGGCACTGTTCTATGTCACATCGACTTCGTGCAATTTCGTGCTGCACGCTTGTCTTTTTGCTTAACGCCTCTCCAAAGGCTACCCGACTTACGGCACGCTCACACATGAGTTCAAGACTTCGCTGAGCCATACCAACAAACATCATTGCGTACTGGAAACGCCCTGGCCCAAGACGACCCTGGGCAATTTCAAAGCCTCTGCCCTCTCCTAAGATAAGGTTAGTGACAGGAACTCTCACATCTCTGAATACCACATCACCTTCACCCCCAGGCGAGTGATACTCACCAAACACTCTAAGTGGTCGTGCGATCGTTACTCCAGGAGTATCCGTTGGTACCAGTATGGTTGAATGCTGCTGATGCCGAGGACCATCGGGGTTAGACTTTCCCATCACCAACATTAACTTACATTTTGGCCCGATGACATTGGTCGTCCACCATTTGCGGCCATTTAGCACGTACTCATCGCCATCACGCTCTATTTTTAACTCCATATTTGTCGCATCCGATGAGGCGACATCAGGCTCAGTCATAGCATAAGCAGATCGAATCTCACCTTCCAGCAAAGGATTCAACCATTGCTCCTGTTGTTCTGGAGTACCATATTTAGCGAGCACCTCCATATTGCCTCGATCTGGCGCATTACAGTTGAATATCTGCTGAGCCCATGCCGAGCGGGACATGGTCTCAAACAAAGGGGCTATTTCAAGATTTGTCAGCCCTGGGCTCCAAGGCTTGTACTCTGCGGGGAGAAAGAGATTCCAAAGCCCTTGGCTACGAGCTTCTTGCTTAAGGTCTTCAAACCATTCTGGATATTGCCACATATTTTTGTGGTCATTGGTAAACTCGTCATAATCGGATTCGCGAGGATAAATATGTTCATCCATGAAAGCACTCAATCGTGCGTTCAAGTCTTCTGCCCGCGGTGTTAATTCAAAACCCATTAGCTTCCCTCTTTAACGTGATTAAGGATTGTTAGATCAATCCAGTTATTTTTCTCATAAGTTTATTCATGCCACCTATCCAGCGGTCATAGTTAGTCGTTTTGTTGCGCATGTACTCAAGGACTATTGGGTGCGGCAAGATAATAAAGCTCTCTTTTCGCAACTCCTCAACCACAGTATCTGCAAGTTCTTCCGGCTCAATCATGCCATTGCTTGCTGCCGCTGCTGTAGCATCATTAGCCACTTCAGTCATGGGTGTTCGAACTGCTTGCGGGCAGAGCATGGACACCTTAATGCCTTCATGCTGGTGATGTATCGCCAACCATTCGCCAAACCCCACTGCAGCATGTTTAGTGACTCCATAGGCTGCACCGCCAATTTGATTTAATAAACCTGCTGCGGAGGAAGTATTAAGCAGATACCCTCCGCCTCGTGCCACCATTCGAGGAACGAGGTGTCTTGCTGCAAAAACGTGAGACATGACATTAATATCCCAGATCATCTGCCATTCGGCATTTGGAGATTCAAGATTTTCACCCATTCCTACGCCAGCGTTAGAGCAAAAGAGGTCAATCGCGCCAATCTGACTTTCTGTATCTTCAATGACTCTAATAATGTCATCTTCAACCGCCACATCAGCCATCATGGCAACACCATCGACCATGGATGCAGTGTCTTGGGCATTACTCAGGTTAATATCAACGGCAACCACTTTTTTGGCTCCCTCAGCATGGAAGCGCACAGCCAGAGCCCGGCCAATGCCGCTACCTGCACCTGTAATTACTATAATTTTATCTTTTAACTCCAAGACTCTTACCCCTTATTAATGTCATAAAATCTTATACTAGCTGACCTAGATGTTCTTTTCTAAACGGCTTTATATCATCTGGTCTGTCATCTCTGATCATGTCGACCCAAGATGGATTAGAAATGAGCGCTCTACCCACAGCGACTAAATCAAATTCGTTATCGGACAAACGCCGCTCTAATTCATCTAGGCTGGCAGGTTCTGCCTCTCTAAACGTCACTTCACCAGGTACGGGAATAAAATCAGCATTTAAGCCAACGCTTCCCACTGTAATGGCTGGTTTACCGGTTATTTTGCGAGTCCACCCCGCAAGATTCAAATCACTTCCTTCAAACTCTGGCTCCCAAAACCTCCTTTGAGAGCAATGGAATATATCAACGCCAGCCTCTGACAGGGGTAGCAAGAATTGCGAAAGCTCCTCAGGAGTCTCTGCCAGTCGAGCCGTGTAATCCTGCTGCTTCCACTGAGACCAGCGCAAGATGACTGGGAAATCAGGTCCTACAGCCGCCCTAACGGCCTTAATGATCTCTATGGCAAAACGACTACGATTATCCATGGATCCCCCATAACCGTCTTCACGCTGATTAGTCCCTTCCCAAAAGAACTGGTCGATCAGGTAACCATGGGCACCATGCAACTCAACAGCATCAAAACCGACTTCTTTTGCATCTGCAGCACCTTGAGCAAAAGCAGCAACCACATCATCGATGTCCTGCTGAGTCATGGTTCTGCGATTAACCTTACCCGGAACATTCATTCCCGATGGACCATAGCCTGGCACATCTCCCTCTGGGGGAGTTCCAGTCTTACGCATTGCACCTACATGCCATAGTTGAGGTGCAATTTTACCGCCATTTTCATGGACAGCTTCTACCACTCTTCTCCAACCGGCGAGTCTTTCTTTACCGTGAAAATAAGGAACTCCAGGATAACCGCTTGCCCCTATGTGGCCCACACAGGTACCCTCGGTAATGATCAGTCCCACACCTCCTTCTGCCCGTCGTCGATAATAGTCCACCACATTGTCACCAGGAACATTATCATTGGGTGAAAAGTTACGGGTCATAGGTGCCATTACAATTCTATTATCTAGAGTCAAACTTCCTAGTTTAAATGGCTGAAATAGGGAATTTTCTGAAGTCATNATTAATCATATCTCTGTNGTATTTAATTAACAGTCAAGTATTACTCATAATAAGGTGACTAACCCTATTATTTATTGACCGACCAGTCTCTTTCTTAAAAATTCATAATTTCTATGGTTTTAAGCCATAACATAGATGGTTGCCATCGCCCCAATCAGCGCCGCCGACATGGCCACGAGCACTCTTGGCGAACCCATGAGCAAATTAGCCGTAGCTGGGAAAGCCAAAGTCTTTGTCAACGAGGCTAGTTTGTCAGCATGATGGTCACTACCAAAGGTGTCCAAAAGAGTCTCTGCACAATCGCGGCGACTACGATAACGAACGATACCAGTGGAAGTCCAGTTATCAGCCTCGTGGCAGTTGAGATTTTCAATATTCTTAGCAGCGGCGATGGCTACGAAAAATGGATGGCCTGCTCGCCTCAACATTCCAGCCATAAAAGTTTTGGTATACCTTTGAAGTAACTTGGACGATTCCCTTTTGGGGGATTTAAGCTCCAGCAAATTGATCATAAACCATTCGCGCCCATCATCTTTTTCCAAAAAATGCCGCAAATTAGATAGATTATCAGCATTTACTCCTTTGGACTCAAATTGCTGCATGTAGTACTCAACCTCAGCCTGAGATAACTTACCTTTAATCCCAGAATACCAAAGCCAAAACACTGTATAAAGCACAGCCATCACTATCCAAATTATCGTAATATCCAAACTAAAATCCTCTTTTTAATTAAGTGAGCACAGCTGTTAAACTATCAAATAGCAAGTCAGCCCCTCTGCGGCATCCCACGAACCATTGTCAGAAACTCCATCTTAGTTCCAGCTCTTCGATGCTCACTGAGTGCTTGATAATCCTCGTCGGCCCACCAGCCTTTTGCTGCCTGTTCAGATGGGAAACTAAAAATTATCATGCGCCCTGATCTCGGGGACATACCCTCCATAGCAGTGGGATTGTCGTCAAAAGTAATAAACTGGCCCCCATAACGCTTCAATAGCGGAAAGAATCCTTTCTCGTACTTTCGGTACTCCTCTGAATCAGTTACTTTTAGATTCACTACCATGTATACCGGCACATCAGACATCTAAATACCCTCACTTAGTTTTGCTCTCAAATTGTTTTTAGCCATTCCGCCACAGCTATTCCGATTTGCGCTGGAGAATCCTCCTGAATAAAATGTGTGCCCGCAACTGTCACTTCTTTTTGATTAGGCCAGGTGCGACAAAACTTTCGCGCTTTGCCCGTTAAAATTGACCCGGGGTCTGCATTGATAAAAAGCTTGGGCAATTCCTGGTTACTTGCCATCCATTCACCATAACTGGTTACCAAATCAACCATATGAGGTGGCTCTCCATCGATTGGAATTTGGCGAGGCCAGTTTAAGGTTGGCTGTCGATCAGCTGCTTTGGTAAACGCCTTACGGTATTGATTCATCTCCTCCTCGCCCATCTGCCGTATCACTGAACTTGGCAGTACAGCTTCAACAAACATATTGCGCTGCAAGACCAAGTCTTCACCCTTATCTGAACGGAAACCCTTAAAAATACCACGCGCTGACTCAGGCCAGTCATCCCAAGTCATCGGGCAGACTATGGCTTCCATATAGGCAATACCCTTGACTGCCTCAGGGTGGTGCTTTGCCCAGTGAAAACCAAGAGCACTCCCCCAGTCGTGAATTACAAAGGTTACATCTTCAGCAATATTGAGTTCTTCAAGTAATCCAGCCAAGTACGCATAGGTAATCTCAAATGAGTAGCGCTCAGGTCCCTCGCTATCAGGAAGCTTCTCGGAGTCGCCATGGCCAATTAAGTCTGGGACTATCACTCGCCCGATACCCTCAAGATGAGGAATAACATTCCTCCATAAATAAGACGAAGTTGGATTGCCGTGCAGCAGGACAATAGGAGCACCGTCACCGACATCGATATAAGCAATATTTTTGCCGTTGATGCTTTTAAAACACTTGCCATAGGGCACTGAGGCTGAAATCACAGGCTTCCCTTTACACTAGTAGAGAATTAATTATCTTGTTTATTCAAAATACAGGTCCATAATACTATATTTACATTATGGCATGGTCAATGCCATAATTAAATTTTGGTGCTTGCGTGTATTACGCAGTGGATGTGATCGAGTTATTGAACTTTTCAAGCGAAAAAAAATAGAGGGTGCGCAATGAAAATATTTTACAGCGTAGTGCTTATTACCTACCTGGGATGGTTTACATGGTACGGAGGCACTGGCCAACCTGTATCCCCAAATGAAGCAGAGGCTTACAAAGCAGAATTACAAGCTAATGCCAAGAATCGAGATCGAGATTTTTCTGACCCTATTAAATACATGGATCGATTAATTAAAGATGATGATGGCAATGAATTCATCATGGTCAATCTCATTCGTTATCGAGAAAAAGCCCAGTATCCGGCTACATCTCCATGGGCTAATGAAACTGACCCAATGTTAGCAGATAACCGATATGGTGCTGGTATAGTGCCACTGCTCCTGAAGAGAGGAAGCTTGCCAATTTTTGTCTCGACAGTAGCTGGAGAATTTATTAACGAGACTAGTCAGAAAGAATGGGACTACGTCGCAATGGTGC
>JGI20160J14292_10003331_pt1 | contig 12331 bp, 13 predicted proteins | sample COG_10_FD_14292 | JGI IMG/M metagenome (IMG submission 14292) | reverse complement strand
ACATTTTTATGCAAAATCACAAGATGTTGTGTTAAAAAGGGCATATAATTACAGCATCTTGTATAAATTGAATTTATGAAGTCTCAAGCACAGCTAGAATTCCCGCAATTTAAAGGCGAGGTTTTAACGCAACTTCCTGACGATTTATTTATCCCGCCTGAAGCTTTAGAAATCTTCTTAGAGGATTTTTCTGGTCCAATGGATGTATTGCTTTACTTAATTCAAAAGAAAGATATTAATATTTTGGATTTAGACATTTCTGAAATTACAGATCAGTACATCCAATATATTGAATTAATGGATTCATTAAAAATAGAGCTTGCAGCTGACTATTTGGTAATGGCTGCTACCCTTGCTCAAATTAAATCTAGAATGTTAATTCCTCAGTCCGAAGAAGAAGAGGAAGAGCAAGATCCTCGATCAGAACTTATTAGAAGGTTGCAGGAATATCAAAGGTACAAAAGCGCATCAGAATCTATTTCTAATTTACCTAGATTAGACAGAGATTTTTTTCTTGCATCAACTGCCTTACCAAAATTTAAAGAGCGTGAGGCAGCTTTAGACATATCTGCTCAAGAACTTGCAGTAATATTTAATGAGGTTTCAACTCGACCTAAATTTTCAGCACATCATGAAATCCACTTTGAGGAATTATCTACCCAGGACAGAATTGCTTTGATTTTATCAATTCTCAATAAAAGAAATGTAATCCAATTTTTTCAAACATATCAGAAAAAAGAAGGGAAGCAGGGTGTGGTTGTTGCATTATTGGCCTCTTTAGATCTGGCAAAAGATGGGCATGTGGAGCTTATTCAAAACAAAGACTCTAATCAACTTTATCTTAAATCAACCAATCGAGGAGTTCACTAGATGACTGATTTACAAAACTTACCCAATATTGTTGAATCCATTCTCTTTGGCGCCGGAAGACCCATGCGTTTATCTGAGATGAAAACCCTAATGGGATCTCAGAACATAGAAGTAGATTTACCCAGCATCAAAGTAGCTTTAAATTCTTTAGAGGAAAGATACGCTCAGAGTTCCATTGAAATCAAAGAGGTAGCATCAGGTTTCAGGATGCAGGTAAGAGAGAATTATGGTGACTGCCTTTATCCTTTATGGAATGACACATCAAGCAGACTTTCAAAAGCATTAATGGAAACTGTATCCATAATTGCATACAAACAACCAGTAACGAGGGGTGATATTGAAGACATTAGAGGCGTTACTGTTAGCACCCAAATAATTAGATCATTGCTTGATAGAGAGTGGATCAAAGTATCAGGCTATCGCGATGTTCCGGGTAGACCTGCTGTATATGAAACCACTAAAACATTTTTAAATGATCTAAATCTCAGATCAATCAATGATTTGCCACCATTGCCTGAGGCTTTGCCAGCGGAAGATGCCCTGGATCAACTAGAAGCTGGATAGCTCTATGCTGCGACTGCAGAAATTCTTGGCTCAAGCCGGCTTGGGTTCGCGGCGCTCATGCGAACAGCTCATTAAAGACAATAAAGTTTATGTGAATGGCAAGCTGGCTGTCTTAGGAACTAAAGTCATCGAAACTGATGAAGTCACTTTTGGGGGCGAGAGAGTGCTTTTAAAAACAGCAGACTTAAAAGTAATCATGCTCAATAAACCCCGTGGAGTATTATCTTCAAAAAAAGATGATAAGAAAATTAAGCTTGTGTTTGATTTTCTTCCAAAAGTTCAAAATGAGCCTGACTGGATTGCTGTTGGAAGACTAGATATCAATACCTCTGGGTTGATGCTATTTACAAATGATGGGACTTTTGCCCATCAACTCATGCACCCTTCATTTAAGATCGATAGAGAATATCTGGTAAGAGCAAGAGGCCATTTCAATGAGCAGAAGAAAAAAAATATGCTCTCAGGTGTGAAAATTGAAAATGAAGTTTATAAATTCTCAGATATCGTTCCAGGAGAAAAACAGANCTCGAATCAATGGTTTTCAGTTTGCATGCTTACTGGAAAAAATCGCGAAGTCAGAAAACTCTTTGAATCTCAAGATTTAGAAGTTAGCAGATTAAAAAGAGTTAGGATAGGACCAATTTTTTTACCTTCCACTCTTAGGGAGGGCTCATGCATGAACTTAACCGAATCTCAAATTCAAGAACTCCAAAATTATGGAAAGTGATAAAGCTCACAAAGCTTTATTAAAAATTTCTACAGAAAAGAATTTCGGCTTATTAAGGAGATATCTTGAGAAGTCAGAACCAATAGAAATAAAACTTTCATCATTGCCGCTAGTTGAATACCTCTCATCGGTTGTAGTTAGCCAACAACTATCTACCAAAGCAGCAAAAACTATTTGGTCAAGAGTTCATCCTCTTGTTAAAAGTTATACCAATTATGCAAATCTAGATGCAGAACTTCGCTTAGGGGGCTTATCAAGATCAAAAGCAAACTATGTTATTGGGCTGATAGGCAATTTAAATTTATCTACTCTGCAAAAAAATGATCTAATGAAGATGTCAAATATTGAATTTGAAAGCTTGCTTCTTGCTAACAAAGGAATTGGACCATGGTCAGTCCAAATGGCTAGAATGTTTTATCTAGGGGATGCGGATGTCATGCCTATCAATGATCTCGGCATCAAACACGCCCATGAGCATTTTTTTAGTGAGCATGCGTTGAATGAAAAATTTTATGAGCCATTTAGACCTTGGAGAACTTATTTGAGTCTTTTTATGTGGCAGTCACTTTCTTAGATAGATCTGCATATTCAAAATAGTGCTGTTTTGAATCAGAGCTTTCTTCGCTAAAAAACCACAAGTAACAATTCACAAGATCACTAGGAGTTTTAAGGGTATTAGGATTTTCAGCAGGTCTTGCAGACGCCCTCATTTTTGTTTGGGTTGCCCCAGGGTCAAAGTTAAACACTTTAATAGAAGAGGTTGTTTCTAACTCATTGGCAAAAATTTCTGCTAATCCTTTTAAACCAAATTTTGAAACTGAGTAGGCGCCCCAAAAAGCCCTACCCATATTTGCAACTCCAGAAGAAGTAAAAATAATTCTTGGCAGCATTGATGTTTCAAGAATTGTTTTTAGGGTTTTGGTAAGCAGAAAGGGAGCCCTGAGATTAACATTTAAAACCTCATCCCATCGTGACAATTCGTAATCTTCTAAAGTTGTCATTGTCCCCAAGATGGCAGCATTATGAATGATGCCATCCAGCGATATAAACTCCTCAGCAATTGCATTGTGAATTTCATGCGCTGATTCATTATTTAATAGACTGAGATCAGCCTGTAAGATTAAGTGTTTTTGAGATTTAAAAGAGTGATCAAGCTGATCATAGACTGTATCTAGCTTAGAAGCATCCCTGCCTAAAAGAATAATATTAGACCCCAACTTTGAAAACTCAACTGCTAAAATTTTACCAATTCCATCGGTTGCACCGGTAATAAGTATTGTTCTGTGAGAAAGATCCATTGTTATAGCTGTGAAATTAATTTATAGAGGTCACTTGGGTGTTCGGCTCCAAGAATATGTTCGCTATGATCTTTAGCTTTAAGTGAATAGCCAAAATAACAAGCAATCACTTGTGTCCCTGCATTTATTCCTGCTTCGAGATCTTTTTTATGATCACCAACATAGACACATTCAGCAGGATGCAGGCCTAAATCTTTACATCCTCTTAAAATTCCTTCAGGGTCTGGTTTGATAGCATTTAAGTGATCNGGACATATTAGAGTTTTGCAATTTTTAAAGGCAATCTCATTCACCAAGATTGGCTTTGCAAAACGTAGGGGCTTGTTAGTTACAATTCCATAAGGGATATTATCCTTCTCTAATGAGGACAACATCTCTTCAATGCCATCAAAAGCGCCTCCATGCTGCAAAAGGTTTAATTCGTATTCTTCCAAGAGCTCATCTCTTAAAACAGCACACTGCTCATCCGATATATCGATGTTGAAGCCTAAGCTTGTTAGCTTCCAACTTCCATCAGATACATGGCTCCTGATGATTTCAGGATCAAGTTTTGGTTGATTATGTCTTTCAAGTAAATTGTCTAAGCTCGCAATAAAGTCGGGAGCCGAATCTAAAAGAGTGCCATCAAGATCAAACAGCACACCTTTAGGCATTTTTAGACCCATGCATCATATAGTTTACTCCAAGGTCATTATTCAAATTTGCGGTATGGAAAATTGGATTGTAAAACATCCCCTTACTTTCAATTAATTTTATGCCAGCACTTCGCATATACCTCTCTAACTCTGATGGCTTAATAAACTTTTCCCATTCATGGGTTCCTTTGGGCAAAATATTAAAAATATATTCAGCACCAACAATTGCAGTAACAAAGGATCTTGCATTTCTATTTAAAGTAGAAAGAAACATTTGGCCATTAGGTTTCAGAAGATCAGAACAAGCTTTGATAAGCCGACCAGGGTCTGGAACATGCTCAATTACCTCCAAGCAGGCAACCACATCAAAAGACTCCTTTTCTTTTTTTACCAATTCTTCAGCAGTGATTAATCTGTAATCGATATTAATTTGTTTTTTTTCTGCATGGAGTTGAGCAACACCAATGTTAGCTTCTGTTACATCTATAGCAGTTACTTGAGCTCCTTTTGCATTAAGAGCCTCTGCTAGGAGACCGCCACCACATCCTACATCTAATACCTTTAAACCATTTACGGATGATTTTTGATCTATATAGTTTGCCCTAAGGGGATTTATTACATGTAAAGGTTTAAAGTCACCAGTTGGATCCCACCAACTCTCCGCTATTTCGGCAAACTTATTTACTTCGTTTTGATCAATATTTTGAGTCATAAACACTACTTCTTTTAAAGTGGCAGATTACATCATTGCATGCAAGAATAGGTAAGTTTATTATTTTTTATATAAGGAAGCTAACACTATGTCAGATAATCCAGTTGCTATTGTTACCGGGGGAAGCCGAGGTGTTGGAGCTGCGACAGCAAGAATGCTCTCTGAAAATGGTTGGAATGTTGTTATCACATGCTCCTCTTCTTTGAAGGATGCAGACCAAGTAGCTAAAAATTGTACAAATGAAAATGCAGAAGTTGTTGCATTGCAAGCTGATGTTTCAAAAGATCTCGAGTGCATAGCAACCATTAATAAAGCTATAGAAAAATGGGGGAGAATTGATGCTCTTATTAATAATGCTGGGACAACTAAATTTGCTTGGGATCATTCCGATCTTGATAGCCTTACTGCTGAAGATTTTCAATATATTTACGGCGTAAATGTTGTAGGGCCATTTCAAATGGTTAAAGCTGCAAAAGAGCATTTATTAAAAAGCGAAAATCCATGCGTTGTAAACATCTCCTCTATTGCTGGAATAAAGGGAATAGGCAGTTCAGTTGCTTACGCGTCCTCAAAGGGAGCTTTAAATACAATGACTTTATCCATGGCAAGGAACCTAGGGCCAATTAGGGTGAATGCAGTGTGTCCTGGATTTATTGAGGGAGAATGGTTAAAAAAGGGTATGGGTATTGAAATGTATGAAGGAACAAAAAAGCACATTCAAAACACAGCCCCTCTAGGTAAGACATGTTCTCCAGAGTCAATTGCTGAAGTTATCATAAATTTAGTTGAAAAGAGCGAGTTAATTACTGGGCAGTTAATTACAGTAGATGGGGGAGTCAGCTTGAACTTATAGTTAAATTTTTTAACTTGCTGTAGTTCAGCTACATTATAAATACCCCAAAAATATTGTTTTGATAGGTTTTATTTTAAATATTGACAATAACCATGAAATAATTTGCAATGGACTACAAGTTTAAATAATTAGTATTTTTATGCATATAGCTGCCTTAAAATCCCCAGACTCTAGAGATCATCGCTCAGTAATTCATCCAGATACAGTTAAAAAAATTACAGAATTATCTGGCGTAACTGTCTCATTTGAGTCAGGAATAGGAAACGGAATTAATGTCTCAGATCAAACTTTTATTGAGCTTGGTTTAAACGCTATATCAAGAGATGAATGCTTGTCTCAGGCCAATTTTATAATTACTCCATCACCATTGACTATCGATGAATCAAATAAAATTCAATCAGGCTCTACAGTTTTGGGTATGCTGAATCCCTTTCATGCAGTTGATGAGCTAAAAGCGCTAAATCAATCAAAAATTAATGTTGTTAGTATGGAATTTATACCAAGAATAACGAGAGCCCAAAAAATGGATGTCTTAAGTTCTCAAGCTAACCTCGCAGGCTATGCAGCAGTTTTGGAAGCTGCTCAGCACCTATCTTCCGCTCTTCCNATGATGATGACAGCCGCTGGAACACTTAAACCAGCCAGGGTATTTGTAATAGGTGTTGGGGTTGCTGGTTTGCAAGCTATAGCAACTGCAAAAAGATTGGGTGCTAGGGTCGAAGCATTTGATACTAGAGATGTTGTTGAGGAGCAGGTTAAATCTTTGGGTGCAAAGTTTGTAAAAATAGATCTTGGAGATACCGGTCAGACAGACCAAGGATATGCTAAAGAGCTTACTCCTGAGCAAATAGCAAAGCAAAAAGATCTTCAAAGCCAAGTATGCGAACGATCAGATATAGTCATAACAACAGCTCAAATTTTTGGGAGGCCTGCCCCTAAAATCATTGACGAAAGTACGATTAAAAAAATGAAACCCGGAAGCGTTATTCTTGATATGGCTGTAGAAACGGGTGGTAATGTGGAAGGATCTATTGTTGATGAGGTTGTGAGTATTAATGGAGTTAAAGTAGTCGGGGTTTCTTATTTAGCTTCTAGAGTATCGAGTCATGCTTCTTTTGCTCTCTCAAATAATATTATTAACTGGNTTGCTGATTTTTATAATGAAGANACCGCACAAATNNATTTTGATTTTGAGGATGAAGTGATACANAGCAGCGTGCTAGCTTATGAAGGAAAAATTATGAATGAGAGGTTTGCATAATGGAAATNTATATTTTATTGGGCTTTGTTTTATTGCTATCNATNTTNTTAGGNCTAGAACTTATCTCAAAAGTNCCCAGCACACTTCATACNCCNTTAATGTCAGGGGCTAANGCTATCTCTGGAATTGCATTGGTGGGNGCNTTAATGCTTTCAAGCGCTGGTCAGATGCAAGANATATTAGCCTTTGGCGCAATTTTATTTGCTTCAATAAATGTATTTGGTGGCTATTTAGTAACTAACAGAATGTTAAGCATGTTCAAGAAGAAATAAATTATGGAAAATATAGCTAATATTCAGGTCATTCAAAACATTGTTTACATCATCTCCTCTGTGATGTTTATTCTTGGAATTAAAATGCTTGGGAAGGAGGCTACAGCAGTTAAAGGAAATTATTTATCTGCTCTTGCCATGTTTTCTGCTGTTGGAATAACCTGCTTAAGCCTTGATATAGATTTAAAGATAATACTTGCAGGTGTTTTACTGGGTGGCCTAATAGGCTCTTTAATAGCTATCAAAGTGAAAATGACAGCTATTCCAGAGATGGTTGCTTTATTTAACGGTTTCGGTGGCTTGGCAACATTTTTAATTGCATGGTCTCAATTCAATGAGCCTAGTAACTCTGTGTTTCAGCATGTCTTAATAATGCTAACAATCTACATTGGAGGTATCACATTTTCTGGCTCCCTCATAGCTTATGGCAAGCTTTCTGAAAAGCTTAAGCTTGGGAAAGGCTCCATGATTACAAATATTTTTATATCATTCTTTTATCTCAGCATGCCTGCTTTAATATATGTGGTAGCTGAGCCTTCTCTATCTGGGTTAATCCCACAGGTACCATCTTATTTTTCAATTTTTTTAGTTTTAACCTTGGTTGCTGGAATTGGTTTTGTGATGCCGATAGGTGGTGGAGATATGCCTGTTGTTATCTCTCTGCTTAATTCACTTTCAGGAATTGCGGCAGCGTTTGCAGGTTTATTGTTACTCAATAATGTACTAATTGTAGCTGGATCGCTTGTTGGAGCCAGTGGATTAATTTTGACTATTATCATGGCCAAGGCTATGAATAGAACTATCACGAATATTCTATTTGTTGGATACGCATCAGTCAGTCAGGCAAGCTCCTCTGAGGAGCAGGGTGAAGTCAAACCCATTACGTCTGATGATGCCTACCTAATCCTTGAAAATGCATCTAGTGTCTTGGTGGTTCCTGGCTATGGTATGGCAGTTGCTCAAGCTCAGCATGTCGTCCGAGAACTGGGAGAGCTTTTAGAAGAGAATGGAACAGAGGTGAAATATGGAATTCATCCTGTTGCAGGACGTATGCCAGGTCACATGAACGTTCTTTTAGCAGAAGCAAACGTGTCATATGATTTGCTTGCTGAGCCTGATGATGTGAACCCATCCATGGACACCATAGATGTTGCAATAGTCATCGGTGCTAACGATGTTGTAAATCCTTCTGCTACTGAGGAAGAAGGCAGTCCAATATATGGAATGCCGATTATCGAAGTCCACAATGCCAAGACAGTTTTTGTTTTAAAGAGATCTATGTCTTCTGGTTTTGCTGGGGTTCAAAACCCATTATTTTTTAGAGAAAATACCAGGATGCTATTTGGCGATGCAAAGGAATCAATTGGCCAAATTGTTGCTGAATTTAAAGACTAAAATCCCCCTGAAGTATGGTAAAATTTACCCTTAATTAAGGGAATTTCCTGCACATATAAAATATCGCTTTAAGGGCTAAAAAATGACCGATTTTGCAAAACAAATCTTACCAATAAACATTGAAGATGAGCTAAAAACTTCATACTTAAGCTATGCAATGAGCGTCATTCATGGAAGAGCTCTGCCAGACGTTAGAGACGGCTTAAAACCTGTCCATAGAAGGATTTTATTTGCTCAACACGTCCTTAGAAACACATATCGACAACCATATAAAAAATCAGCAAGAGTGGTTGGGGATGTAATCGGTAAATATCACCCTCATGGCGACTCAGCGGTGTATGAAGCAATGGTCAGAATGGCGCAAGATTTTTCTATGAGATACACCTTGGTTGAGGGACAGGGTAATTTTGGTTCAATAGATGGAGATTCTCCAGCTGCGATGCGTTATACCGAAGTGAGGATGGCAAAAATTACAGACATGATCCTCAATGATCTTGAGAAAGAAACAGTAAGCTATTCTCCTAACTATGACGGCACAGAGCAAATTCCTGATGTCATGCCAACAAGAATTCCAACATTGCTTGTAAATGGCTCTTCAGGTATCGCTGTTGGTATGGCAACAAATGTACCTCCGCACAATCTTACAGAAGTATTAAATGGTTGCTTGCTCTTACTGGATAACCCAAAAGCTACTATCGATGAGATTATTCAAATTATTACTGGACCTGATTTCCCAACAGGTGGAACCATAGACGGAAGAACTGGAATTTATGAGGGTTATAAGACTGGCAGAGGAATCATCCACGTTCGTGCTAAAACTTCTGTAGAAGAAGATAAATCTGGAAAGAGCTCTTTAATAATTAACGAAATACCTTACATGGTCAATAAAGCTAGGATGCTTGAAAGAATTGCTGAAATGGTAAAAGACAAGAAGATTGATGGCATAAGTGAAATCAGAGATGAATCAGATAAAGACGGCTTGAGAGTTGTTATTGAAGTCAAGCGCGGAGAATCCGTTGAAGTTCTAGAGAATAACTTATTTGCCCAATCACAATTGGAGCAATCTTTTGGCATTAATTTTACCGTTCTAGTGGATGGCCAGCCTCGCGTCTTAAATATCAAAGAGATACTTCAAGAATTTTTAAAACACAGAAAAGATGTTGTTACCAAAAGAACAAAGTTTGATTTAAGAAAAGCCAAAGAACGAGGACATATTGTCGAGGGATTGATGGTTGCGATAGCAAACATTGACGAGATAATTAAAATTATCAAGAAATCCAAAGATACTAAAATTGCAGCAACTGATTTATGCAAAAAATCTTGGAAGGCAGGCCCTATTGAGGCAATTCTTAAAAAGGCTGGGAAGGATGCTTGTCGACCTAAAGGCCTCTCATCTGAGTATGGAATTAAAGGGAAGAACTATAAATTATCTCCAGAGCAAGCTAAGTCTATCTTGGAATTAAGACTAGGAAGACTTACTGGTTTAGAGCAAGACAATCTTTCAGCAGAATTTAATGAAATTTTAGAAGTGATTTTGGAGCTTCAAAAAATTCTTGATGATAAGGAAACGCTTTTAAAATTAATTAAAGATGAATTGATAGAAGTCAGAGAAAATTTTGGCGATGAACGAAAAACCAATATCAATGATACACGCCATGATATTTCCAATGAGGACTTAATTCCTGAGGAAACAAGGGTTTTGACTTTATCAAGAAGTGGTTATGCAAAAACTCAGCCTCTCGATGAATACAGAGAGCAAAGAAGAGGAGGTGTGGGAAAGGCCGGAGCTTCAGTCAAAGAGGAAGACTTAATTCAAAACTTATATGTTTTAAGTTCACATAGTCAGCTTTTATGCTTTACAACGAAAGGTAAAGTTTTTTGGCTAAAAGTCTATGAAATTCCTGTTGCAAGCAGGACCTCTAAGGGCAGACCTCTCGTCAATATGCTGAAGCTTGAAGAAGATGAAACGGTTACACAAATTTTACCAGTGGACGAGTTCTCAGAAGATAAATATATTTTCATGGCTACTCGAAATGGTGTTGTTAAAAAAACAAACCTAAATTTATTTCATAAAAAATATAAATCTGGAATTAAGGCCATTCGATTAGATGATGATGATAAATTGGTTGGGACTGTGATTACCAATGGTGATGACNATATTTTNCTTTCATCTTATTCTGGAAAATTGATTAGATTTCATGAATCAAAGGTTCGCCCNATGGGNAGAACTGCAAGAGGGGTGAAAGGAATAACNCTGAAAGATGGNATGAAAGTTATTTCTTTAATGATCGGCGATCCATCTAAGACTATTTTATGTTTATCTGAAAACGGTTACGGGAAAAGAACNAAGCTAGAAGACTTCCCTTCATATAATAGAGGCGGACAGGGAGTCATAGCCTTAAAGACTAGTGATAGAAATGGAAANATGGTCTCAGCCGTATCAGTGGATGAGAATGATGGAATTATGTTGATTAGTGACAAAGGCACATTAATTAGAACAGCCATTAGCCAAATTCCAACCCTCGGCAGAAATACTCAAGGAGTTAAAGTTATAACTCCTAAAGAAGGCGAGAAGTTAATAGAAGGCGTTAGAATTCCTCCAGAAGAAGAAGAAGAATAATGAGGAAATGGAATTTTTCGGCAGGTCCTGCTGCTATTCCGCAATCTGTTTTGCAGGACGCTCAGGCTGAAATGCTTGAATGGCAGGATTCAGGTATGTCTGTGATGGAGATGAGTCATAGATCTCCTGAGTACATAGACATAGCCAATAAAGCTCGTCAAGATTTCATTGATTTATTAAAAATTCCAAGTGATTATCAGGTTCTTTTTCTTCAAGGAGGCGCAACTCTTCAATTCTCAATGGTTCCTATGAATTTTGGCGCTAATAGTGTTGCTGATTATGTGCTATCTGGAAGCTGGTCAAAAAAAGCCATCAATGAAGCCTCTAAAATTATTGATATCAATATCGTTACTAGCTCAGAGTCATCTAATTTTAATAATGTTCCCAGCGAGAAAAGCTGGAGCTGTTCTGAAAATGCTGCTTATCTTCATTATGTTGCTAATGAGACGATTCAAGGCAATGCATTGCATAATCCTCCAACCACTCATGCACCATTAATATCAGATATGTCATCAGTCATTTTAAGTGAGCCAATAGATGTATCAAAGTTTTCAATGATTTATGCAGGGGCTCAAAAAAATATTGGCCCAGCTGGTTTAACAATCTGTATTATTAAAAATGATTTTCTAAAAACAGCTACCACTGAATTGCCTGGCATGCTTCAGTATNCAAAACATGCTGATGCAGACTCAATGTTTAATACCCCNCCCACTTTTGCATGGTATCTATCGGGNAAAGTTTTTGCGTGGCTCAAGGATAAAGGAGGNTTGGAATCTATGGGAGAAATTAACAAGCTTAAGGCAAATAAGTTATATGATTTTATCGATCAGTCAGATTTTTATTCAAACCCTGTTTCGGAAGAAAATAGATCTATTATGAATGTACCTTTTCTTTTAGCTAATTCAGAATTAGACTCTGAATTCTTGCATGAAGCAGAAAATGCGGGTTTACTAAACTTAAAAGGGCACAGATCAGTTGGTGGTATGAGAGCAAGTATTTATAATGCCACCCCAATTGAAGCAGTAGACGCATTGATTAATTTCATGGGAGATTTTCAATCTAAGCACGGATAAAGTTGTGAGTAAGAATAAAATTAAACCTATAAGGCAAAAAATTGATGCAAT
>JGI20160J14292_10003326_pt1 | contig 12342 bp, 19 predicted proteins | sample COG_10_FD_14292 | JGI IMG/M metagenome (IMG submission 14292) | reverse complement strand
CCACGCGAAAACAATATGTACATAAATATGTAAATATACCAACTACAGAGATACAGATAAACGCGGTTCCCAAGCCTCTTGATATAAATGGACTTTATCCATATATGGTTTGGGTCAACGGCAAGCATTCGGGATTGTCTCCAGGAGAAGCTAAGGCTTTGGCGCAGGCATTAAATTTACCAATTCACGAAAAACCTACACATTATGCAATCGACAACGGAGATGGTTGGCTTCGCCCACTTCCACTAAAATACAGTGTATATAAGAACTCAACCCAATTTGCAAATGAACGAAAAACAACTACAACTAGAAATTCTGAAACGAGATAAACAAATTCAAGAACTTTATGTACTTATTGATACATTACAAACAAATTTGCGCGCAGCAACAAGCCAATTAGATGAAACAAAAAAAGAAAAAATCACATCTGTACAAAGTTACAAATGGTGCATGAATTGGCGAGCAGGAGACGAAACAAATTAAATCAAGTGATATAGTATATTCTGAACATGGAGATGATGAATGTTTTGAATATATTGATGGAAGCGGTCGCGTACCCGAAGGAATCGCGGTCGGCCTCGAACAAGAAGATCATGATATTGCGGGACCTATAACAAAATTAATTTTATTCAAAGATATTAAATACAGCAAATACGACCACGACTATTGGGATAATTATGAGCTTGAGCACGATATAGATAGAATCGTGCTAGGTTAATTATTCTGGTCGTTTACCTAGAGGTTTGCCGTCTTTACCTATTTGTCCGTCTCTAATTTTTGTCGCAGAAACTTCTTGAAGTTCTTTACTTAATTCAAGTTGCTCGATGTTATAACCAACCCCCCTGCCGTAAAATACGTCGGTTATGTTTGGAAGCTCTACAACTTTAATTTTGTTCCCAAATTCTATGCAAGCAGCTTCTATTTCTTTTTTGACTTGCTCAAAATCATAAGGATTGCTTTCGCTAATTCCTTCAACATCACGAAGAGCAATACAGCATTGTCCTGTGCGTTTTACAGCTTCAGCAACAAGTGTTTTGTGACCAATATGAAAGGGTTGGTATCTACCTATAAGCAGCGCTGTGGGAGCTTGATTATCCCAAGCTTCTGTTTTATTTAGAGCTTCGATAACTTTTTCGCACCATTCGTCAGGAGTCCCTTTTTCAAGTTTAACGTCATAATTTTCTGGCTTTTCAAACATTTTATTAGTATCTGCATATCTTCCCTCTTCAATTCGATTAACCCATACAACAAAATCTGGATTAAAAGCTTCGCGAGTTTCCTTGGTCGGACACACGAAATCTGCAATGACATACGAACCGCCAAGTTTTGCCCAATCACAAAGCTTGCCCATTCTTGTTGCATGCTTGAGTCTATCCTCTGGAGAGAATCCTAGCTCAGAATAAATATCCTGTCTTACAGCATCTGCATTAAACCATGCGGCATTTAACTTTGATACAAGCTTCTCTGCAAGAGTTGTTTTTCCTGATCCAGGAAGCCCCATTATTAAAATTTTTCTTTTCACAACCTAGAATTACACCGATTTTCACTCAAACAAGTAAAAATACATTTTGGATCAATTGATTTGCCGCTCAAAGATACAGTTTGGAGAAATTAATTTAAATATTTTGGGTAATAATCATTTATGATATAACTTAACGACTTACCTAATTTACTTGAATTTGAATAAGCGGGTGCGCCACAAGCCCTAATTTTTAAAAACTTAAAATTCTCTTCAATTATATCTATTTTGTGGCGTTCAGCATTGCATTTCAATAAATATTCAAAATCCTTTACGGCATCAGTTTTTAAATTATAAAACGTGTTCATTAATTTAGAGACTAAACTTAATTTACCTAAGTACAGTCCATTGGTATATCCATCGGCAGGATTTTGGTCTGAAATTATAATTGACTGATCATTAATCCAATCAACAGAAAAATCTTTATCAAACCAATTATCTGAACAAAAAGCCAAACAATGAGTATACTGTTTTTCTTTAGACAAAGCAAATTCACTAACTTGTGTTTCTATAAAACTATTTCTATATGGATTCAATCCATGTTTTTCAATATAATCTATAGGGTGATCTGGAGGTTTTCTGAAAAACTTTTGATAATTAGGGTATAGTTCCAAAACGCAAGAATCAATCAATGATTGATTAAATTCAAGAAAATAATCTGGGGATATAAGTTGATTAAATCCGTCATTAACATTTCTTCCATCTATATAATTAACTTTATTATTAACATAACAAGTTTTATATCGAATTAAGTTCTCATTTAATATATTAAAAATTTTTTGCTGGTGATTTTTATGTGTTATACTTAACGAGCGAGACAAACATCCATAAACCACTACTAATAATTTAATTTTCATTTATTAAACAATTGTAATCAATTACACTTTATACTTTACAAACAAAACATATCATGTTAGAATGTACCAATGAACAAAAAATGCCCAATCACAAATGAACATGTAATTGATGATTGCCATATTCGTATTGAATTCGGATATGGTAGCGACTTAGATTTAACAACCTATGAATTTTCTGCGGTTAGCGATCAAGTTGGTAAAGCTGCACTACAAGCAATTCAACAACTAATGACAGGCAATCAATCGGTAGAGCAATTTTCTCGTGATGTCACAGAAGAAACTTTTGGCTTGTAATTGTGGCAAAAAAACACAACGCCAATACATTGTTTCGTGGACACAGCACGATCAATGGTCTAATCAAAGATTTATTGGCTTATTTCCAAAGTGCTTCATGGACAGATGCAGATGAGGCGCTAAAACAACAAATTTTTGCTGACATCGTTGAACCCAATAAATGTTGGTATTGTGGAGTCGGCGAGTTTCGTGACATGGATCATTTTGTACCAACCAACGGACGACTTTTTGATCCTCCTATGTTTGGGTTAGAACACGACGGCAACCTTATTCCAAGCTGCAAGACCTGCAACGCAAACAAAAGCAACAAACACCCCTTAGAGTGGCTTAAACGAGGTCGCGTAACCAAGGGCAAGGAGTTCGTTTTTTCTGCCGAGCGAATCGAGGTGTTTCAAACATTTTTTGATACATTTCGCGACAAATTGATAGCCGATATTGAATTAACCGATATCATAGTAAATCAAGCCATACCAAAGTGCGAAGCTTCAACAAAAGAATTAGCCAACTTTGAAGAATGGTTGAACATTTAAATGTGTAATAATATAGAATGAATGATTCTGTACTTAAAACAGTAGCGTATTTTTTGCCGCAATACCACCAAATTCCAGAAAATGACGAGTGGTGGGGAAAAGGATTCACAGAATGGGATAACGTAAAAAGAGCTCAACCAATTTTTGATGGACATTTGCAGCCATTAAAGCCCTACGATTATTATGATCTATCAGACCCATCAGTTCTACGCAGCCAAATTTCTATGGCAAAAAAGTATGGATTATTTGGATTTTGTTTTCATTATTATTGGTTTTCCGGAAAAAGATTATTAGAAAAACCTATAGAAAATTTTCTAAAAGATGATTCGCCTGAGGCGGACTTTCCTTTTATGCTGTGCTGGGCAAACGAAAACTGGACACGAACATGGGATGGTTTAGATGAAAATAGTTTAATCTCACAGAATCATTCGATTGAAGACCATTATAATGCTTCAGAAGATTTATTTAGATATATGGCTGATGATAGATACATTAAAATTGACAACAAGCCAGTTTTAGTAATTTACAGACCTGCCATTGTGGATCATTTTGACAGTCTTGTTGAAATTTTAAGAAAAAAAGCGCTAGAGAAAGGTTTTGATGGAATAAAAATTATCTCAACTAATTCTTTTCACTTCAAAAACTTAGAGAATTTTTCTATTGATGGAATTGTAGAGTTTCCACCTCACTTTGATAACGAGAAATACCTTCAAAAAGGAAATGTGGAAGTATATGCAGAATTCACGGGTAATGCAATAATGGATTATTCGCATACAGTTAATGCAATGAAGGCTCATTATCAGCGCAAACTAAACCAAGCAAAATCAGGAAGCTACTATCCCTGCTGCTTTCCTTCTTGGGATAATATAGCAAGAAGGCAGCATGCAGGCAATACTTTCACCGATGCCAGCCCAGAACTTTTCGAGGAATGGATGGATGCCTGCGCTTCATTTACAAACGAATACAACCAAGAAAATGAAAAATTTCTTTTCATCAACGCATGGAACGAATGGGCGGAGGGAGCAATACTTGAACCTGACCAAGATAGAGGTTTTGCACATTTAGAGGTTTTAAATAGAGTAGTAAGCAAACATAATAAATAATTTATGAAATCTATATTGGTAACAGGCGGACTTGGCTTTATTGGAAGCAACTTTATAAACTATATTTTCAAAAAATATGATTATGAGATTTTTAATGTCGATGCATTAACTTATGCAGCGAGCCTCTCAAATATTGATGATGAAGTTGGAGGGTCACCAAGGTATAATCTTCTTATATCAGACATAAATGAACATTATGGGATTAAATCCTTAATACAAAATCATGGAATTAATTATGTAGTTAATTTTGCCGCAGAAAGTCATGTTGATAATAGCATAAATGATTCCACGCCGTTCATACAAACCAACATCAATGGAACGCATAATTTATTGACTCTATTACATGACTGCCCTAGTATTGAAAGATACCTCCAGGTTTCCACAGATGAAGTATATGGCTCTCTTAAAGAAGGGGATGATGCTTTTACCGAGCAGACTCCTATTCAAGCGAATAGTCCCTATTCCGCAAGCAAGGCAAGTGCAGATTTATTGTGTCGCAGTTTTCATGAAACGTTTAATTACCCCATTTTAATTACTCGCTGTTCAAACAACTACGGGCCAAATCAACATGAAGAAAAATTAATTCCATTGATGATTAAAAATGCTAAAGCAGGTAATAAACTTCCTGTTTATGGTGATGGCCGAAACATTCGAGATTGGATTCATGTCTCAGATCATTGCTCTGGTATCGATGCTGTATTACATGGAGGAAAAATTGGTGAAGTTTATAATATTGGCGGCAAAAATGAAGTCCGCAATATTGATATTGTTAAAACTATCCTTAAACTACTAGGCAAAGATGAAAGTCAAATAGAATTTGTAAAAGATCGATTAGGTCACGATTGGCGTTATGCAATTGATAATAGTAAAATTCAAAATGAATTAAATTGGTTTCCTAGTTTAAATTTTGAAGAAGGATTAAAAGAATTAATTTAAATAGATATGATAGCTAGCTCAAAAAAATATCAGTATTCTATAGTTTGGTCGGCTAAAAGCGGATGCACACTTTTTAGAAGACTATTCTTATCCTTGCATCAAGATGAATTACCTAGGGAGCCAACTGACCATTGGCACTTTTTACATGAAGATTTCCCCTTTGAACCTAAGTTCAAGAAATCTATAGTGTTGTGCAGGAACCCATACAATAGAGTCGCGAGTGCTTTCTTTAATAAAATATGCGGAGGCCCTAGTCATAATTTCCTATCAAAAAAAATTAAATTAAATCAGGTTTCTTTTAAAAATTTTTTACTTTATCTTCTGGATCATAAATCAGAACTTGATAAAATTGATATTCATATCAAGCCTCAATTTAATTCATTAAACTGCCTTGAAGGTCATAAAATATTTAAGGTTAAATTAGAAAATTTCAACAAAGAAATAATAGATGCATATAATTATTTTGATATACAAGAATTAGTCCCTAGTATCAAAACATTTCTTCGCAAGCCTAATCAATTTATAAATACAACCCAGCGCAATGATTGTGATTCTTTTTGCGGAGAAACAGTTTATTCTCTAAATGAAACAGTTTTTCCTGAAACTAAATATTTTTATAATGACGAGTTAAGGGAGTTGGTCCAAAAGATTTACTCAGAAGATTTTAAAAAGTTTAATTACCCTTTTTGACCGAGAGTTAAAACAATTAGTTTAAAAATATAATATATTAATATGAATAAAGAAATATTAGGATTTACGGCAGGTAACTTTGATCTTTTGCATCCAGGTTATATTTATACTTTTGAGGAGGCGAAACGACATTGTGATCGTTTTTTAGTTTTTTTGCAACGAGATCCAAGTGCTACACGATTCACAAAATATAAACCTGTTGTACCTTACTACGAAAGATACAAAACCCTTATGGCTATAAAATATATCGACGAAGTATACATGTACCAAACAGAAGAAGAACTGATAGATTTAATTAAATTTTGGAAACCCGATGTTCGTATACTTGGAGAAGATTATATTGGTAAAAGTTTCACTGGAGATGATCTTCCGCCAAAAGTTATATATACTACTCGTTCGCATGAGTGGTCAACTACTCGCATAAAAGATTTAATTACCAAACAAACAATTAAACAAAACTCAGACATATTAAACGATAACTAACATGTATATCATACTAGGAAAAAACGGATACATAGCAGAAGCTATAATCAAAGAATTAACATCACGCGATTTACCGCATGTTGCTTGGAGCAGAAGTGAGGTAGATTATACAAATCGTACAGAGTTAGAATATGTTCTTATGGCAGACTTTTCTAGCGTTGAAAACGAAGATATTAAAATCATCAATTGCGCAGGATATATTGGCAAACCAAATGTTGATGCTTGCGAATTGGCGAAAGCAGACTGCATCGAAGGAAATGTATTGTTTCCCGCAATGCTATCAGAGCTATGCCAACAAAAAGGTTATCAATTAACACAAATATCTTCGGGATGTATTTATGGTGGATACGAAAAAGATTTCACCGAAAAAGATCCCCCTAATTTTGATTTTCAAAATGGTAGTTTCTATAGCGGCACAAAAGCTCTTGCAGAAAAGGTAGTGACAAAAAATAACCCTGATAGCTATATTTTTAGACTTCGCATTCCTTTTGATGAGATTGCATCTCCGAGAAACTACTTGACAAAATTACTTACTTATGATAACCTATTAGATGCCGAGAACTCCTTGAGTCATCGAGCAGACTTCGCAAAATATACAATCGAATTAATAGAGCAAAAAGTACCATACGGAATATATAATATCACAAATAAAGGCAGCGCAACAACGAAACAGGTAGTAGATTTAATGAAAAAACATCTAAAACTAAATAAGGAATTCCAATTCTTTACAAACCTTGAAAAATTCATGAGCGAAGTAACCGCGCCTCGATCAAATTGCGTACTTGACACATCTAAAATCGAACAATATATAAAAATTCGTACCGCAGAAGAGGCTCTTGAAGACGCTCTTTCAAAATATGAACACTGATGAGTCAATACGTCCTTGGGGCTACTATGAAGTATTATTGGATACAGAATACTGTAAAGTTAAAAGAATTGTGGTAAAGCCACAGCAACGATTGAGTTATCAATATCACCACAAAAGACAAGAAGCATGGACTGTTGTGCAAGGAGTCGCGCGAGTCACACAAAATGATGTAGACCACGATTACCAAGTTGGCGAGACTGCAATCATTGGTCTTGGCGACAAGCATCGCATGGCTAATCCAAGTCTTACAGAAGATATGATTTTGATTGAAGTACAAACAGGCACATATTTTGGTGAAGACGATATCGTGCGAATTGAAGACGATTATCAAAGACAATAAAACACAAACCGCCGAACAAGCTCTAGAAGACGCACTATCAAAATATAAAGCTTGACATCATATATTCTATATGATATCATAATTAATGAAATACAAATGGTATGATTACATTATTATGTTTTTTGCCTTTTGGTATTATTTATTCATTGAACCAATAATTAAAATAATTAAAAAATAATGGGCTTATTTGACAGAGTTTATTGCAAGCGAGAGCTTCCGCTTCCGCAAGACTTAAAAGGCTTACCCGAACACGATTGGGCAAACGAAGAATTTCAAACGAAATGTTTAGAGAATTGGATGTTGAGCTTTACAATTCAAGAAGATGGAAGCTTGACCTGCGATCTGCCTGAGTTTGAAACACAATCATATCATGGATCATTTTATTTTTATACAAACATCAACAAAAACGATCTACCAAACGATTATCGCGTAGAATTTCAAGCCATATACAGCTTTGGCAAATTGAAACAAATAAAGTTGATTGAGTTTGATATTAACTGTAATCGCAAAAGAAAATCTTTTGAATTGAAGTGGAAACAAGCACAACAACAATACGAAGCCAAAACCAAAACCTTATTGTACAAAATATACAAGCTATTTTACCGCGATCCTGCTGTTTTTGTATTTGATAAAATTTTTGGTACAATTAATTGGATCAATAGTCACAGATTCACCATTCGCAATAAAATAATGTTTTGGGATTAAATTTATCTTTTTGGGAAGAATGTCATTATCAATGCCGTTCCCATTGCTAAAAACAAAAATATATCCCACAATTCAATTATCAAATTCATTTTCAATTTCTTTATCTTATAGATACACAAGAAATTATCTTGACATGATTCACAACATCTGCTATACTATCACACATGACAACTATACTAGGACTAACTTGCATCAGCGAAGAATTAAAAGACAAAGACAAAAAGAAATACTCATTTCGCACAATGACCCGCAAACGATTCAATGATTTGTGTAATACAGAAGATAGAAATGAAGCACTTAATCAATTGTCTGAGAGAATTTTGCATAATTGTTGTGTTACTTCACATATTCTCGATCATTGTGCTAAGTCAGACATTGGGCATTATCGCCTTAGTTCTGCTCTTTTTCCTCTCGTTACCGATCAAACGCTTGAAATCTCTCTTGAAGATTTGCCTGACATCGAAGCAATCAAGCAAGAGCTTCGACAAATAGGAATTATTGCCAAAACACTTGACATTAGTATCGGCTCGCATCCCGATCAATTCAATGTATTAGCATCGCTTAATGATTCTGCGGTCAAACGCACAATAATCGAACTCAATTTTCAAGCTAGTGTGCTCGACATGGTTGGCTTACCTCAAGATCATACTGCACCCATGAATATTCATGTGAATGCAAGCCCGACACCCATCACAGGAGTTGAGATGATGATCACGCCCGAACAAATACATAAACTTAAAATCAAACAACTTGCAGAACGCTTCTACGCTAATTTACAAGAATGCGATGAAGGAGTTCGTAATCGCCTTACCATCGAGAACGAGGACAAAAGCTTCTTTAATGTAGACAACTGTATACAATTCAGCGAATATTTGTTCGAGAAATATCAATACAATTTACCTGTCTGCTACGATAATCTCCATGACTTTTGCAATCCCTCTGAGAATAGAAATTCTACATTTCAAGCAGAGCGTTGTGCATATACATGGGCAGAGGAATGCAGTCCTGTTTTTCATTTTAGCGAAGGTATTCCCGAAAAACCGCGTGCCCATGCAGACTATTTTGCATTAGGTCGCTTTCCACCAAATATATCTATTCGCCTTGATCAGCCCATCAAATGGGAATGTGAAGTAAAAGGTAAGGATAAAGCTATTCGCTTACTACTAAAATATTTTAATTAAATGAAAAAAATATATGAATTATTTAATAAACTTTCTTTTTATCGTTGGGATCACGCTTTTGAGTTGTTTATTATTGTGGCAATTGTGATGTTTATATTGACGGCGTGACAAAAGAAAAAACTTCAAATAATCAAAACGGCAAAGGAGATTCGCCGCGAAACAATAGCTCAAATCAATTTCGCGACAATTACTCTAAAATAAACTGGAAACAAACCAAAAAAAAGCTTGACAAAATAAAGAAAAAATAGTATTATTGCCTAATGATAAAATTAGGCGTAAGGGGTAGCATAGATTCAGTAAATCACATTCTAATTAAAATAGATGATTTAACTTTGATGACCACAGAAAATTTGTTTCTTGCAGGGGAAGATTATAGAATTAAAACAGGAAAAAATTTAGCTCAATTATTAAACTCTTTGTCTAAAGATCACGAAATATCTGTTGGTCAAAATGTGGCAGAAAATATAGAAAGTGAATTGAGTTTAAAAAACAGAGAACTACAACAATGGATCAAATAACAGAACTATGGAACTTACCTTGGGGCGACGGCTTGTTGCTCACATTTATGCTGATGGCACTTTATACATACAAGGTATGGATTGACAATAAATTCAAGAAGTAAATGAACAAACTAGAAGAAGCAATAGGCAACCTAAATAACATTCAAGACAATATTGATGCACTCATCTATGCGATTGGAGATTCTCCCCAACAATATACAGAAGATGAGTTGCTAAATATGTTGATGGGTATGAGTCAACTTCACCAAACTTGGTACGACAAATTATGGGTTGAATACGAAAACTTCAGAAGAGAATACAATGCCTTCGATGAAGATGATATATTCGATCAAAACTTTTTAGCAAGCAAAAAAAAGCTTGACAAAACAAAAAAGAAATGATATCATTAACGCATGAAATTATCGCTTACATTGCACAATAAAACTTATAGTGTCGAATCAGATGAATCTTTTGATGGTTCAAATGTTTATGATCTCGCAGAACAATTCAAAGGTTTGCTTGTTAGTGCAGGTTTTCATCCAAGCAATGTTGATAGTATTTTTGATTTAGACTATCAATGGTTTACCGATGAAGAGAACCAAGGTAATATGCAAGGTCACCTACCCATCGAAGATGAACNCATGGAACGNCTANCAAGAGATCGCAAAATACAANAATTTCAAGANAATATGTACAAANNAGACGAAGATATATTCAAATGATAACAATCGAAGACGCAAATAANGAAAAATTTTATATTAATCCTGTTAATGTAGTATATGTGAAGCAACGCGAAAAGTTCTGGAAAATACTNCTCACTACAGGCGAAGCAGTTATGACAAGAAATGTTGACGGAGCAATGGCAATCGTCAACGCAATCAAAAGATACTAAAATGAAAAAAATAGAATGGACATGGAGTGCCAATCACAAAGGATTGGATGATTTTGACCTTGATCTCCAAGATTGGCTAGAACCAATAAATTATAATAAACACGATTGGGTTAAATCGCAACCTCCAAATTTATGGAAAAAAGCTTTACAAAAAACCGCAGAACTTTATTTCAACTATAAACCAAAGACCTTGCAATCATTCAAGCAATCGGTTAGAAACAATCAAGCAAACATAAGAGATTGTGTTGGAATAAAAAAATATTTAAATAACTGTTTTTGCCTACGCTCTCCTCACGAAGCTTTCATAAGTATCAATAATGATGGTCGATATCATGTGGAATATCCAGATAATTCACAAGTTTCCAGCGTCAACCCGCTGAGCATAGAGAGTCACGATATAGAACAATGGGGGTCGGTCGAGGAGGATAATCCATTTCCGAACTGCATCAATTTAAAGTTTGTCCTTCCTGTGCAAGCGAGATTCCCAAAAGGGACATGGGGATTAACGCTCGACGCTCTTTTTGAAAAAGATAAAATTCCAGCAAAGGTTTGTCACGGAATGATAGGTGACTTTACTCATTTATGGACTCATGGTGGAAATGTTTCCATAAATTTAAATACTTTTTGGGAGATCCCTAAATCTGGAACTAAAGAATGCCTAATAAAATCAGGTCAACCGTTAGGTTACTTATTTTGCTCCGAAAAAATGGGATTGAAATATAACCCCAAGATAATGAACGGTCTTTTCAGGAAAAATCTATGCCCACTTGGTCATTATTAATCGCAAGCAAAATTTTATATTATTGCGGCGACTTGCTTAGTAATTTTTTGTATTTTGAATGGATGGGTGCAGTTTTATATCCTATTTATAAAAAGTTAATGTTATGGAGTTCCAAACTTGACAAGGAAGGAAAAATATGGCATAATATTGACAATGAAATCGATAATAGACGGCTATAATGCGGGTACATTGACGAAGAATGATCGACCAAATACCACAACTTGATATACGATGGGATGCGGTTGTTGCGTCTATTATCATTGTAGTGTGTTTAGGTAAAAGCATATATAACCTTTGGAATAACAACAGAAAATGAAAATTTACAAAACAAAAATTCAAAAATTTGATAGCAATAAATATTCTAATTGGTATTTTTGTGATCGAAGTTCCTTGTTGCATAAAAAAGGTTTACAAAGAAAAGATAAAAAACCATTACAATTTTTTAGTAGAGATATTGCTCGCCAAAAGTATGAGCAATTACCTAATGGTAGATACCATGAGTATAGCTTGACTGCGATTAGTTATTTCAATGGTAAACCTTGCAAATACTACTATGTCTTGGATGAAAATAAATCAAAAATTTTTGTAGGATTTGAATTGTATGAAGATATTCGTTGCAATTTTATAAATACAGATAAATTATATTTTGATGTAAAAGGTGGA
>JGI20160J14292_10003324_pt1 | contig 12347 bp, 10 predicted proteins | sample COG_10_FD_14292 | JGI IMG/M metagenome (IMG submission 14292) | reverse complement strand
CTCCCGTCGCCACACTCGCAAATGTGCGCGAATCTGCGTTGGAAAACAAGCGTGTGGTCAGAGCAGGCACTGACCCGCTTAAAGCAAAGCGAGAGGCACGAGCGGTACCCACCTTTGAACAAGCGGCTTACAAAGTTTACGAGCTGAATAAACCCACATGGAGCAATGCCAAACATGCAGCTCAATTCATCAGTACGTTGCAGACCTATGCCTTCCCCAAGATTGGCCAGTTGAAGATATCGGATGTTGCAACAGGTGATGTGATGGCGGTCCTCACACCCTTCTGGACGGTAAAGCCAGAAACTGCGCGTCGGGTAAGACAGCGCATAGGCACCGTTATGAAATGGGCCGTGGCGCAAGGGTTTTGCGACTATGATCCGGCACAGAGTGTTAAAGAAGCCTTACCCAAACAGAGTAAGGTGCAAAAACATCGCAAGGCCCTGCACTACTCTGAAGTGGCTAGATGCATAGCGGCAATAAAAAGCTCAAACGCCGGAAACACCACAAAGCTTGCGCTCGAGTTCCTTATCCTGACCGCAGCGCGGTCAGGAGAAATACGCAACGCGTGCTGGGATGAAATTAACTTAGAGGTTAGCCCGGCTTGGCCCTGCCCCGTCTGGTCCGTTCCGGCGGCCCGCATGAAGGCTAAGCGTGCGCATACTGTTCCGCTACCAAATCGAGCCATTGCCATTCTCATTCATGCTAAGGGGCTCTCTGACGGCTCTGAGTTCGTCTTTCCGGGCACCAGCCAAGGAAAGACTCTATCTGACATGACGTTATCCAAGCTCGTCAAGCAGCTTGGCTTTGATGCAGACGTTCATGGCTTTAGAACGTCGTTTAAGACTTGGGCCCAAGAGCGAACAGACTTTGCAAATGAAGTCTCGGAGATGGCTCTCGCCCACACGATCCAGAACAAGGCTGAGGCAGCGTATGCTCGATCAGACCTGATTGAAAAGCGTAATCAGATGATGGACCAGTGGGCAGAGTACCTTGCCGGCTGACTGCCCCGGGGGGGGGTAGCCCAACCCGGAGAACGCAAATTCAAATGGCTTACCTTAACCAAACCGAGCAATCTGCGCAAAACTGAAAACGTCTCAATAACTCCGCGCACGCAATCCAGATTCCACTGGCCATCAGCACGTTCTTCACCACACAGGTGGCGTCTATTGAAGACAAGTTAAGTGAGTGTCGCCAGTAAGAATGATTAAGTGGCACGAAGGACTCAAAGAGGACCATCGAACAAGTTGCAGCGAATGGCAGTTCGTGAGCCCATTTTACTTGATTCTGCACTTCAGCGAATGTCTCCTTTCGGTGAATGCAAAAACGGACCCAGAAATTTCTGCCCAAAGCTGCCAGTCACCTCATATTTGTAAAGGCTATTTACCGCGCAGCCAAGAACTCGACGAAGGCTTTGGCTGAGCCACACTTTGTACAAATTAGAATAGGATTTGAAGTTCATTTCTTTGGCAATCGAATGCACGCGACGGTTTTGCCATCAAGGCTCTAACACAAGTCAAATAAGACCCTCAAAAGCGTCAATTATTGCGTTTCAATATTAACCTGCGTCGCAAAAACCCAGCCACGCCAATAGGCGCTCTGGGATTTTTCGCGTTGCAATGGCTCAAATTAACTCAGAAACTCTCTAAAATCCAAGCAAGACGCGTGGAAGCCACAGTGCCAATGCGGGAAACATCATAACCAGAATAAGGGTCACAATTTGCAAGCCAATGAACGGCACCACGCCGCGATACATATGACGCAGGGTGATTTCTGGGGGGCTTATCGCGCGAAGGTAAAATATCGACGGCGCCATTGGTGGGGTGAGATAACTGGTTTGGATCACCACCAGAAACAGAATACAGAACCAGACTGGATCAAAGCCCAGCGTACGAATAATCGGCAGGGCGATGGGGACAAAGACGAGGATCACGGACACGAGGTCCAGTGCAAAGCCAGCCACAAAAGCGAGGCCGAGGATCAGTAGCAATATGGACCAAGTGCTCAGATCAAGGGCGGCGATCAAGTCCTTGACGGTAGAGATACCACCAGAGGCAATAAAGACACCGGCAAACATGTTGCCAGCCAGCAGGATGGTCAGGATCATCGCCGTGACGAGCATTGTTCGCCGCGCCGCATCAGACAGAACGCTGATGGTGAACTGTCCATTTAGTGCCGTCAGAACCACCGCGCCGATTGCGCCGCAAGCCGCAGCTTCGGTAGGGGTGGCAAGGCCCATCAGGATCGTGCCAAGGACCGTGAAGATCAAGAAAACCGGAGGCAACAGAGCGAACCCAGTGCTGCGTATCATTTCGTTCCAACTTGGCAAGTCTTCCACTGGAATTTCGATGCGCGGTGCTAGGCTGGGCGTGATCATGCAGCGCACGACAATATAAGCAATGAACAGCGCCGCCATGATCAGGCCGGGGAACAACAGCCCTGCGAAAAGATCCCCAACAGAGACATCAGCTACGGGGGCCATGATGATCACAAGAACTGACGGCGGTATCACAGTGCCAAGGGAGCCGCCCGAACAGATGGTGCCCGAAATCAAGGATTTGTCGTAGCCGTGTTTCATCATAATCGGGATCGCGAGCAGGCCGATAACCGTTTCTGTGGCCCCGACCACACCGCTGGCCGCCGCAAAAACCACGCCAAGAAGGATGGTACAGACAGCCAAGCCACCAGGCAATTTGCGGGTCCATAGGAACAATGCATCAAACAATCGTTCCGCGATGCCAGCCCGTTCCAACATACAGCCCATGAAGATGAACAGGGGAACCGCGGCCAGAATATAATTCCCGGCAACGTCTTGAACTTTGGACACAAATTGAAAAACTGCTTTGTCACCAAACCGTAGAAATCCAAAAACCAAAGACACACCAAATAGCGAATAAGCGACCGGAACGCCGATAAACAGCAGCAAAAAAAGTGCGGGAAACATCAAAAGAGCGAGGTCCATGACTTAAGCCTCGTGTTCTTTATGGAAAAGTTGGCGCAAGGATTTGAGAACCTCTGCCAAGATTTGCAAAGCAAATAAGATGAAGCCGACAAAAAATGACAATCGTGCAGGCCAGACCACCGGATTCCAGATACTTTCACCCGAGCGTTCACCGCTGATCCAGCCGTCCTCGAGATAGCCCCACAGGCCATAACACAGCCATAAAATCATCACGGCCAGCAATAGAAACCCCACCAGATCAACGACGGCCTTCCAGCGGGGTGAGAATATATCGTACAATAAATCAACACGGACATGCGCCTTTGCCTGCGTTGTTAGAGCAATGCCAAGCACAAACAGCGCGCCCATCTGCATATAGGCGATTTCATACGCCCAAATAGTCGGACGAGAGAAAACATAACGAGAGATCACCTCCCACATCATGGACCCCGCCAGTGGCACGATCAGCCACGCGGCGATCATGCCAAACAAGCGTGTAATACGTTCGATTGTGTCGATGAGTGCCTGCATGTCTGCCTCAAATTTGGCGTAAAAACACCGCCGTCAATCGACGGCAGTGTTCGTTTCATATTATGGGTAATTATTGCCCTTTTTTGTTGTCGCGGTATTCGTGTGAATGCGCCCAAGCCGCCTGATAGGCCCGTTGAGANTCCAACACTTTGGCAAACCAACCACCCAATTCTGCAGCGGTTTTGTCTTCCCATGCAACGGTCAGTTCGGCGGCTTTGGTCATGACCTCATCGTCGACGGTGACAAATTCAGTGCCTGCATCCTTGAAAAACGCATAAGCCGCTGCGTCGTTGTGGCCAGTTTCCTGAAAGATCCGGTTGCCTTCCATGATGGCTGCTATTTCGATTATCTCTTTGTTGCGATCCGACAGGCGATCCCATACGTCTTTGTTAAAGGAGCATTCGATGACAACGGTTGATTGGTGGAAACCAGGCAGGATTATGAAGGGCGCCACTTTGTGAAAGCCGGACGACTGGTTCAACGAAAGCGCAGACCATTCAACCGCGTCCACAACCCCGCGCTCCAACGCCTGATACACTTCGGCGCCCGGCGTAACCACGGTGGCAACGCCCAGACCAGCGGCGATTTCGGACCAAGCACCAGCAGTGCGCAGCTTCAGACCGTCAAAATCTGCAACGGATTGCAATTTTTTGGTGGAAAACATGCCACCTTCGCGCGGAACATTGCCACAGGGCAAAGCCACCACGCCGGCGGTTTCCATGCGATATTCGCGCCACATTTCACGCCCGCCACCTTGGTTGAGCCAATGGATCATCTGATCAGCGGTCAAGCCACCTGGACGGCCTGCGAACAGAACTGTAGTTTTGTCACGGCCATATTCGTATCCGATGAATGTATTGCCGGTGTCCGCCACGCCATTTTTCACAGTTTCCGCAACTTTGAGCGCGCTGCCCAAGGTTCCCGCTGTAAAGACCTCAATTTCTACGTCGCCATTGGTGAGTTGTTCGACACGGCTGGCAAAGCCTTTAGCCCAGCTTTCTAATGGCGGACCACCACCCCACGACGTGGCCATTGAGAGCTTTTCCTGCGCCTGTATCGAGCCAGCGCTGAGCGACAAAGCGATGCCTGCCAATGCGGTCAGACCTATTTTTCGGATATCCATGTTTCCTCCCTATCACTGGCGAAATCCGCCATTTTTGGTACGCTGCTGCATGGCCGCGTATTGTTCCATATGAGACTGTTCCAGTTGGAACGAGTCTTACTGTCGTTCTAACTGGAACAAAAAGCAATGATTTTCTGGAGCCAAAGCAAGGCACCGATCGCGATATGATTTAGAGAGTTGTGCTGTAGAGCGCAGTTTTTCGCAGAAGCTGCACAAGGATTTCGCGCTCATCAGGTTGCAATACACTCAGCACCTGATCCTGACGAGATTTCACATAATGAGCGATTTTCTTGTGCAATTCGCGGCCCGTTGCTGTGATCGTCAGCTTTGCCTGCCGGCCATCGTCCGGGTCTGGTGCGCGCTCAATGAAACCTTCTTTCAACATCCTGTGGACGCCGCGAGAAATTGAATTTCTGGGTCGCCCTGTCAGACGGGAAATGTCCTGCGCGGTCAGCACTGGAAAATGAGAAAGGCTCAGCAAAAGCATGTATTCCGCCCGAATAATGCCGAAATCCCGCTTCACCTCATCATAGGCAGGCACGATGATGGCACTGGTGACAAACGACAAAAGTGCGGCGTCGCGAAATTCTACAACATCAAGGAATGTTGCGGGTTCCGCACGTTTTTTTTCGCCATCTGTCATAGTGATCCCAAAGTTTGATCCGCGTTTTACTGAACTTCCATAAAAGTTTCTCTTGAAAATTGAAAGTGAAACAGTCAATATTGTTCCACTTGGAACAATATGGTGATTCATGTCCGACTGCACAAAACTGACGATACCGGACCTTGCCGCCAAGAAAGCAGCAGGCGAGCGGCTGGTTATGGTTGCAGTGGGCGAAGCCTTGACGGCGGCTTGGGCCGAACGGGCTGGCGTCGATATTGTTGGGGTTGGCGACAGTCTGGGTATGACATTGCACGGCCATGACAACACATTGGCAATGACAGTGGATCAAATGATCGATCACTGCCGCGCGGTGCGACGGGGTGCGCCAAACACCTTTGGCCTCGTTTCGATGCCCTATGGGTCTTATTCGACCAAAGAATTGGCCGTGTTAAACGCGGTACGACTGATGAAAGAAGGCGGCGCCGAAGCGGTAAAGTTGCAAGGCGGACGCGAGATGTTTGACATCATCAAAGCGGTCGCCGACGCGGGTGTTCCGGTGATGAGCCACGTTGGCCTGTTGCCCCACCGCGTCCACATGCTCGGCGGGTTCAAGATGCAGGGGCGCACAGCCGAGGCCGCGATGGAAATCATCGACAATGCCAAAGCCATCCAAGAGGCTGGCGCGATCGGGTTGGAGATCGAAGCCATGCCCTATGAAGTGGGCAAAGCGGTGGATGACGCCGTTGATATATTTACCTTTTCCATCGGCGCAGGCGCGGCAGGAACATGTCAGTTGTTGAATGGCTATGACCTGATTGGGGCATTTGAAACATTCAAACCGAAGTTTGCCAAACGGTATGGCAACATGGCCGAAATGGCGACCAAAGCGTTTGAAGATTTCGCCACGGAGGTGCGTGGTGGCACCTTTCCCGACGCGGATCACAGTTACAAAATGAAACCGGAAGAGGCAGAAAAGCTGGCGGCTTTGCTGGCAAGTCAGGGCAGACATGAATGAACAAACGCAAATGCCAAACGGACAGCGCATTCCCAATGGAATGCTACAAGACAATTATCCGCGTAACATGTGGTGGGTCGCGGCGCGTTCAGACGAGGTAACCACAAAACCAATGTTGCGCTGGCTGCTGGAAACGCCTGTGGTTTTGTATCGGTTAGAAGATGGAACACCCGCCGCGCTATATAATCGCTGTCCTCACCGCTGGGCGCCTTTGTCCGAAGGGCATGTAACGGGGAACAAAATCATCTGCCCCTACCACGGGATGGAATTCAACACGAACGGACATTGCACCAAAGCCCCAACCCAAACCATGATGCCAAAAACCGCGCAAATTCCGGCATTTACTGTCCGTGAAGCAGGTGCGTTTATCTGGATTTGGATGGGTGACGCGGACGCAATTGACCGCGACCCACCAGATGTGAGCTATCAGACTGACCCCGACTGGACCTTTCTGACGGGCTATTACGAAGTGGCGGCAAACTGGGTTTTGATCCGTGAAAACGTGCTTGATCTGACCCACATCGCATTCTTGCACAAGAACACGTTCAAACAGGACGACTGGATCACCGCACCCGACACATACATGGACGGCGAAACCGTGTGTTACGAACAAGAGTTCGACCTTGCGCCACTGTCGCCACTGTTTTGCGCTGGAATGGGGCTGCCCGAAGACAAACCCATCAAACGCACGCAGGTCGGGCGAATGCCAACGTTGGCAATTTCCTTTTCCGATTGGAATGTCCATGATCCCGCGCCCGAGGCTGGCCGCCGATCTGATTTCATCATGCGTGGCTGTCATATCGTAACCCCCGCACATCGCGGCAAAACCCATTACTTTTGGGGGGCCGCATTTGATGTGCCCGAATTGTCCCAAGAGGTGGCCACCAAAACCAAGAACAGCGTTATTGAAGCCTTTGATGAGGACAAACATCTGCTGGAAAAAATGCAGGCTCAGATTGCGGCTGATCCGCGTGGCATGGATTTCCTCGAAGTGACACTCGGCGCAGATGGTGCCGGCATAAAAGTGCGTCAAATATTGAACAAAAAACTCGCTGCCGAAGGGCGCAGCATTACCTAGGGAGACTGTAATGAGACCAGAACAGATTTTGGCCGAACCAGCGCGTATTTTAACACAAGCACAACGAGAGCACTACTTTGAGCACGGTTTTGTTGGGGTGCAGGACGTGGTTCCAGCCGACATTTTGGCGGAGCTGCAAAAAACTACCGCAGATTTTGTCGAAACCAGCAAAGGCGTCAGCGCGAGTGACGACAGATTTGATGTCGGGGCCGAACATTCATCCGAAAACCCTATCCTGCGGCGTTTAAAAAATCCTGATGAACAAAGCGAGGCCTATTGGAATTTCTCGACCGGACTGATGGCGGATATCGCCGCTGATCTGGTGGGGCCAAATGTAGTCTTCCACCACTCCAAGCTGAATTTCAAATGGTTTGATGCATCGGATACGGTGAAATGGCATCAGGACATTCAGTTCTTCCCCCACACGAATTACAATGTGCTGACCATCGGCTGCTATCTCGAAGATACAACGATGGAAAACGGCCCGTTGGCAGCGCTCAAAGGATCGCACAATGACGATTTGTACAATCAGTATGACGATGCAGGAAACTGGACGGGCATGTTATCGGATCAGGATGCGGCAAGCGTGGATATGTCTCGTGTCGAGTATCTTACGGGCAAGGCGGGCAGCATTACAGTGCACAATGCGCGCACGTTGCATTATTCTCCTGCATCCAAAAACCCGATCCCGCGCCCCTTGCTGTTGAATTGCTATACCTCTTCGGATGCGAAACCTTATACCGCCCATCCATCACCGACCCAAAACACCTACAAAGTGGTGCGTGGCGAGCATGTGATCTGGGCCGAACATGACCCGCGCCCCTGCCAAATACCACCGAACTGGTCTGGCGGATATTCCTCGATTTATGCTGCCCAAGCAGGCGAAGATAAATCCGCTGGCGGTATGATGTAGCGTTTAACGGCGCTAGAATGACCTGAATATTTTAATTTTCAGGTCATTCCCACGCGCATTGAAATGCCGTTACAAAATCACAATTTCAGGGACAAGCACAAAGACCGGCAGAATGATCCACCCACGACGTTCGTTTATTTTTACACCGGGGCTAAAACCCAACATGTTTCCAATGGCATCGGCGTCAGGTTCGGATATTGTTTGCATTGAACTGGAAGACGGCACCGCCCCCAGGGACAAGGCAAAGGCGCGCAAACATGCCTTGGCGCTGTATGACACTCAGCAAGCCAATGATGGTGTGGAACTTATTGTACGCATCAACTCCCTGCGCGAACAGTTCGGGATCGAGGACGTGGCCGCCATCTTGGCAACGGACACACCGCCCCCCGCATTGATTTTGCCCAAAGCCGCTGCCCGCTTCTCTTTGGTGTATTTACCATGCGTCGTACGAGCCGCTGTAAGGCGCGCCAGGCCATCCTCTGTCTTAGGACCTGTAGATTTACCACCGTGCAGGGAGCAGCGTCCGTTGCGCTTGTACGCAGGCCTCTGGCAGGGCGTGCCTTTACGGGTTTTGGCCCCGCACCGTTGGCCGGGCCAATCGGGACCAAATTGCCAAGGGATACCCTTTTCAAGGTTGGTGTTTGTCATGTTAAAATCTCCAGCAGATATGGGGTTTTATTATACCCCATTTTAAGCGGTGTGGCTAGGTATACGTGTCTTGGTCCACGGACCGCGGCCCGAGCAAAATCATCCAAAGCCAACTATTCACAGGTAACACTGATTATAGGTCGACAATACAAAGTCCCATGCCCACGGCCCTTAGCTCCGTATCTCAAAGTTAGATGTTGGGCTAAAACGGTCATTCATTCAAGTTGCAGCAAAAGGCCGCTTTGAGCCCAAATCTACCGATGCTGCAGCTAGCTCGAATGGGCGTGATGAGCATGGAGCGGACGTCCTCGGGTGTGATCACTCTCCCTGCCGTCTTTTGAAAAGAGTCAAATATACACACGCATATGCCACCTAGGGATACACATCTGAGAAGCTATCGTTGGAGCGAAGGTCATTAAATTCGAACCTGACTTCGACCCTCCACCTGTAAACAATTGTACATGATCCAAAATTCTTTTCAGTTTTTTACTCATAAGCCTGTCGGTACAAATCATCGCTACAAACAAGGCGAATTTTGGCTTGGAGCGTTTCTCCGTCCCTGTTTCGCCGATAACAAGGAGGAAAGAAATGTTCAAGATTTCAACGGGACTCGGGTGTGTATTTGCTGCGGCAATCACCGCCTCGGCGGCCCAGGCAGACGACTGCGGTGAAGTATCACTGATGCAGGCCGATTGGGGGTCGGCGCAAATTGTGACCGCGGTCTCGAAGTTCCTGATGGAGCAAGGCTATGGTTGCGAAGTGACGACGGTTCCGCTCTCGAGCAACCCCGCGCTGGCATCCGTATCCGAGACCGGAGAGCCTGATATTCTGACCGAGATTTGGACAAACGGCGCGCCGGCTTACCAAGGGCTGGTTGACTCAGGCGCGATCATTCCTGTGACCGAAGTTCTATCAGATGGTGGTGTCGAAGGGTTCTTTGTTCCGAACTACCTTGTGGAGGAGCATCCGGAACTGGCAACAATTGAAGGCATCGCAGCCAACCCCGAACTCGTCGGAAATCGCTTTCACAACTGCCCCGAGGGATGGACCTGTCTAAATGTCAGCACCAACCTGATGAAGGCAGGCGGGCTGATTGATGCAGGCATTGAAAACTTCGTGCATGGATCAGGCGAAACCCTTGCGGCTTCGATCGCTGCCGCCTACGAAAACAAAGAGCCGTGGTTCGGCTTTTATTGGGCGCCGACATCGGTATTGGGCAAATACCCGATGACTCTGGTCGATATGGGCCCCCATGATCCTGAAAGGCACGCCTGCAACATCACAGCGGAATGCGAGACGCCAGCAATGAGCGCCTTCCCCCGCAGCGAAGTGGTTACAGTTCTTTCCAAGGAATTCATGGCTGAAAACGCAGAAATCTCTGAGCTGATGACAAATCTGTCCTTCACCAACGCACAGATGGGCGAAACGCTGGCATGGGTCGAGGACAACAATGCCTCCTACGATGAAGGTGCTGTGCACTTTCTGACGACCTACAAGGATGTCTGGGGGGCGTGGCTTAACGATGCTGCGCGCGACAAACTTTCCGCATTGCTGCAGTAAACTGCACGGACAGGGGCATCCTCAGCGATGCCCCTAACGCACTGAAGTAGATCGGAAAGTGGGATAAATGGCCTTCTATGACAAGTTATTCAGCGCATTGGGTTTGAGCGAATGGTGTGGCACGTCAGACGATAAAGCGCCTCTTTCGCTGGCGGACCTTGCGGCGCAAGCAGGAGGAGAAGAGGCCTCTGGACCGCTCATGCCAATTCCCTCGTTTGATAATCTGCATGAAAGCTGCAACCGCATATGGCAGTCGCGCGATGTAACCAACGGGATCGAAGAAGGGTTTCTGGCAGCCAAACCGGCTTTGAAAACTGTTCTGGACCCGATCACACAGCCACTGAGCTGGATGTTGGATGGCGCACTTTGGCTGTTTGAAGCGATGCCATGGTTCATCATGGTCCCGCTTTTGGTGGCGATTTCCTGGTACGCGTCGCGTTCGCGCCCTGTGACGATCTTCGTCGCCGTCTCGATTATGCTGCTGGCCCTCGTAGACCACTACGATGTGGCGATGCAGACCCTGTCGATCATCTTTGTATGCACGACGATATCGGTGCTGTTCGGTGTGCCCATTGGAATTGCTATGTCGAAATCCGACCGATTGCAAAAAAGCGTCGTTCCGTTACTCGACCTGCTGCAGACCCTGCCGACCTTCGTGTACCTGATCCCTCTGATTTTCTTGTTCTCGGTCACGGAATCCAAACTCTACGGGATTGCGATCATCCTTTATGCGATCGTGCCAGTGATCCGCCTGACCGACCTTGGCATCCGCCTTGTAGATCAGGACGTGATCGAGGCGGCCAATGCCTTTGGCATGAATGACCGTCAGAAACTGGTGCGGGTACAATTGCCGCTGGCGCTGCCGAACATCATGGCCGGGATCAACCAGACCATCATGATGTCGCTGGCAATGGTCGTGATCGCCTCTCTGGTGTCTGCGCCGGGTCTGGGCGTGAACGTGTTGCGCGGTATCCGGAACCTTGAACTGGGTGTGGGCATAGTCGCGGGCATCGGCATCGTGCTGCTGGCCGTGATCCTTGATCGCGTGTCCAAAGCGGCTCTCACACGGGTCGATAAGACCCAAGTCAAACATTAAGGAGCCGGTTCAATGACACAGCCACTGGTCCGCCTGTCCGGGCTCTATAAAATCTTTGGCGCCCGCGACAAGGACGTGTTGCACCATGTCCAGGATGGCATGGGCAAGGAAGAATTGCTGGCGCAGCACGGGCACGTGTTGGGGCTCAACAACATCAACGTCGATATGCAGGCGGGGGAAATCACAGTGGTCATGGGCCTGTCAGGCTCGGGTAAATCCACGCTGATCCGCCACCTGAACCGGTTGATCGAACCCACAGCGGGCGAGATCATCGTGCAGGGCGAAGACGTGATGCAACTGTCCGAGGACGGGCTGCGTCATGCCCGTCAAGAAAAGATGTCGATGGTTTTCCAGAAGTTCGCGTTGTTGCCGCACAAGACCGTGCTGAAGAACGCGGGCATGCCCTTGTCGGTGCGTGGCGAAGACGAGGTCACCTGCGACCGCGAAGCCGCGAAATGGCTGGACCGCGTCGGTCTGAGCGGGTTCGAGAACCATTATCCAGCGCAGTTGTCTGGTGGGATGCAGCAGCGGGTAGGCATTGCCCGGGCGCTGACCGCAAACACACCGATCATGCTAATGGACGAGGCTTTCTCGGCCCTTGATCCGCTGATCCGAACCGATATGCAGGACCTGCTGCTCGAGCTGCAAAAAGAGCTGCACAAGACCATCATCTTCATCACTCACGATCTGGATGAGGCGCTGAAGCTGGCCGATCACCTTGTGATCCTGAAGGACGGCTTTGTCGTGCAACAGGGCGAGCCGCAGCACATCCTGCTGAACCCGGGTGATCCCTACATCGAAGACTTCGTGAGCGACATCAACCGCGCACGGGTTCTGCGGG
>JGI20160J14292_10003322_pt1 | contig 12352 bp, 7 predicted proteins | sample COG_10_FD_14292 | JGI IMG/M metagenome (IMG submission 14292) | reverse complement strand
TACACTCTCTAAAATTTAATTTAAAAAACACCCTTAATGATAGGGCCATTAAAGAAAGATTTTTTCATCAAATAAAGGAGGATCAGCTGGATGAATATTGGCTGAGTGTTGAACCTATCATTTATTTAGAAATTAGGCGATTTAATTATACAATACAAGAAGTCATCTGGAAAAAAAAGGAATTGAAATCCTTTCAAAAAGAGTTTAATGATTCCTTAAGAAGAGTAACGTTTGATTTTATGGTGAATGACTATAGATCCATAAGTCTGAATGATTATATTAAATTTCTACAGTTAAACTTTAAAAAAGCTCAAGGTTTGGTTGAAGAGGTTAAAATCCCTGTATCTCACTTGATAATAGAATCGCTTAAAGGGAATGAACTTGAGGAGTCCTTTAAATCCACAAGTAGTATTAAGCGTTTAATTGAAGATTTAACTGTTTATATCATTAAGGAACGTGCTTTATCGTTATCAGTAGCTAAAAAACAAACAATTAGGAAAGTGTTTTTTCGAAGAGAAATTGAAGAAATTGTTTTACAATTCACGAAATCAAATTTTACTATTAAAAAATTCATGCGCTCTTTGGAGCGAATCTATCAAGTATTAAACCCTCAGCAAATTGAATTGTTTTTCCAAATTCTTCAGCGTGAAAACAAATTCTCCTTTCAAAAAGAGCTCATTGAGCTATCTGCGATTATTCAGTTAACCCGACCTATTTTTTCTATTACCCTTTATGATTTGGGTTTATTGTGGGTGGGTGATGTTATCAAGGAATTAAAACAGCAGTTTAAAAAACGGCCTGCATTGTTATTTACGCTGATCGATCAGGTCTCTATAAGGACAGGCTATGGGCGAGATTATATCATCGAAAAAATGATGAAATCTGAGGGTTCTGAAATGGCCAAAGCTGTATTGATAAAGCATAGAAAAGAGGTCGCGAACCTCTATAAGAAAGATTCAAGCGATTCAAGTCATCGATACTTATTTATATTATTTAAAATCTGGAATTTGGGAGTTAGGAGATCAATCTCCTGATGAGGTATATTGATAATGCTTTTGAAAGACCATGTAGAGTCATTCATTCTAGCTCTTAAAAAGGAACAGGGTTATAAAGTAGTCTGGCTAAGATTGATTCATGGCCATGAACTTCGCTCAGTCGAGAAATTGATTATGGCTTTTTTTCAGGGTATTCAAAGAAAGAAAAAATTTGAAAAAATCATAAAATCGATCGATCAATATGATACCGATATATCGTTTAAAAAACATATTTTTGAACGTTTAATTACAGATCCTTCATGGTTTGATAATTTGCCATTTTCAGATAAGGGGTTCAATATGAATCGAATTAAAGAGGAAGTGGATTCATTTTTCAGTCAAGAACAGAATATCAAGGATTTATCCCTGGTCCCCTTAATTGACTATCTAAATCAAGGAAAATTAGAATTTGACTACTCTTTGATAGAAATTCTAAAGATGGCTAAAAGACTTCGAAAGAAAGATCTGATAGAGTTATCAAGGATCATTTCATTTGGCACTAATAATTATCAAAATAAGCTGAAATTAAAACGAATTTTTGAAATTTTTTCATTGACCCAAATAGATATGCTTTTTGTTGTTTTTGCTCGGCAAGAAACCAAAAAGAGAAAGGCCTTTGAAAACTTCCATTATCTTAAAATCTTTCTGCACACCTTATTTTCTGAAAACATTTATCATTATGGATATCAACAAATAGCTGGTTTTATCAATCATTTTTCTATTTCTGATCCACAGTTAAACAGATCATTATATGAATTGCTTGAAAGAGTAGCCTTAAAAAAAGACATGGTCTTTACGGAGTTACTTTCAACCATTATCGCTCACCTAGACCCTGGAGAATATTCTAAATTAATTGCCTTACGAAGACAACTCATTCTATCTCAAACTGTTTTGGAAACGGCAAAGGAAAAAAGTCTCAAAATTACAGATGATCTTCTTTTGATATTGAATTATTTGGAGCTGGGGGTTTGGCTTTCGGTTGATTTAGATCCAATTTCATCTCTTAAAAAGGTGCTAGAGGACAATTTTGATCAATTAACTATTCAATTTAAAAAGAGAATTAGTCATCAAATTTTTTGGCTGCGATTGCTTTATCAATTTGATTTCGATATTGTTTTAAAAATTATTTTGCAAGTTTTTAAGGACACTGCTGGATTTGTAGCGCTAGAAAAATATTTACCTGAATTGGAGCAAAGCGATCAGGATTTTAAATTCAAGCTACTTGAAACGTTTATTTTAGTTAAAATGGATGTGGATAAAGGTGAAAATTTCGATGAATTATTCCAATATCAAGTGGCTTTATTTCAAAAAAATGATGCTGAAACGGATGCGATTGAGTTAGAAAATATTGACCTTGACGAGGGGAAAATATTCAATGATTTTAATTTATTATTGACTGTTTTTTTTGACAATCCGACAGACAGTCAAGCAGATTTGGTGTGGGTGAGATTTAATAGTGAGGTGGGGCATGATGTGACTTTAAATAATTTTTTTATCAATGGGCAATATCCTTGGACTCTCTGGGAAATATTATTCAAAAAGGGGCAAAAAGTTCATTTGATAAGATTATTACGTCTTTCATTGTTGACTCATTTTCAAAACTCTTGGGAGATTAAACTGGTCCATTTTTTTGGTACGCGCAACAGATTTTCATTCTTTAAAAAAAGTAATATTTTAGATTTTTTCAAGGCTCTACATTCCAAAGATTTAGATGAATTGAAAAATCAGTTTACATTGGCATGGGCCACATTATTAAAGAAAAAACCAAATGAAACGGGTGCTTGGTTAGAAGATGAATTATTTAATCAATTCATCGGTTCATCAAATGGTTATGATCTAATTTCCAAGGATGTGCAGTTCAATCTTCAAATGAAGGATTTAACTGAGCTTGAGAATGATTTTTTACTTTTATTGTCAGGTCAAAAGGTTGATTTAGTAGAGGAAGTGAGATTAAAGATAAGTGACTGGATTTTGAATATTGTACCGGTAGCTACTACTAAATTTGAATTAAAAGAGCTGCTTTATTTAAAGTTATTGTCTTTTGCCACCCCCCTTAAGGTTATCGATCTGAATCTGTTGATCAGAAATTTTTCACCTGAGATGAGATTATCTGTCTTTACCCAGATTATTAATTTCAATATAGTAGAAATTAATCAAATATTACACCAGCAAAGGCTACTCTATCTTCTTCTTGAAAGTTTACTCGAAGACCAAAGTTTATCAGCTCAATTATTCTTAAATATTGACAAGAAAAAGTTGTCTAAATTTTTCTCATTACTATCTAGTCAAACCTTGAAAAAGTTGATGCTTTTATTTGATGACAAGAAGGATGATGAGGCTTTGTTGCTAGCTGCGGTTCGGGAATCTAAGGAGACGTCTTCAAAATCAGATCTCCAACCTTCAACTGAGGCCAAAGATCTTACTTTATTGCGTTTTGTGATTGAAGAAGGGAGTATCAGCAGAACACCTTTCAACCGTTGGTCATCCTTTGAGACAGTTTTTATGGAGCTATTGAGCGGTAACGTCTTGAAAGCCGTATTTTTCAAAGAGTTTGACTTGAATACCGTGCGTCAATTTTTGGCATTATTGTCTGCTGATGCTTTGACTCTGCTTACGGCTGTGTTTGATGACGAGAAGGACGATGAGGCTTTGTTGCTAGCTGCGGTACGGGAATTTAAGGAGATGCCTTCAAAATTAGATTTCCAGCCTTCAACTGAGGCTAAAGATCTTGCTTTATTGCGTGTTGTGATTGAAGAAGGGAGTATCAGCAGAACGCCTTTCAAGCGTTGGTCATACTTTGAGACGTTTTTTATCGAGCTATTGAGCGGTAACTTCTTTAAAGCCGTATTTTTCAATGAGTTTGACTTGATTACCGTGCGTCAATTTTTGGCATTATTGTCTGCTGATGCCTTGACTGCACTTGCAGCTGTATTTGATGACAAGAAGGACGATGAGGCTTTGTTGCTAGCTATGGTACGGGAATTTAAGGAGACGCTTACAACACCAGATCTCCAGCCTTCAACTGAGGCCAAAGATCTTGCTTTATTATGCGTTGTGATTGAAGAAGGTAGTATCAGTAGAACGCCTTTCAAGCATTGGTCATCTTTTGAGACGTTTTTTATGGAGCTTTTGGTTAGAGGAGTATTGACGGCCCAATTTTTTAAAGAGATTGAATTGAGTACGTTAAATAAATTTTATAAATTATTATCCTCCGATCTCCTCATCTCTATCGAAAGCCTTTTTAGTCCAGATACCCCTCTGCTTTCTCCTTTACACTTGCTGATAAGCTCGAATGAGGGGGCAGCATTGGAAAAAGAGTTTTTGAATTTGAATGATCTTGGCGATCTGGCGACAGCAAGTCCATTTGATTTGTATCCACATCGGACATTTGGAATATTATTAGAAAAAGTTATTGAATTGGGATTTAAAGAGGCCCAAACTCCTTATTTAACTTTCCAGGAATTTGAATTTCAATTTAATAAGCAATTATCCATTCAAAATACGATTTGGCAAATACTTACTCGGCGAAGTATTGGAAAAATGAAAATCTTTTTAAGAGTTCTCCAACAAGAAACGTTAGCCGAGTTAATCAAATTAATAAATTATAAGTTTGATGGGATTTCATTTAATGAGATTATGAACTCTATTAAAAAAGCCAATCAAAAATCGATATCTGAAGTGGAAGTTTTAATGGTAATTTTTGGTTTATCACATGATCATTATGATCAAGAATCTCTTTTGAAATTTTTGGATGATCAAATTAATTTTTTCATGATTCCTGATGAGTTTAAAGTTTTTCTATTGGCTCCAAAAAATAATGAGATTACCCTCTCTTATGTTGATGAATTTATAATCTTTTTAAAAGATCGTAATAAGCTTAACAAAGTAATTTCCATTTATGAAGCAGAGGAGGCATTCAATAGGATACTCCATTTTAAGAGGGAATTTTTTATATCACGATTAAGGAGAGATAGAGATGTTGAACAAGTATTGATCAGTTTATTTCAACGTTTGCCAGAAAAATTAATTTCCCAATACTTTAATCAAATGATGCCTGACTATGCTGGACAATGGGAGCCTTTATGGCAAAGTATGGTATTCTCAGTTTCAAAAATCGTTTTTACTTCTAAATTAATTTTATTAGGCTTAAGAAATATTCAAAAAATAGAATTCAACATATTGCGCGGTTTATTACTGGCGCAGTTGAATCCTAAAAAATCAGTAGCTCCTCTAAAATTGACCTTGTCAAAAGCTGGAAAAGCAGATCTTGACCAACTAAAGTCCCTATCATATGCCAGTATTAAAGACGATTATTTAGCTCATTTTGATATATATGATTTTGTTGAAGCGGTAATTACGACGGGAACATTTCCAAATTGGTCAGCCGCTTACTCAGTAGAAAGGTTTTATGAAATACTGGTTAAATTAGCTAAAGTAGATGGGTATCATTTTAAATTAAATATTGATGCGCTCATCAAAAAGTCTGCAGATCTTGATTTTTTGATCTCATTTTTAGGTGAAAAAAAATTTCTTTCTCTGTTTAAAATCATAAGGCCTTCCGTTCATGAGCAGGCTCAAAAAATCGCGAAGCAATTTGAGCAGGCCTTCGCCGCAGTTGTAAAGAAATCAGTACTTACCAATTATTTTGTCCTAATTATTCTGAGGTATCAACACGAATACCCAACAGCCAATGATGAACTAATTTGGGATGAAATGTTGGACCAATGGTCACTAAGTTTGCAGATGAGTAAAATTGAATTAATAGACCTTGCAGGAAGTCAAGAATCGCAGGAAATATCAGCTTATTTGGAATCAAAAAAGATTAATACGATTACCTATGTCAAAAAAGAGTTGGCTTGGCAAAGGGATATAGATTTTTTGTTGCATCTCATTCTTTATAATGAATATCCATGGTGGTCTATTAAGTTTGATCGTCAAGGATTTTCTAAGTCAGAAAACTTGGTTCGGTTAACCAATCAGATGCTTAACGAGCATCCAAAATCTTTTATTGAAGCCATATCCATGCTTAAAAGACCTGATGGAGTTTTTGAAAAGATCATTCCGATTATGAAACCTCAGGTCATTGATAGGATATTACTCATTTTGTCTCCACAGCATGGTGCCTTTGTTGTTAATTTCAATATTTTAATCAGGCGATGGGGGTATTTAAAAGCAAAAGATGAATGGATTACTTTTCTTTTCAGATATTTCTCTCATCTTGAAAGCTTTGATCATGATCGATTTATATTATCAGGGATAACCTTCATAACAAAAAAGACCCCCTTTGTTTTCCTCAAAGTCAAGGAACAATTATTAAAAATTACCCGTGATGCATTGCATGAGGGAGAAATGAAATTTCTTCCCTTTATGAAGTTATTTAATGATTTAAATATAAATGACGAATTGATGCCTATTCCAAATACTTATTTGGTCCGAGATCATACTAATAAAGATTTCATTGCTATAATGACTTACTATATTACTACTGGATCTTTACCTGCTGATTATGCTTATTTGATTAAATCATATTTGGCTTTTGTACGTAAAATGGAAAGTTATTTAAATACAGGACACGAGGATTTAAGGGGAGCCATTATTTCTGTGATAGAAAATAGCGAGGTGAGAACTCGAGTAGTTAGAAATGAAAAAGAAGATATTTTATTTTTGATTACTCGAGCATTATTCCCAAAGCATACTAAATCGTTAATGGAATATAAATCTGAGATCATCAAACTATTTAGTCAGATTTGGCCTTCCATTCAACCAAAGATGATCAATGAGTTATTTTATCAGACCATATATCAATCCGTATTGAATTCTAAGTTCATGAATCTTAACGCACTTGATTTAGTGCATTTATTTTTACAGCAATTTAAAAAAGTAAATCAAATCTCTTTTGATTTTGACATGAAAGCCTACGCTTATTTGGATATTTCAGATAAACTCATAGAAATGATTGTCTCATTTAATACATTTAAACAAACACGAGATATTCCAAAAGAGAATGATTCAGAATTAAAACTTTTGCCTATCGTATTGGACCCGACTGATGATATTGAATCGGTCAAATTAGAGCATCGCATTGAAATAAAAAACGCAGGAATCGTTATTGTTTGGCCTTATTTGGATCGATTTTTTCAAATGTTAGAGATGACTGAAAAAGGGTCATTTAAAACTGAGGGAGATGCCGCAAGAGCACCACATCTTATTCAATATTTGGTAACAGGCTCGAATGAAACACCTGAGCATGAACTACTTCTAAATAAAATTTTATGTGGAATCAAGTTGGCAACGCCAGTACCTTTGCAAATTGAATTGACAGATAAAGAAAAGGAAACTTCAGACTTAATGCTCAAGGGAGTTATGCAAAACTGGGAAAAATTAAAATCCTCTTCAATAGATGCCATGAGAGAAGGTTTTTTTGTAAGACAAGGATTTATCGAAGAGAAAGATGATTTTTGGGAATTAGAGGTTGAAAAAAAGACCATAGATATTCTTTTAAAGAGTCTCCCTTGGGGATTTGGCACTGTTAAACTACCTTGGATGTCGAAAAGAATGATTGTAAATTGGACTTAGTTTTAACCTTTCTCAAAAAGCACTCTTAATTTTACTAAAATAGTGTTTTTTTTTTTTTAAAACGTAGAGTACCAAAGGAGTACCAGTAGAAGATGAAAAATCAGAGTACCAAAAGAGTACCACATTTTTTGTTAATAAAGTACTATGGTATTATTTGGCTTATAAATCCTTCTCGTTACCCTTCTTCCTCCTCAATTCCCAAGCCCTCATTGGTGAACAGATCCAGTCCTCGAAGCTTGGTGAAAAACTGAAAAATATTTTGACCTATTTCATGATCTAGATAAATATATTACTAGATTGGATTATTTAGTTTATGATGACACCGAATAGGCACAAACAAAATTCAAAATTATTATTCGGATCTATTTCTAGGTAATAACTATCCAATAATTCTTCTTTTATGCGATAGAGGGTGCTTGATGCTTGTTTTTGTGAATAGAGTATCAAATTGGTATTTAAAAGTCCATTTTATAGCTGTTTTGCAGGGGTACCCCATTTCCAGTCCGCAATCCGCACATCGAGGTCAGCGGTCAATCGTCAGATAACCCCATAGTCTTAACGCTACAAGTTTTTGGATCATTAATCAGAATGATTATAATACCATGAATTACCCTTCTTCGTTACATCCATAAATACTGAAGACAACTTGTCATCTCTAAAAATGAAAGTCGTACCCTCCGAAAAGCGATCCCACTTAATTTCGTATACTTCTAATTTTTCACCCTCTTGAAGAACTCCATTTTTTAAAGAAGGAAATTCTTTAATGTTTTTTATATCCCTGAGCGTCTTATCAATAAACTTCCAAGTTTCAGAAGAATGCGAAAGACGGATTTGATATAGTTTTCCCCAGTGTTTAAATTCTTCCCCACCTATTTGAGTTAGAAATTCCGATACAGGCATACCCTCATATGGTGCAGGGTTAGAAGGGTATTTTGGGTAAGTATCACTAGCATATGACTTAATGATTTCCCGATCCTGCTGCCTTTTCTTATAAGACTTACAAGAACTTAACGACAAGACTAAGGTGGCCAATAGTATAGCTGTTTTCATGATTCAAAGATAATACTTAATCATCATTCTCAGCAAGGAGCTTGAGAGTATCCACAAGATTTGCATAATCCTCCTTTGAATCATATTTCACATTCTNCTGAACATAGGCTTCNATTTTAGAAATAAATNCCTTGTGTCCCTCAAAGGAGTCATCCGAGTTGGCAATCCTCCGAAACTTCTCAACCACGGTATCTGAAAAATATTTCCGATAATGGTTGAGCAGTTGCGAGTCACCTTCTTGAAACTCAATTGTATTATTGATTCTGTTCATAGCTTTACAAAGGTTACATTTCTGGTTAAAATCATTCGAGGATATTGGGATTTGTTTTGCACAAGTTTCCCCCAATTAGGCATTACAAATAGGTCTCCCACGATATAGAATATTCTTATTTGGTCAAGTTATAATACACCATTTTCTGGGGATTACTGCATGTTATATTACCCATAATTTTGACATTATCTCTTTGATGTATCGTATCAGGGTCATATACTACATACCCATAATCCTCTGTATTATTGCGATAGATATAGCTTAAACCGAGCCAGTCTTGTTTTATTTTGAAATATTTGATCTCTTGATACTTGCTCATAATTTTATGCTGATTTTTTGAGGTTAAGTTGAGCTAAAATCACGTCATCTATTTCTTTATTTAGACCTATGTGCATCTGGTTCAAATACATTTCTATATGATTCAGGTCACCTCCTCCAAACATTGTGTAATTCTTAACCAAATCAAGGATCATCTGCTTGATGGTTAATGGGGCATTAATTTTCTTTCTTAGACATTCCAAAAGATCCTCATGTGGTATATCATTAGCCATACAAAGATTTACAGTTTTGACGATATCCATTTGGTCTTCCAAATAGTCTAGGTGATGGAATAAAACCTGTAATTTATGATCGAGATCCTTATTAGCCCAAGGCACATTTTTGCTTTTTATTGTTTGCATTCTATTTTGTTTTTGTTAAAAAAAATGATTTATTGATGCAACAATAAGTTTTCTTCTGGCTGTAGAAGGAACGTTTAAAAGTTATTTTTTGAAATAGGTAAAATGGGTAATACTTAGGTAAAATGGGTAAGGGTTGGGTAGGCTAATTACTTAAAATTGGTGTTCCCTTTAGCATAGTCGGCTAACATTTTTTTTGTGTCAAACTCCTTAAAGTAATCACTTAGCAATGGTATGAAGAGCTCTTTATTGGCATGGCTGTCGTGAGATTTCTTATAATATTGAACCCAAACATCTTGAATATGTCCCTTCTTGTTATTAAAATGATCGAAGGTAAATGAATTGCATTTCTTTTGGTGGTGAAATGCTCCCCAAATATATCGAGTGAGTTCCTCCTCGCTAAGATGTTTTGGAACGAGAACCTTAAAGTGATCGTAAATATCTTTAAAAGTATTGCGGTCAAATTTATTATCCCATTCTTCTCTTTTTTCTTTGACTTTAATGGTTCTTGGGGGATAATTAGATGGTTGATCTGTTTCAACTTTCTCAGTTTTAGGTTCAACATCTCCAGCTATTTTGTCAGTAATATATTTACGAATATCAATATCGGATGAGTATGGTTCTAATCCTGAGACAAACCAAAGTAGTCTTTGATAAATATCTATATCTCTTTCAAGACTATATTCTCTTTGAATTTTGAGCAGCAATTTGTGTACATCAGTGATTTCTTCATTATTTAGATGTCTTTGTTGCATCCATTTACTCATATCATCAATAATTTCAATAGGAATATGTATGGCAGGAATTACTGTACCATCATAAGTTTTCAATGTTGTTGCCAAATGAAAATTATCACTGATCCACCATTGATCTCTGAGTGTTTTAATGTACAACATTATATCCCTTAACTTATAATTCTCATTTTCTGCTGCTCTTCTAATTTCAATTAATTTTAATTCAATGTTCAAGTCATAATCTTCTATTACATCATAACCTTCAATTAACTCTTGCCAAGGCTCATTAAACGGAGTATATTTTAATTTATTAGCTCTATTAATGGCATAATCCCTTTTATCAGGTCCATAGTCATCTGGATTGGGTATTGGCTGTTCCTTTTTTCTTTTTACAACTGCCTCTTGCTCTTCTTTTGTATAGTCAAGGGGAAGGTAAGGTGATGTAAATTCTTTCGGTAATTTCTTTGTAGCACCTCTTTCCTTATCAGCAGAAAAATCAGCATATTCATCAAACTCAGATACACTTTGAAAACTAGCTTGAAAATGTGGGTCCGTTCCAAGTATGGATTTGTAATGCTTAAAAAATTCTTCCAGAAGTGCACCGAATTTCATTTAACAAATAAAATGGTTCCATATGGAAAGTGAATAAAAACTTAGAATTATTTTAAGATCAACAGATAATCTTGAACCAAGTGAATCATTATGTTGTTTATGGTGAATGAAAATATCCTATTCAAAGCAAAAACAATGTGCGAGTTTATTGAAAAATTCTCTAATCAAGATGTATTCTAGTGCACCTCAAGCGAATTGCATGGACATAGTAAAACAAAAAATTAAGAAAAAAGTAATAGCTACTGTCAAAGCAGAAATGAAAAAAATGATTATCAAGAGGATGAACTGGTCTTGATATTTTGAGGATTCCTTACTTGAGCTTCAGTGCTTTAGCCACCCTTAGAAATAGATTTAACGCATTCTTAAAGGTTTGAATGTTCCTCATTTTCATTTCAAATGGGTGTTCATCCTCATCATTCCAAGAAATGGTTATAACGGCATTGTTTACTTCAATGGGGTTGTGATGCGTTATCCGCTTGACAAGGGTATAGGATTCCAATAATATTTGCATATCTTCATTGGCTTCCTGTGGATCCTCATCATCTATCTGAACCCATTTGTTTTTCTACAAATACCCTTAAATAGTGGAACACATTGGATGCTCGTCTACTTTTAGACTTGATCTTGTAATAACCAGGATCTAGGTTCATCATGATTGCTCTTTCTTATTAGCGGAGACAATCTTCATTTCCCCCTTTACCATTCTCAGGTGGAGCATCTCTTCTTCGAATCCCTTCACCATAAGTTTACTTTTATTAGCGAATAGTCTTTGAGCCTGGTTCTTTTTCTTTTCAAGGATCTCATCAATGTCCTGCTCAGGGTCAGATATTTCAATAGAAGGAGAGGAGTGATTTCATATAAGTCACCCGTAGGTCCATTTTCATCATCCTTAAGTTATCCAAAAAGCGTTGATTATTAACATTAAAGAAGGAATAATAATCTTATATTGATTTTAAAGGCAGTTATATATTTTATTTTGCATAGTAATGCGTAGTTTATTAACTTTGTAAAAGATACTGAATTCTGACTGTACCATAATAACATCTTACTGCTTTCCATATAATTAATGGACTGTCGAAGTTCTAGATCAAAATTTATTATTGGATATCAGCAATTGGATGAGTCACTATAGATATGCGAGAATATCAATCCTCTTTTTTTTGAACCTGAGGGGTTAGGGAGGCTTTAAGGACTGTAATTAAGTAACAAGGAGAGTGGTGAAAGCTCTATAAAAGAAATCAAAATTAAATATAACCAGAGGGATATTCCCTTCGGACTAAACTAAAACCATTTAATCAAGTATGTCCAATAATTATAAGTATTACCTAATTCCTAAAGGTGTTGATTTAACATCTTTAAAAAATGAAAGTGACAGTAAGAACATTGTCAAGCATATGT
>JGI20160J14292_10003314_pt1 | contig 12388 bp, 14 predicted proteins | sample COG_10_FD_14292 | JGI IMG/M metagenome (IMG submission 14292) | reverse complement strand
GCTGGAATTACTTTACACGTTGAGAATATTTATGGTGATAATAGTCACCACATTATCGAGTCTTGTTTTAAAGGGTTAGCAAGATCTTTAAGAACCGCATTGGAAATGGACCCAAGGAATAAAAAATCAATTCCTTCGACTAAGGGTTCTTTATAAGCTTAATGAACGTTACAATTGTTGATTATAACTCGGGCAATATAAGCTCGGTGATAAATTCTTTTAAAGAAGTTGCTCAAGATAAAGTAAATATAAAAGTTANTTCAGATTTNAANNAGATCAAATCNANNGANAAAGTAGTTTTACCGGGACAGGGTTCATTTAAAAGCTGTGTAGATGCTTTGAACAAAATTAAAGGCCTTACAGATACGCTGAACGAATTTGTAATGACTAATAAAAAACCTCTTCTTGGAATCTGTGTTGGTTTACAGATGTTTGCTGATATTGGTTATGAAGAAACTGAAACAAAAGGTTTAGGTTGGATTTCAGGAAAGGTTTCTAAAATTGATAATCAAAATGGAAAGTTTAAACTTCCTCATATTGGTTGGAACCAAATTAATATTATAAAAGAAAGTAGAATTTTTCAAAATATAGAAAATAACTCACACATGTATTTCGTACATAGTTATGAATTTATACCAAATGATAAAAATGTAATTTCAGCTACAACAGATTATTCATCAAATATTGTTTGTTCTGTTGAAAAAGAAAATATCTTTGGAACCCAATTTCACCCCGAAAAGAGCGATAAGATAGGACTTAAAATAATTAGTAATTTTATAAACTTATAGAATGATTTGTATTAAAACAGATATTCCGAGTGAATTAAATGAAATAGATGATGAATTAAAAGCAATTTATCATAGTAAGGATACTGTTTGTTTTTATATATTTAAATCGCGAGATCTAAGAAATGAGTTTATCGAAAAAACTAAAGGTATGAATAAAATAAAAAGAGAAGAAATTTATAAGGAATATTCGAAATGAAAATATTTCCAGCTATAGATATTAAAGACAAAAAGTGTGTAAGATTAGTTAAAGGAGATTTTGAGAATAAAACTGAGTATGAAATGTCTCCAGTTGAGCAAGCAGGAAAATATAAAGATCATGGATTTAAAAATTTACATATAGTTGATTTAGATGGTGCTTTAACTGGTGAAACAGTTAATCAAGATATTATTAAAGACATAATTGCTAAATTTGATCTTAGGGTTGAGATAGGTGGTGGTATTAGAAATCTTGATAATATTCAAAAATATATAGACGCTGGTGTAGATAAAGTAATTTTGGGAAGTGCTGCTATAAAAGATAAAANTTTTTTAAAAGAAGCNTGTGAAAAATTTCCNAATAANATTGCTTTAGGNNTNGATGCTAAAGATGGNTATTTNTCNGTANCAGGATGGAAAGAAAATTCTAATCAATTGACTTTAGATTATCTAAAAGAAGTTAATAATTATGGTGTAAGTAGATTGATTTATACCGATATAAATAGGGATGGTATGAAACAAAGTCCAAATTTTGACGAAACATCAAAAGTTGCTGAAGCATCAAATTGTCCTGTGATAATATCAGGTGGAGTTTCATCACTAGATGATGTTAAAAAAGCAAAAAATATGAAAAACGTTGAAGGTATTATAGTTGGTAAAGCTATCTATGATGGTGATATTAAATTAGAAGAATTAGTAAAAGAAGATGCTTAAAAATAGAATTATTCCTTGTTTAGATGTTAAGAATGGTCGAGTTGTAAAAGGTATCAACTTTGTTGATCTAAAGGACGCAGGAGATCCTGTAGAACAAGCTAAAATTTATAGTGATGGTGGAGCAGATGAAATTTGTTTTTTAGATATTACAGCATCTAACGAAAATAGAGATATTATTTATGATGTTGTCAAAAAAACTTCAAAGAAATGCTTTGTTCCTTTAACTGTAGGTGGTGGAATTAAAAATATAGAAGATATTAATAAACTACTTAATTGTGGTGCTGACAAAGTTTCAATTAATACTGCTGCGGTAGAAAATTCAAAAGTAATTTTAGATAGTTCAAAAAAGTTTGGATCCCAGTGCATAGTTGTTGCAATAGATGCAAAAAAGAATGGAGATAAATGGGAAGTATTCACACACGGAGGAAGAAATAATAGCGGGATTGATGCTCTAGAGTATGCAAAACAAATGGAAGAAAATGGCGCAGGAGAATTATTAGTTACCTCTATGGATAGAGATGGCACACAAGTTGGTTATGATATTGATTTGATGTCTAAAATTTCATCTAAAATAAATATTCCTGTAATTGCATCAGGTGGAGTTGGGAATTTAGATCATTTGGTAGATGGAATTCAATTAGGTAAAGCAAGTGCAGTTCTCGCAGCATCTATATTTCATTATGGAAAACATTCAGTAAAAGAAGCGAAGGAATATTTGGACTCAAAAGGAATACCTGTTAGAATTTAGGATGCTAAACACTTTAGAAAATTTATTTAATCTCGCTAGAGAAAGAAAGAAATCTCCAGTAGATGGATCTTATACAAATAAATTACTTAGTGATAAGTCTTTAAGTAAAGAAAAAGTATTAGAAGAAATAAATGAACTTATTGAGGCTGTAGAAAATAATTCTAACAAAATTCATGAAGCTGCAGACGTTTTTTATCATTTGATAATGTATTTAGAGGCTAATGATATAAAAATAGAAGATGTCATGAATGAACTTAACAAAAGAAAAAAATGAGTTACGATGATAACAATATTTTTGCAAAAATTTTAAAAGGTGAAATACCTTGTAAAAAAATTTATGAGGATGATTTTGTATTATCATTTCATGACATAAATCCTCAAAAAAAAATTCACGCTCTTGTAATACCAAAAGGAAAATATATAGACCTAGATGATTTTAGTTTGAACGCATCAACTGATGAAATGGCAGGTCTATTAAAAGGAATAAATATAGTAGCTAAAAAACTTGGAATTTCAGCTGATACTGGAAAAGGCTATAGAGCATTAGCTAATATCAGTGAACATGGAGGCCAAGAGGTACCTCATTTACATTTCCATTTATTTGGAGGTGAAAGAGTGGGTAAGATGGTCGAGTGAGTAAAAAAGTTGAAAGAAATTATTTAGAAATTAACTTTATAAAAGACTTAAAAGAAACCTCCAATTTTCCAGAAAACCACTCAATTAATCTTGTAGATCCAGTTGATTTTCAATTAAATAAATTTTTTTATAAAAATATTGGAAAAAATCATCACTGGGTAGATCGGTTAGTTTGGACCGAAAAACAATGGATTAATTATGTTTCTGATAAAAATGTAAAAACATATGTTTTAAAAAATGAAAAAGATTTAGCAGGTTATTTTGAACTCATTTTACACCAAGAAAAAGATGAAGTTGAAATTGCCTATTTAGGTTTATTAAAAGAATATCAAAACAAAAAATTAGGTTCATATTTACTCTCTGCTGCGATTAAAAACTCATTTTTAGATAATCCTAAAAAAGTTTGGGTACACACGTGTTCATTGGATCATAAAAATGCCCTAAGTAACTATGTTGCCAGAGGTATGAAGATTTTTAAAACAGAAACAATATTTTTATAAATCAATTTTGTTTTGGTAGAATAAATAAATCTTTTTTTAATTTTTGATTTCTTTTTATAGATGAAAGATAGGTAATACTAATATTTTGGTATATATCAATAGTTTGCCAACCAATAAGATTAAAAGTTTTCTTGTCAAAAAATAAATTTATTTCATTTTCATTTTCTACAAATTTATAATTAATAAAATTATCTCCAACATTTCTTTCATCTAAATTTTTTATTTTATTTAATAGGAAATCTTTATTAAGAATAGAGTGTAAAGAAGTTTTTTCTAGAGGATATAAATAATAACTACTTAAAGTTTTTATAACTAAAGATTTACCATTTGAAACTAATATTTTTTGATTGCCCAGATCATATTTGCAATAAATTTTTTTTGGATATTCTATAGTACAATTACCATTTTCAATTTTACCATTTATATTTTGTTCAAAGTTGAATGAAATATTTTCGACGTTATTAAATTTATCAATAATATTTTCTTTAATTGATGCAGAAACATTGTTGATTATAAAAACAAAAATTATAATGAAAAAAAATTTTTTATTAAAGTACATCTCTTTTTCCAACATGATTAGCTTTACTAACAATACCCTCAGCTTCCATCATATCGATAATTCTAGCAGCTCTATTGTATCCAATTTGTAGTTTTCTTTGTAAAAAGGAAGTCGATGCTTTTCCCTCTGACTTAATTATTTCAACTGCAGTTTGATATAATTCATCTTTATCACCTTGATTTTTTGAGGATTCATTCATCTCTTTTTCATCTGCAAAACTTAAGATTTCATCAACATAATCTGGCTCTGCTTGTGATCTTAAAAAATTATTGATTTTTTCTATTTCATTATCAGAAACAAAAGGAGCATGAATTCTAACAATTCTATTTGCCGACGACATATATAACATATCACCTTTACCTAATAATTGTTCAGCACCTTGTTCACCCAAAATTGTTCTACTATCTATCTTTGAAGTTACTTGAAAAGAAATACGAGTAGGAAAATTAGCCTTTATTGTCCCCGTTATAACATCAACGCTTGGTCTTTGAGTTGCCATGATAATATGAATTCCTGCTGCTCTTGCCATTTGAGATAACTTTTGAATATAATTTTCAATTTCTTTGCCAGCAACTAACATTAAATCAGACATTTCATCTACAACAACAACTATGTAAGGCATTGGTAGTTTATGTTTTGTATTATAACCATCAATATTTCTCACTCCTTCTTTAGTCATTAATCTATATCTACTTTCCATTTCTTTAACGACCCACCCAAGAACAGAGGCTGCTTTTTTTGCTTCTGTGATTACAGGACACAACAAATGCGGAATACCCTCATAAGTGGATAGTTCTAACATTTTAGGATCTATCAAAATAAATTTACATTTCTCAGGTGTGTGTTTAAAAAGTAAAGATAAGATTATTGTATTTATGCAGACTGATTTACCAGAACCAGTCGTACCAGCAATAAGTAAATGAGGCATTGCAGACAAGTCACCTATTATTGGTGCACCTGAAATATTTTTCCCTAAAGCAATTGGTAGTTTAATTTCTTTTTTTTTAAAATCTGCATTATTTAAAATTTCACTTAAATAAACATTTTCTCTTGATGGATTAGGAAGTTCAATTCCAACAGTGTTACTACCAGGAATCGTTGCAATACGCGCTGACTCTGAACTTGTATTTCTTGCAATATCATCTGAAAGATTGATTATTTTTGAAACTTTGATTCCCGCAGCAGGTTCAAATTCATTCAAAGTAACTACAGGTCCCTGACTAACTTTTTTTATTTGTCCATCTACACCAAAATCTAAAAGAATTTTTTCAAGAAATTCAGGATTATTATTTTCATTTCTATTATTGTTTTCTCGTTCTTTTTTAGTTGGGATCTTTAATAAGTCAATGGATGGAAGTGAAAACTTAGTTTTATTTGATGGTTTATTATTTTCAGCTTTAATAAAAGGCAAATCTTCTTGTATTAAATCTTTTATTTCTTCTTGAGGAATAAACTCATTAATGAGTTCACTTTGATCTGTATAATTTTTATTTTTATTTCTTAAAATAATATTAGCTAATTTTTTTATACCATGCCAAAAATTTTTTAGATTAAAATTAATACTTAGAAAGAATAAAAATATTGTTAATAATATTAGAAAATAATAAAAAAAATTTTCATAAGATTTTATAAAATTACCAACAAAAGTTTTTGCCAAATAATTACCGATGAAACCTCCACCTCCATTTATGTAAAGTTCAAAATTTTCACTAAAAAAAATACTAAAAAATAAGGAACCGAATATAGAATAAAGTATTATTAAAAAGGTGTTTTCGATAATAAGAAGAACTTCTTTTTTTTTAAAAATATTTAACCCTGTAAAAATATAAGTAATAGGCAATAAATATGCTATTAGCCCAATAGACTGTAAAATTAAATCTGACATCCAGCTGCCTTGATAACCCAAAATATTTTTGATTTCGGTATTCTCTGGAAAAATAAAATTTGGATCTTCGGGAGAATAAGAAATAAGAGAAATCAAAATTAAAATTCCGATTAAAGATACAGAAACACCAAAGATTTCAATTAATCTTTTAATTACAAATAATAACGCAGAATTAGATAGTTTTTTTATATCCATATTTGATGAATCAAATTTATCACTTTGTATCATCTAATTTTTATTGTTAAAATTAAAAATATAATGAAACTTTGCATATTGGGTAACGGATTAACTAGCCTAAGTTTAGCTAAATGTTTAGTTAACTTAGGTATATCTGTCGTCATATTTCCAACTAAAAAAAATTTAGATCAAGATAGGAGTAGAACAATAGGTATATCAAAAAAAAACTTAGATTTTTTCAATAAAAAAATTTTAAATATAGATAAGTTTTTATGGAATATAAATAGAATTGAAATTTATTCAGAAAATTTAAAAAAAGAAAAAATATTAGATTTTCAAAATAAAAATCATTCATTATTCGCAACTTTTAAAAATTACCAAATACATCATCATTTATTATCAACACTCAAAAAAAATAAATTTTGTGTAATCAAAAAGAATAATGAATATAAAAAATTAAATATTAACGATTATAACTTAATTATTAATTGTGATGGAGAAAATGAAATATCAAAAAAATTTTTTTTTAAAAAAATTAAAAAAAAATATGATAGTTGCGCTCACACAACAATCATAAAGCATGAAAAAATTAATAATAATATTGCTTGTCAAATATTTACTAAAAAGGGTCCATTAGCTTTTTTACCATTATCAAAAACAGAAACATCGATTGTGTATTCGATAGCTGGAAATCAAAATATTGATTTAAAAAAATTAGTTGAAAAGTATAATTATAAATATTCAAAAATAAAATTTGGTCATTCAACTTTTTTTGAATTAAAATCAACAAGTTTAAGACACTATTATTACAAAAATATTTTAGCCTTTGGAGATTTATTGCATAAATTACATCCCTTAGCAGGCCAAGGTTTTAATATGTCATTAAGAGATATTAAAGACATGTATGAATTAATAAAATTTAGATTAGATCATGGATTGGAATTAAACAGTTCTATTTGTTTAGATTTTGAAAACAAAGTTAAACATAAAAATTTTCTATTTTCTTCAGGTATTGATTTTGTTTATGAATTTTTTAACTTTGAGAGAAAAATCAATAACCCCATATTAAGTAAGTCACTGAAGNTAATTGGAAAGANCAATTTCTTAAATAAAACTTTTGAAAAAATTGCTAACAATGGTCTCAATATTTAGATTATTGAATTGTAGTATTATTAAAATTATCAAAAGAATAAGTAGTTAATATTTCTGAAATTTTTATTTTTCTTAATTCTAAATTTTTTGCTTCTAATAAAATTTGTTTTTCTTCAAGTGTGAAAGGAGAAGCCATAGCTAACGCATTTATTGTTTCATCTAAGCTTTGTTTTTCCAACCCTTTCCAATTAATAACAAAACCTCTTTTTTCAAAAAGATTTTTTAAATCTTTAAAAATTAACTTTAAATCAGAAAATTTAAGATTTTCATTTTCAGTATTTAAATCATTATAAAAATCTTTAAATTCAATATTACACTCACGGTATTTTTTATTTGATTTTATTTCACTTAAAATTTGAAATCTAATAATACCTTTAAGCTCAATTAAAAATTGACCATTATCATTTTCCCTAAAGCTCGTAATTTTACCCATACAACCAATATCGTATAATTTTGGTATATTTTCGTTTTCTTTTGAATTTTTTGGCTGGATCATTCCTATAAGTTTATTAGATCTCATACTATCATTAATCATTTCAACATATCTTGGCTCAAATATATTGAGTGGGACTGTTGTTTTAGGAAAAATTATAAAATTACTTAATGGAAATACTGGCAGTAAACTAGGAAGATCTTCTTTTTTCATTAAAAAAACATATCATATTTAATATTGCTTGAATTAAAAAAAACGACACACTATATTAAATTTTTTTTGCGGGCATAGCTCAGTGGTAGAGCGTCTCGTTGCCAACGAGAAGGTCGAGGGTTCGACCCCCTTTGCCCGCTCCAAAATAAGAAAATTTAAATGATTAGCTGGATTGCCTCATACCCAAAAAGTGGAAATACATTTATAAGATCATTTTTAGCTTCTTATCTCTTTTCAGATACAGGGAAATTTGATTTTGATTTACTATATAACATTCTACAATTTCCATCTTTAAAATTTTCAAAAACAGACTTATTTTCCAAAAAAGATGCTGCTCAAAATTGGATTTATAATCAAAATTTTTTCTTTAATAATAAAGATACATTTCTAAAAACTCATAATACCTTAATAGAATTTGAGGGTTACAAATTTACATCACCCAAACAAACAAAAGGAGCTATTTATATAGTAAGAGATCCAAGAAATGTAGTCCTATCAATGAGTCATCATTATTCTTTAACTTATGAAGAGTCATTTGAAAAAATGATTAATAATGAAGCGTCATTATTAGAAAAAACATTTAATAATGATCATAGTAATTTTACATTTCTTGGATCTTGGTCAAATCATTATAAATCATGGAGAGATAATAATGAATTTAAAGTTTTATTTTTAAAATATGAAGATTTCGAAGAAAACGCAGAAAAGGAGTTTAAAAAAATACTTTCATTTATATATGAACTTAAAAATGAAAAATTTATAATAAATGATAAAAAATTTTCAAATGCTTTGAAATCAACAAATTTTACTAACCTAAAAAATAAAGAAAATATTTATGGTTTTGAAGAAAGTATTTATTCAGATAAAGGAAAAAAATTAAATTTTTTCAATTTTGGGTTCCAAAATAAATGGCAAAAAAAATTACCAAATGATATAGTTAAAAAAATTAATTTAAGTTTAAAAAATGAGATAATTGAACTGGGATATAATATAAATGAGTGAACTTTTTGAAAAAAAATGTGTTCCATGTGAAGGTGGGGTTTCAGCATTTGATATTTCTGAGATTCACAAATATCAAAAAAAAGTAGATGGTTGGGATATTTTTAAAAATGACAAAAATATATATCATTTGGAAAAGAAATTTAAATTTAAAAATTTTTTAGAAAGTCAAAATTTTGTAAATGAAGTAGGTAGAATATCTGAGGAAGAGGGTCATCATCCAGATATTTTATTTGGCTGGGGTTATGCAAAAATTAATATAACGACACATGCGATTGAAGGTTTGTCAGAGAATGATTTTATATTAGCAGCAAAAATAGATAAAATTTAGTGTCTGAAGTGTCTTGTTTTAGAAAAAACTAAAACAGTATCTGTCAAATTTGCAAAATTTATAACTTCTTTATCTCTTATAGATCCACCAGGCTGAATTACTGCAGAAACACCAGCTTGAATTAATTTTTCAATGCCGTCAACAAAAGGAAAAAAGGCATCAGATGCTCCAACAATGTCATTTTTATTTTTATTAAATTTAACCATTTTATCAATAGCAATTTGACAACTATCTATTCTACTAGGTTGACCCGATCCTATGCCAATAGTACTTTTGTTACTAGCCAAAACTATTGCATTTGATTTTACATAGCGGCAAACATTAAATGCAAATATTAAATTATCTAATTGTGATTTGGTTGGTTTTTTTTTTGAAACTATTTTAAAATCTTTTTTTGAAAATATTTTTTTATCTTCAAATTGCACTAACATAGATTCATTTACTGAATTAAATTTAAGTATTTCATTTAATGAGAAATTGGACGCATCAATTATTCTTAAATTTTTCTTTGATTTTAATATCTTGATAGCATCTTTTTCAAAACCATTTGCAACAATAACTTCAAAAAAAATTTTATTAATTTCTATAGCAAGTGTTTTATTAATTTTAAAATTACAAGAAACAATTCCACCGAAAGCACTTACAGGATCACATGCTAAAGCTGATTTAAAACAATCAATTTTATTATTTAAAATTGAAACTCCACAAGGATTTGCATGCTTTAGAATAACAGTACCAGTATTTTTTGGTAAACTTTTTGAAATAGTTAAAGCAGAAAAAATATCATTATAGTTATTGTAACTTAATTGTTTTCCATGAATCTGATTTATTTTTAAATTTTTATTTTTTGAATATAAGGCACTCTCTTGGTGAGGATTTTCTCCATAACGTAATTTTTCAATTAAATTTCCATGAATAACTTTTTTTTCAGGAAAGTGTGTATTTGATGAGAAGTTAAGATAGTTAGATATTACAGAGTCATAGTATGCTGTTTCACTAAATGCTTCTCGAGACATTTTTTCTCTAAATTGTAATGAAGTAGTACCATTATTTTTTTCCAATTGATTGATAAGTTCCGGATATTGTTTTGTAGATGTAATAACAGTCACATCGTTAAAATTTTTTGCAGCTGCTCTTACCATTGCTGGTCCTCCAATGTCTATATTTTCGATGATTTTATTTTTATTATTAGTAATTTCTAATGTTTTTTCGAATGGATAAAAATTCACAATAACCAAATCTATGTTTTCAAAATTATTATTCTTAAGTTCATTTTTATGAAATTTGTTTTTTCTCTTATTTAAAATTCCTGCGTGTATTTTTGGATGTAATGTTTTGACTCTACCATCAAGAATTTCACTAAAACCTGTATATTCTGAAACTTCGATACATTTAAATTTCATACTTTTTATAGTTTTAAAAGTACCACCAGAACTGATTAATTTAATTTTTTTTTTATTTAGAATTTTTAATAGTGGTTTTAGATTTGATTTGTCCGAAACTGATATTAAAGCTGATTTTATCTTATTCATTATATTTTTTTAATTTCCCAATTTACACTTTCAATTTCATTATTTGAAATGCCCGAAATAAAAATATTTTGGTTATTGGTATAAGAATTTTTATTACCGAAATATAAACCATTATCAATATTTATATCATAGTTATCACACGTAAATTTCCACCCTTCGTCATCTAATTCAATTAAGATTGTTTTATTATCTTGTGTTTTCATTAGTTTCACATTTGGCTCTACATGAAATCGAATATCAAATTTATAATTATTGTTTGTTTTTTTAATAATTTTATCCTTACCAATAAATGTTGTTTGTTCGGGAAAAAACTCAACTTCTCTCTCGATTATTGTATTATATTTTTTTTGATAACCATCGTGAGAAACATTTATTTTCCAATAATTTTTTTCATAAACAGTACTCCTTTTTAAAATTTTTAGGCCTCTTTTAATTAGTAAAAATTTATCTATTTTATTAAATTTACACGATGAACTGTCATCAATTATCAAAGTATTATGTGTTGCGGTAGATTTTGAAAGCTCATTTAATTTGGGGTTATTTTTTTTATAATAACCACAATTAGTAATTAATTTTTTTCCGTTAGAAATGATTTCAATTGATGAAGCACCTGATTGATAGTCTTTAGAAAAAGTAGAACTTGGAGTTGAGCCTGCATCCATTGTAAGACAAATTTTCTTATTTTTTAAAATTATATATCCACCAAAATCTTGATTTTCATTTTTAAATTTATACCCCAATCTTTTTAGATAGTTATCAAAATCAATATTATCCGAGATATTATTTCCGTTATATAAAATATCACAATTTATATTTTGCCAAACAAAAGCATATCCTTGCCCAAGATAATAAATAGTTTCATCAATATGTTCAGGAATATTAACTTGAGATTCTTTGTACCATTCTCTAATCAAAATAAAATATTTTAAATAAAAAATTAATTGTTTAACACTTCTTGATTTTGGAAAACCATAGTTATTTAAAGTTTCTTTAGAAATTTTTCTTAATAGATTAGATCCATAAGATAAGTATTTTTTTTCATTTTGATAACATAGACCAACCAATATAATCGATGCGCACCCAATTAGCTTGTCATCAATTATATTTGATTTATTGATTTCATTGATTAGGTGATTAGTTTGCTTCTGTATCATTGCATTGAAATTATTTTTATAAACTTGGTTGTTTTCATCATATGTAAGATTGTGGCAAGATAACCAAGCAATAATTCTTTTTGCTGTTAAATCAAAATCCCAACTTTTATTGTTATATTTGTAATTATTTTTAATCCAACTTTGAATTACCGATTGTGTACTTTTTTTTGAAGATTTTAAATCTAGACTAAAAAACCAATAGAAATTATTTAGACGTTTGTAGTCTTTAGTACTGATATTTTTATTATCCCAAATTTCATCTAAAGAAAAATCTTCAATTTTAAACTTTTTTTTTTGGTATTTAATTAATGATGAAAGTAAATGAGGACTTGGTTTATAAATTAGATTATTATCATTTATTTTTGAAATTTT
>JGI20160J14292_10003313_pt1 | contig 12388 bp, 14 predicted proteins | sample COG_10_FD_14292 | JGI IMG/M metagenome (IMG submission 14292) | reverse complement strand
TAAATGAACAAAAGATACCAACATCCTAACCTACCTTATAAAGACCCAAAAGTAATGGCTCACCTCTTTGGTCTTGGATTGGACTGTACCGATGGGCACAAGAGAATTACTCAGGCAGATAAGTTTTCTATTTTTGGAGGTTCAGAGAACACACACGATAAAATGACAGAAACCCTTTTCAAAACTTTTGAGGATTTGTCCCTCAAAGGAAAGTCGATTGAAAATGCTTCCATGGACGAAATTTCTGATTTGATCGAAAAAAACACTCCCAAGGAATAAATCTTTCGCTTGCCCTGAGTTAATATTCCTTTTTGAATCAACAGCATCATGTCAGAAGGATTGCCCAACCCCCCGAAACCCATCCTCAAATTAACTCCTAAAGAAGGAGCCCCAGTGAAACCTGGTGAAGGTGGACCCAAGTTTAGAGTAACCCGATCTCCATTTGCTCCGAAGATCAAGCCGAGTGACGGAACTCCAGCACCTTTACCCTCACCGACTGCTGCTGTTCCCCCTGCTGGCATACCAGCAGCACCTGCGCCACCCAGTGCCGCGGGACTCCCCTCTCCAAGTGTACCGGCAACTTTACCCAATGCACCTATGCCAGGAGTCATACCTTCGGTCGGTGCTCCTGCCCCTGCACCGATGCCTGCTCCAGCCGCGGCATTATCTCCGTCTCCTTTACCTTCCCCCACTCCAAGCCTACCTAATGTGGGAAATTTACCATCTGCACCTACCCCTGGACCCGCACCCACATTATCCACCCCGTCCCTTTCTCCCAGCCCTGCACTTCCCACACCAGGTGCTCCAATGCCCTCTCCTGGGGGGCCGAAACCAGCACTTACTGCACCAAAAGGAGGACCTGCACTACCCGCTCCAGGCGGTGCAATGCCACCGATGCCAGCAATGGGAACGCCTCCTCCTGGAGGACTTCCGGCACCAGGTCCAATGGGGGCACCCCCCGGTGGACCCAAGCCTGCAGCAGCAGTTGGACCTGAAAAAAAGAAAAGACCGAGTATTATTTTTCTCATACTCGATTTCCTCGTATTTGGTGGTGCGATCACGGCAATGGTTCTTCTATTTCTTTCTAATTAAACTCAACAATACGCTAAAAATATCATAATTATAATGAGCGAACTCATTAACTTAAACAAAGAGAGCTTTGCAAAAGTAACCTCTTCAAAAGACAAAACACTTATAATCGACTTTTGGGCACCTTGGTGTGGCCCCTGCAAAGCACTAACTCCGGTCCTCGAGGAACTTTCCTCTGAGATGAGTGATTCTGTTGAAGTTTATAAAGTAAATGTCGACGATAATACCGAATTGGCACAAGAGCATGGCGTTCAGTCCATCCCCACTCTTTTGGTTTATAAAAATGGCTCTCTTTCCGAAACAATTATTGGTCTCAAGACCAAAGACGAGCTTGTTGATATTGTAAATTCCTAGCTTGTAAGAATCTATAAATTTTTATTGGTTGGTAAGTGCAAAAGCAGTTACCAACCCGTACGCTACCACCGATAGAGATGTGCATGTAAGCAAGAAGTCATAATGTTTCTTCTCACTCGCCTTATTCAGTTTCCAAACCAAGTATAGCCCCATTGGAAAAAGAATCGTGGCGTAGATAAGCCTGCTTTCTATCAAAGGGCATAGAACAAAAGAGGTAAAGAAACCAAAGAAATAAAGGCTAATACCAAACTTTTGCCCAAGTAAAACAATCAGAGTCTTTTTCCCCACCATTAAATCAGTGTTTCGGTCGCGATAATTATTCAACACCAAAAGATTGTTGATACTAAAACCGACTCCAAGCGGAACGACCCAATTTGGCTCCCATAAATGACCTGCCTCGGTAATTAGAATATAATGAGTCGTACAGACCGCGACAAAGCCAAAAAAAAGAATTACAAAAACATCGCCTAATCCATTGTAAGCAAAGGGAAAAGGCCCCCCAGTATAGGCAATCGCACTTAAAACACTGGCGATTCCAATAAGAAGAAGCCAACGACTTGCACCNGAGTTTTCCATCATNAAAACTCCCAAAATAAATGCAAAAAANAGAAGAGTATAAGATGCATTACGTAANTCTAAACCAGCAATCACACCATGGGTTGAAAACCGTTTGGGACCGAGGGTTCTTTGTTCATCTGCTCCCTTTAAAAAATCAAAGTAATCATTCGCGAAATTGGTAGCAATCTGGACCAGGAAAGAAAAAAGAAAACACATTGCAATTAAAGCAAAAGATAAATCTTCTGATTGCTGAAATGCTAACGAGGTACCAAGTGAAACTGGAATAATTGACGCAACTAAGGTCTTCGGCCGAGCAGCAAGCACCCAAATGCTCAGTTTATATTTTGCTGAATTTTCAGTCACCTAACGGGTAATCGCCAAAGGAAAGCGGAAATGCGTTCGATATCGATGTGACACTCTACGAAAGCCCTCCTCTCCCTTTGATGGGTCAGGTATTTTATAAGGCCATTGAATATCAATTTGTAAGGCAAGAAATCCATTACTTGGATGATGACGGTGTCGATGCTCAAGTGGATATTGTGAGCATTTAATGAGAAAATATCTTTCCGACTCAGGAAGCCATCTGTTGGACCACGGAGGCCCTGTTTCACTTCCTTTCATACCGAGAAGAGAAAGTGGCACACCTTGTGCAGATTGATTAAATGGAAAATTACTACCACCGGATTCATTAATCCAAAGTTCCTGCATTTGCCCATCCTCCTGACTCCCCGAATCATTCATCAAGGTTTTATCATACTCGATCACTTGTTCAAACTCGACTCGGTGCCCTTCTTTGGGAGCAACTAACAGTAGGCTCCACCGCTCGTCCTTCATATCCTCTGGTGTGGGGGATGAAATCCCTCTAATTCTTTTGGTTCCGCGCTCCACGAGACTAAAACCCATTCTTTCTAATTCAACTTGAACCGCATCTACTAATCCGTAGGCAATATTCTGCTCTCTTACCTTCCCCACCCCTTCGACTCCCCAGGGGAGAAACCCAAGTAACCCTCCGATCAAAAATCCAAAAACTGCCAACGCAATGACCACTTCCAAGAGAGTAAAACCGTTCTTAGAAGATTTTCGAGAGCAACTCGATGGTTTCATCACGACCATAATTTATTCAAAATCTTCCAACTCCAATACAGCAAACCCGCCGTAACGGCGAAGTAATATACCGGCAATGGAATTAGGGTTATCAAAACGAAGGGGTTTTCCGGATTCACCTGGATTGGGGGAACCAACGCCCAAAACTAATTTCGGTGCTTTTTGTACGCCGGATCCAGAAGATTCAGGAAAAACGACATTACCTAGTTGGTTAAAGGCAAGATACCGAAATTGGTTATCCCCATTTTGTTCCCGCTCCCCCTTAAAAGAATCCGCTAAAGAAAAATCATCATTTTCATCGCTCCATATCGTATAGGCATCACTCCTCCATCCCTCTCCTGTTTCCGACTTATCTTCTCCCTCTGGAACAAAATAAACACCATCGGTTAAATATTTCCCTTCCCCCATTACAATCCACTTCACTTCACCGGTCGTTGAACATGTGTCCTGAACAATGAGTTCTACATAGCGGTGAAATTTATCCAAATCGGTCTCGGTATTATTGACAATTAATCGAGTCTCACTACCCGATAATGCAGCACGGGATCGTGCTTGCTGTACAAGTCCGAGTAATTCCCTCTGGGCGGCACCAAGCTCGGCACCACCGCCCCCGAGTAGGGAAAAGCCCACTAGCCCCATCATTAAACCCATCACTGCCAAAACAATCAATAATTCCAAAAGGGTGAACCCCTTTAGTTTAATTCGCTTTTGATAATAATCGATTTTCAAACGGTCAATCAGTCCTTTTCTAAATATTTCCCGACATCCCAGGAAAAAACATTTTCTGATTCTGTTTCACCGGTCTCATCAACGAGTACATAAATTCCAACTTTTTCACGAATCACAGATAATTTATCTTTTGCATTATCCACAACCTCCGAATCGTAATCCTGCTTAAGGGCGGAAAGAATTTCATCAACTGCTGCCGATCCTAACTTGATTAAACCATCCCCATCCTGATCAACTACGACCCGAATTTTAGTCCCGGCCCAGGAATCTGCAAGATATCCCTCTGGACCAAATTCATCTTCTGAAAATGAATGAAATTCTCGACCTTTTCGATTTTGATCCCTCAACTCACTGCCCTGATCAATGGGTTGCCATTCTGTTAAATCTGGATCCCATCTCATTCCCTTAAGTGCGATTATAAAAGATTCGTGATTTTCAGCTTCTGAGAGAAGCATTGGCACTCCTTCATCTTCCTCCAAAAGAAAGGGAGGAAAGTATTTATAAAATTCTTTATATTGATAAAGTTGAGTGACCCATGAGCGAAATATTGACTGTGATTTTTTTACTTTTGAACTCGTCAGTAAATCAAACACTTTGGGCCCCAACATTCCCATTAAAATGCCAATTACGGCAATAACCACTAATAATTCAATAAGGGTAAACCCTCGCAATTTGGATTTTTTCTTGTTCATAAAGCGGTTCACCATTTCCCCGGCTCAGTGTTTGGAATATTATCTTCGTCGATTGCTTCCTTGGTAGGAGTGGCAGTTAATTCTTGAGCAAAAACAGACGATTGTCCGTCCGCCCCCTTCGAAAAGAGTAAGAATCCTTTATGTCCATCCCGTCGTGGAAATTGATAGACATAGGGTTCGCTCCACGGATCCATTGGAAAAAAAGTCTCTCCTGAGTTCGGGTTCCAATCTTCTTCTTCCGGAAGAAAAATTTCATTTCGATTTCCTTTTTGAATTCCTAAAATAAGCGAATCGCCAGGAAGGAAACTTTTCCTCAAATCCTCTTGATCAAGAGGATCGCCATTACGGTCCACTAAGCCAGCCAATGACCGCAAGAGAAAGGCACCACACTCAAATATATCCTCTTCATTCGAAATTAAGTTGGTTCGTGGATATCCTCCCATTTCACTTTTGTATTGCTCAAGGGCTAAGGTAAGAGCACCAATATGGCTTTTGGCTTGTTTTTCATCTTGGGAACTTAATAAATAGTTCGCTCCCGAAAAAGTTATTCCCGCAAGAATTCCGATTATTACAATAACCACTAACAATTCTACTAGTGTAAAACCAAATTGGGTATGAGATCTTTTAATCATAGTTTAGTATCTATAATAGTAGTCTCAATCTTGCCAATTTTGTCAACCCCACGTTCACAGTAAGAACTTACTTATTGTCCATTACTAAAAAAACCGAACGATATTTTCTTTCGGTATTTTTTGAGTTCAGGAAATCCACAGACTACTAAAGAAATTCCATACACTAATACTCCAAGTGGGATCAAAACCATTAATTCCACAATGCTCGATAGCTTACTCTCCCCAAAATACTCCTGCTGAATGGTGAACCATAATATTCCCAGCATGGCAAAGGAAGAGATAATAATACTATTTACTGAAAAGGTTTTTTCTCCGAGAAGAGTTTTTAGATTAAAAACATTTAACCTTGTGCCCAGGAATAAAGTTTGTAAGCAGGCGGAAATTACATTGGCCCACGCCAGTCCAATCATTCCATAATATTGCATCAGCACTACACTCAAAACAAAATTAACGCATAAACTAATGACCGCAGCATGTAATGGAAGCCTTCATGTTCTTTTGGGAATGAAATGCTTTTACAAAATAGGCTGCCATTGCATAAAAGGGTAAAGCAAAACAAGAAATAACAAGAACCTCAGAGGCGAGCATAACATCTTTACCTCCGAATTCTCCCCATTGAAAAAATACGCTTACTATAGAATCTGACAGTAGGGCTAATCCAATTGCTGCTGGTATAATCAAGCCATTGTTAATCGAAATCCCCGAGCAAAATAATTTTTGTACTCATTATTTTGCTCTTTTTGAAATGCCTTGGATAATTGTGGGAAAACAACCGTTGAGATCGAAATCGCAAAAACCCCAAGCGGAAGTTCAATCAAACGAGCAGAAAGAAAAAGGTAAGATAATGCCCCCTCATCCTCCAAGCGGTAAGCCAAGAAACGGGATACCATGATATTAACTTGCGAAACTGCTGCACTAAAAGCACCGATCAAAAAGAGTCCTTTTATTTTTTCCAATCCAGAGGAGCTCGAAAAATTAAACTTCCACCGCCAATCAAAAGATTGCCTTAATTGAATCCACGGCCAAACGGTCTGGAATATTCCACCGACCAGAACTGCGACACATAATGCCATACCCAGCTCCAAACCCCGCCAAGACATGCCAAAGTAACAAAATGCCAAGCCCCCAATCATCGCGATATTTAGAATAATGGGGGAGAAGGCGCCGGCAAAAAAACTTTTATGTGTATTTAATGCCCCGACTATAATAGCGGATATACATATGAGAAGAACATAGGGAAAAATAATGGAATTTAAGAAAAGACCATCGATCCACTTCTGACTTTCTACCCAATAGTAGTTCGAGGCCCACCATGACAATAGGCATACAACAATCGATATTATAGAGAGGAGGAAAAATAATCTCGTTAAAACCTGATTCAGGACATCGTTTGCATTTTGTAGAGAATGGGATTCTTTTACCTCCGAATAAACCGGTATAAAGGCAGAACTCAAGGTACCTTCCCCAAGCATTCTTCTGAACAGATTGGGTAATGTGAATGCGAGAATGAAAGCATCTCCGATCGCAGAAACTCCGAAACAGGTAAAAAAAAGAACATCTCGAAAAAGGCCAAGAAATCGAGAAACAATGGTGAGTCCACTAACGAGCGAGATGCTATTGGTTAAACTCGTCATTCTAAAACGATTTCCTTACTTTCAGGAAAGAAATTGAAAGCACCAATAAAAATCAAACACTTTCAGACTCCACGCATTCTGCCAAAAGAGTTCTTGCTTCGTGCTCGGGGTCTTCATGTCCTTGCTTCTGGGCAAGCACAATGGTTTGCTTCAGTGGTTCGCAAGCTGCTTCTTTTTGCTCAACTGCGATCAATGCCTTACCCAAGAGTAATGTAACCATCATCCAATCATTTCTTTTTTCAAAACAAATTCGGAGGTGAAGGATGGACTCTTCGTATTCACCAGTTTCGTAGTAAACCTGTGCCAAGCTAAAGCGATTAAGCAAATTATCAGGGTTCTTCGCTAATTTATCAAGATACAGGCTAATTCTCTCAGACATAAGAGAGGTGCTAATTTAAGAAATTTTGAGACAAACAGCAGTGGAATTATCAGTTCCACCATTTTGGTTTGCCAAATCAATTAACGAGTGGACAAAAGACATCGGATCTAATTCATTGATCATTTTTTCGATTTCAGGCAATGCAACCATGTTGGTTATTCCATCTGAACAAATTAGAATCGAACTTCCAGGTACCATTGCAATCTCTCCGATATCGACCTCAAAGTCGATGTCTTGCCCATACAACGGGTAAGCGTGTGCATGTAGTGCTCGGGCATATCGATGGCTGCCTCTGGTCCATGTTTGTCAATCAGTTCATCTCCGAGCGTATGACACTTCGAAACCTTATTAAGTCCATTTTCATCATGGATATAGATAGAAGAATCCCCCACATGTACAAAAACCATTTTATCTCCCACTTGGCGAAGCCCGGAAAAAGTACAACCAATTCCATTTTCTCCCCCCACAATGGTACCACACTCTACAATGTTTTGGTGAATGGAATGAGCAAGTAACCTTAATTCCTGCTCGGTAGTGCAATCATCTGTATCGTAAATAGATGATCTAAAAAATTGAACGGCCAACTTGCTTGCCAATGCCCCAAAAGGAAGTCCTCCCACTCCATCCGCCACTGCATATATTCCCCGATGCTCATCAACTAAGAAAGAATCTTCGTTTTTTTCACGAACGAATCCAACATCGCTATGTCCATGTGAGGTTAAAATCATATTGTAGGCAAGGGTAAGGTTTAATTATTGATACCAATAAAAGGGAAAGGTCAATTTTGAAAATTTATTAAGAAAGTTCAAGATTCTTTTACTCCTCATTGAAAAGATTAGGCAAAAGATCGGTTGAATTTATAATTTCATAGTCTTTTTTAGGAAATTCTCTGATAAAATCTTTCCCATATCCTTTTTTTAATATTCGAGAATCTAAAATAACCAGCTCACCGACATCATTTTTAGATCTTATTAAGCGACCCATTCCCTGCCTCAAACGAATTACTGCAGAGGGTAAAGTAAGTTCCATAAAAGCACTTTTACCCTCTTTCCCCAAAACCTCTGATTTTGCCTCGAGTACGGGATGACTCGGATTTTCGAAGGGTAATCGGGTAATGATAACTTGGGAGAGACAGGGTCCCTTCGCATCAAAGCCTTTCCAAAAACTTTCCGCACCCAAAAGCAGAACATCCTGTTCTTCAATCATTTTATCTCGTAGATCGGACCGCGAAAGCCCTTCTCCTTGTGCATAGACTGATCGTCCTAATTTCTTCCATCGTGGAAGCAAATTTTGATAACAAAACTTCAGATCCGAATAATTGGTAAATAAAACTAATGTTCCTCCCTCTATACTGGTAGCGCAGCCGTGTAGCACTTCAACCATGTACTCTAAATAAGGTAAGCGGTTGTTGGACATAGGATCTGGACAGTCGGCTAAAACCCTTATTTGTAGATTAGACTCATAATCAAAAGGAGAATCTACTATTCCCTCTTCCACATGCTCCACACCAATCGTGGATCGAAAGGCAGATGCATTCCCCTTACGGGTTAATGTCGCACTCGTCATGAGTACAGAAACATCTCGGGAGAAAAGTTGTCCTTGTAACACTTTTGCAATTTCCAAAGGGGCACTTCGTAAGTGAATGATCTGATTCTGCTTCCCTGTTCGTTCAATCCAGTAAACAGAATTATTATCCTTAAGCTCAATCACCTCGGATAAACCATTTAGATATCCCTGCATTCTTCGGGCTTGGTCTTTTAATTCCATCTTCAGGGATTCATCATCCGTTAACTCACCCAGCTCCACTAAACATCGGCATAGTCTACTCAAGGGAGGAAATACTTCCATGGGTAAAACACCCTTCTCTAAAAGTCGGATACGGTCCTTTCCACCCAGGGTTTTCGCATGTAAATATTGAAAGAAGTCCGCGACTGCAAATTCCGCATTTTCTACGGCTTCAAAGTCCACGCTCCTCCCGATTCGTGATATCAGTCCCTTTCGTTTCTTTGGGTTAAAGATCCTCCTTACACTCATCTCTAATGCCCATGAGCTAATCGATAATCCTAGATGGTCGCCCGCAACCTCAGGCATTTCATGGGCTTCATCAAAAATAACAAAATCATTGGCGAACATAACCCCTCCCTTGTCATCATTTGGTCCAAATCCAGCACCCATTAAAGAAAAAAGTAAACTATGATTCACAATTACCAAATCAGATTCCTCAACCTCCGCCCTCGCCCTTCGGTAAAAACAGTTTTCTGGCTTACATCTTTTGGATGAACAAAGCGATGAATCAGCACTTACTGCATCCCATACCGCTCCCATAGGAAGGGGAGATAATTCCTGCCGAATGCCTTCGACAGCACCCTTATTTGCCCACTCGGCAATCCTCTCTAACTCCCGTTTTTGTCGGCCCTCAAATAATTCACCCTGACCGCTTAAAGCACGATGTAATCGAGTCGTGCATAAGTAGTTAGCTCGCCCCACTAAGAGTGCGCAGCGGAAATCCTTAAAGCTTTCGAGGGCAGGATTGGACTCCATTAAAGATCGAAGAGCAGGAATGTCTTTATTTAAGAGTTGTTCCTGTAAACTTATCGTGTTGGTGGCCACGACACAGGGTCTTTTTCGCGTGCAGGAGAAAAGAACGGACGGCACTAAATAAGCCAAGCTCTTGCCTACTCCTGTTCCCGCTTCAAATAATAGGTGGCTTTCATTCAAAAGTGCATGCGCAGTCGACTTTGCCATTTCATGCTGCTCTGGTCTATGTTCAAAATCGAGGGCATTTTCCAACCACCCACCCTCTTTAAAAATGAAATCGACGATAGAAGATAAATCAAATTCATCTTCCTCCACAGCTGTATCAGCAAATCGAATCATCACTATGCAATTTAAAAAGTGCTTACTTTCTACTCAGGTCGAACAAAAGGATTTCCACGTCGCTCGTTGCCAACAGTAGTATTGGGACCATGCCCCGGGAGAATTTCCGTTTCTTCGGGCAGGGTATAAATCTTTTTTTGAATCGAACTCTCCAATGTGGAGAAATCTCCACCAGGTAGATCAGCACGCCCAATGCTCTGGGCAAAAATAACATCTCCCACAAAACAAATTTTTTCGGCTTCCACAAAAAAGATTACATTTCCAGGACAGTGACCAGGACAATGGTACACTGAAACCTTTCGACCCAATAAATCTAAAGTGTCCCCCTCTTCTACCCATTGGGTAATCGCGATTGGCTGGAATTCCATTCCTGGAATCGCGAATGTGGACATCACTGCTGGTTTCTCAAAAAGCATTTGGTCGGCAAGATGACCGACCACTTTGACTGAACTAGTTGCTAATTCAGCAGCACCTGCCATGTGATCCCAATGTCCATGCGTTAACCAAATCTCAGTGAGTAAAAGCGATTCCCTTTCGAGAATAGGAATTACCTCCTCTTTCGACTCAGGAGGGGCATCGATCAATATCGCCTCTTTCCCTCCCTCCTCCCACACCAAATAAGCATTCGTTCCAATTGGTCCCAATTCCATTTTCTTTATTCGCAAAGAATTCATGAATTTACTCAAGCTGAAGCGCTGATGGATTCCAAGCAAATTACCAACTTTAGATTCGTAATCACGAACACCGATCAATCCATTAATTTAATTAATAAACTTAATTAAAAAATAAAATACTGCTTGACAGAAGCTATGTTAATGAGCACCAATAGTAAAAGTGATGTCAAGGATGGTGGTAGCTTTTAAAATCTTCCGGTTCTTCGGAATGAGGCTCCCTTGGCACATAATTCTAAAACAGAGGATACTATGAAGGATGTGATCTCACAGGTACACGAATGGATAAAACTCGTTTCCCAAGTTGGCATTGGATTAATTGCACTTGGGATTGTCGTTGAAATTGTCTTTGGCAAAGGTGCGATATTTGGAGCAAGTGTCGTTCAAAACTTGTCTCAGATAGTGGCGGAAATTGGCGGTGAAAATGGATTTGTTGGTCTAGTGGCTATCCTGATTATTTTGGCCATTTTCCAAAGAAACAAATAATAAACTTTCAGAGTACATTTAGCTTCTGAAATAAATAAACCTAAAAGTGGGGAAAAAATAAATGGAAAATGTAGCAAAAAAACTAAAAGACACTATTGGTGGCTTAACCGAAATCTTGATCGTTGCAATTGGACTACTTGTAGTCGTGCAAATTGTCTTCGGAGCCGGTGGAGAAAATGGTGGAATTGACATAATAGGAAATATAACCGGTGTGGTTGATTCCTTTATCGGAACGGGTGCAAGTTTGGCCAGTCTTGTTGCACTATTGATTGTAATGGCGGTGCTAGGTAAAAAAGGCTAAATTAAATCTACAGTTATTAAAAAAGGGGCGAGATCGCCCCTTTTTTTTGTAATTACATAAATTGAATAATTTTAAAAGTGAGTAACACCCTATTGATTTCGATTTTTACATTGCCATTCTAGTTTAATTCTAAATGGCTATGTTTCCGATGCGTATCCTATTCACAATTACATTTCTATATGCTGTAGGGGCGAATTTTTTGCATTCACAAACGGTTTCGGTAACGGGCTCTTCCTCATTAACGACTGGGGGTACGGTTTCATATCCGGGTTACTATGGATTAGATGAAATTAATTACCCCCCCACAATAATAACTGATTCCTCTGGAAATTCCTACGGACTTTGGTTCTCTTCTTCCTCCTCAGTCTATACAAACTCAACGGTTTACCTTTTTGCTACACCCACTAACGGGTATTATTTTTCTGGTTGGTCGGGTGATTCTAATAGCACAGCAAATCCGCTTTCAATTACTTCAAGTACAAACTTCAATGTAACGGCCAACTTCACTCCAAACCCAATTATAGTATCGGTCGGAAAATCTCCGACAATAGGAGGAACTGTGTATCAACCTTACTATACTGCCGACCCTGGCGGAGGAACTGCCTATACCTTTCAAAATTCTCTTGGACAATATTACTCACTCTGGTACACAACAAATCAATATGTTCCGGTAAATGCCTCAGTTTATATTCAGGCGGTTCCCGCAATTGGATATTACTTTTCTGGTTGGACTGGGGATGTGAATGGCACATCAAACCCAATTGCAGTAACTGCTACTGAAGATCTCAATGTGACGGCCAATTTTGAACTGCTCACCTTTACAGTTTCATCTGAAGTGATTGGCGAGGGAAATGTTTCCGGTGCCGGTTCTTATTCCTACGG
>JGI20160J14292_10003309_pt1 | contig 12397 bp, 14 predicted proteins | sample COG_10_FD_14292 | JGI IMG/M metagenome (IMG submission 14292) | reverse complement strand
TGGTGGCTCGTTGATGACGTGTTCAAGTTTGAAGCCGACCCAATCAACGACTGCCCACACGACGTACTTGATAACAAGTGCGTCAACATTCGGATCATTAACTTGGAGGATACATAATGATCCGCGAGAAAGTTAAGCCGACTGAGATCGTGATCGACACGACTGGGCCGGACGGCAATGCCTATGGCTTGATCAAGCTCGCTCTAAAATACGCCCACATTTTCGGATGGGATGGCGACGCAATCAAAGCCGAGATGATGGCGGGAGACTACGACAACTTGTTGACCGTCTTCGACAATCATTTCGGGGACTTCATCACACTAGAGATAGCAAGGGAGACTAACGATGCCTAACTACCAAGTGATCGTTAAGCAGATCGCCGTGCTCAACAACATCAACGCAGCCAGCGTTGATGATGCAAAAGACGTGGCGTGTAACTCGTACATATGGGACGAGAGTTTGAACCACCAAGAAGATTGCGGGTTTCATGTGCATTACGACGTGACTGAAACCTACCCCCTCAAACAGTACGATGTCTGCGTTGTAGCCGAGGTCACGTCAACGATCTCGGTGGCTGCGCTCGACGAAGACAGCGCCGAGGAGCAAGCACACGAACTGTTCGTGCTGGCCGAAGCCGAGATCACTGAACAAAAAACCCACGAAATCGAGGAGAATATAGAACATGACTAAGTACATACCAGAGACAGCCGCGCTTGATGACGTGGTGATGACAGGCTCAGAGCTTATGGAGAGCACGTCGCTAGTCGTGAAGGCCATGAGCACAGACTTCGGCACCCGTGTCACGTTTGCGGGTGACGGTGCGTTTACGGACGGCGACGATGTAAACCTTCCGTCCCTGCCTATGGATGCCAAGGTGACTAAGCGTACTGCGCTTGTACTTGCAGGCTACGGTAGCCACGAGGGCTTGCATAAAGTGCTGACTGGTTTCGACAGGCTGCGCCCACTGATGGAGCGTGCTCACGCCAATGGCAAGTGGCTCACTAAGAGCATGGCGAATGGCCTAGAGGACGTGCGTATCGAACACGGTGGCACCCACCTATACGGCGGTATCGCACAGGCTATCGACAAGACTGCGCGTGAGGTGAACCGCAAGTTTCTCGACGAGGTCTACCCTGAGATGCCTGATGTCGTCGATGACTTTGGTCGCATCGGGCCAGTTGCAGTGACATGGGAAGGTCGTCGTCGGCTGGGCTACCCCGACCCCAGCAACGAGGAATGTCTTGCTCTCTTGCCCAAGAAGATACGTCGCAAGGTCGATAAGATAGTCGATCAGGTGATGAAGATACCTCATGGCGTGACCGACGTAGGCAAGGTGGACACGCACGTCGCACACCAAGGCAGCGTAGATGTGTGGAAGCTGGCGACCAAGATCGCAAACGGCCACATGAAAGAGGTGATCAAAATTGAGAAGGAGAAGTGGGAGATTGAGAACCCCCCACCCCCACCACCTACCGAGGACGAGCAGCCTGACGGGCCAATCGAAATAGAGATTGAGGTTGAGAGCGAGTGCGAGAGCGAAGACGAGGGTGAGGGCAAGGGCAAGGGCAAGCCCAAGGAGAAGGAGAACACGGATGAAGACAAGCCTGACGATGGCGATGGTGAAGGTGACGACGAAGGCGCAGATAACGAGGGTGATGCAGACGATGACCCAGACGGAGAGGATGGTGCAGGCGATAGCGATAGCGATACGGACGGAGAGGGAGACGAAGGGGGCGACGAAGGAGATGAAGGCACCCCGGACGACGGAGATGACGACCCGGTAGAACCCGGAAACGATGCCGGGGATGGAGAAGATGAAACAAATCAAGGGGATAGAGAAGATGACGGTGAAGAAGGGGACAGCGACAATCCAGGCGAGACTAACGACGACGAAGGAAGCGACGAAGATGGCGACGAAGACGACGACGGAGAGGGAGAGAGTGGCAGCGATGATGACGCTGGCGAGTTGGGTGAGCAGGAAGACGGAGACGAAGACGGCGACGAAGGGGTATCCGATGGCGTTGAGCAGGATGCTGAGGAAGATGCTGATGGTGCCGAGGACGGAGAGGACGGAGATGGAGAAGATGGCGATACGGGAACTGAGGGCGACGATAGCGATGGTGATGAGGAGCAGGATGACTACCGACCAGTTGGCGAACCGGATTGTACTAGCGACGAAGATCAAGATGAGGAGAGTGTAGATGAGGGCGAGCAAGAAGCAGCAGATGATGGCGACGAGGCAGATGAGGGAGAGAGCGGCGAGGATGGCGAAGCTGACGAGTTGGGAGAGGAAGCAGGCGAAGACGGAAGAACTGGCGAAGATGCTGGGGGTGACGACGAAGGAAGCAGCGAAAGCAATGAAGATACTGAGGGAGATGTAGACGATGGAGACGACGATGGAGTGGATGAAGGTATCGACGACGAAGGTGAAACAGATGGCGACAAGGGAGAGGGTGAAGATGGCGACAACGAGCCACGCCGCGAAGACGGGCAAGGAGACGATCCAGACGAGCGCGACGAAGACGACGGTGACAAAGCGAGCGGTGACGTAGGCCCGACGCCAGAACCGTTTGATCCTAGTCGCATACACCAGCCGGAGCCAATCGAACCGGGCTTGCATGAGGCGATGCAGCGAGAAGTCGATAGCCTCAAGCAGCAGAATGGTGGCAATGGGTATATCGTTGCCAACCCATCGGGCGACCAGTTCATACCTCGACGTAAGCTATCGGATGATCCTGATGTTAAGCGCGAGGGCGGTCAACGCTACACGGAAAGCAAGAACCGTGTGTCTGCCGCTGTCGGCACGGTGCGACGTAAGCTAGAGCGTGTCGTTACTGCCATGCACCGCAGCTATTACGAGAACGGCAAGCGTAACGGCAAGCTAGACGTGCGACGTAACGTGTCCAAGATCGTCAACCTCAAGAGCAACGTGTTCCGTAACAAGGTGGACGAGGTCAACATCAACACGGCCATGTCTTTGCTGCTCGACTTGTCGGGTAGTATGTCCATCTGTGGCAAGGATGCGATGGCGCAGCAGATCACGATTGCTGTGGCAGAAGCTCTTGCGCCAGTCGGTGTGCCGCTTGAGGTGTTGGGTCATCAGACTTGCATGATGGAGATGTCCCACAATGCTGTCTTCGAGGAGGAAATCTACGGGCGCTGGGACAACATCAGGCTCACGCAGTTCAAGGATTTTGAGGACAGCATCGCCGCTTGTCGCTCGACTATGGGTAGCATTGAGATGCAAACTGGTTACTGCAACGCCGATGGCGATGCGATAATCATGGCAGCCAAGCGGTTGTATGAGCGGCCAGAGGAGAAGAAGGTGTTGTTCGTCTTGAGTGACGGGCAGCCAGCGTACCACAGCCAGACACGTTGCGTGCATCAGTACACACGCGATGCGGTGGAGTGGTGCTTGTTCCGTGGCATTGATGTCATGGGCTTGGGTATGCTCGACGATAGCGTCAAGCAATACTATCCTAAGTACGTGACAGTGCATGACCTTGACGAGTTTGGTCGCGTCTACATCGACCAGATTGTTAAGCTGATGTTGGATCGTGCGCTGCCAGATCAGAGCCTACTTATTGATACCACAGCCAAGCGTTTCAAGAACATATGAAGCGAGGCAAGGTAGCACGAGTGCCTGCCTACTGGTTCGGTTGGTGCGATCAGTCGCACCGACTAGGCTGGTACGTGAGAGTGTACTGGGAGTGTCGGCGGTTGGGTATTCGTAAGTCCGACAAAGAAAAAGTGCAATCTGTCATGCGGCGGCTTGCACATGTCACACATCTGTGACAACCTCATGGAATTAACAACAGTAAGGAGATTTTCAAATGGGGAGACTTAGCCTCATACATAACGTGAACGCGCCCAGCGTAGGGTATATGCAAAGAACTTGGCCTGACCCACCACAAGGCCCACCAAGTAAAGAGAGAAAAATTATGCCACAAACAAACACACCCTCTGTAGCAGCTTCGGGCGCAACAACAGTATGGACGAACGGGCCAATCGGCCCACCCGAAATCGCACAGGCTCTTATCGAACTGAGCCAAGTTACACACAACGCCGGTTGTTTGTGTGACATGTGCGACTTGGATGTCACGGTCACGCTGAGTGACGGTAACATTATTTATAACGTCACCTTCGCTCAGAAGCGTGGTGACAGTACGGAAATACAAACGGAAGGCACTACTCGGCATGTGGTCACGACCCGCATTGTTGAGCTTGAACACTTAGCTATATAATAAATGGAGAACACACATGACTGATAACATCACAGACACAATTACAGACGGGGTGCTACAGGAATTAGGCGTGGTTGATGCGCCAGTCGAACAGGACGCAGAGCCTACGACTACCCCAAGCGTGAGGGTTAAGCGCGAATATGATGGTGGCAATGACGCAGCAAAAGCTGCCGAGGCTGCAAGCGCACAGATATGGGCGACCTATCACGGTAAGCGAATTAGCAACGGCGAACGTAAGACTAAGACGCCGCTGACCAGTAGACATCATGTGCCTGTCGATCCAAAGGCAGGGACATGGGAGAAGGATAGTGTGCTCGCAGAGCTTGAGAGGATGCGAGACATGGTCGTTGACTTCCGCACGACGAACGAGGCGGTGATCAAGACCAAGGACTTTGAGGCTATAGTGGGCGTGATTGCCAGTGACATGTTGAACTGCGTGGAACAGGCAGGGTTCATCGTGAATGGGGGTGCGTCGATAGATACACTTAAAACTTTGATCAGTGTGTGGTTAAGCACGCACTGCAAGCAATTAAACGAGGGCGCGTATGTGCCTATCGTGGTGAAGGACTAATGCAGAAAATCAAACTTAACGTGGACGGTGGTGAATGTGCCATCGTCGTAAAGCGTGATCTTTCTGTCGAGACATACGCTCGACTGGGCCAAACGATAGAGGCGTCGCAGCTTCTAGCGTTGGGCATAACGTGGGCGTTAGAGAATGAGGAATGGACAGACAGACTTATGCGTAAGGCGCGTAGTCGAGTGCTGCAAATAATAGAGGAGAATGGGAGTGCCGATGAAGACGTTGTCCTCATCGACACACACACATGATGAGCATCACGACATGCTCGCGTTACACATAACGCACACACACATGTAATTCAACGGAGATTTCTAATGACACACGAAGAAATGGAACAACGTATCATCGGGCTAGAAGCCCAAGTCGATATGCTCATGCGTATGATCATGTCACCACACAGGAATAATGCTGATCCGCAAGACCATGCGCTTGAGACTAGGCACCCCCCCACTGGCGACCCTTCTATGAACGAGAGTATGCTGAACACGTTTAGTGCAAAGCAAATTGCTACCGTGCAATTGGTTGTTAATGGCAAGTCCACACATGAGATGGGCGAGATACTGGGTTGCGCGGAGAGCACCGCAAAAGTGCATATACGAGGCTATATGCGGAAAAGTAATACGACTACGAGGCACAAGGCAGGGCTTCATTACAGGCGGCTCATACATAAGATGAGCGCAGAGAAACATTTTGAGCTTACCGAGGTGGAAATTGACTGGGCGCAAGACCCAAGCAAATACCCATCGACTACATCAATGTTGAAACAGAAAGTGAGATAACATGCTTAAAGTTATACGCGAGAACGGCCACTGGCATGTCAGGGGTACGTTCATGGGTGAGAGGGTTCGTCGCACGACGGGCCTTCGCGCCACCCAACAATTCAAACCTAACGCTGAGAGGGTGCGCGTTCAAGTCGAGCGCGACATCGCCAACAATTCTTTCGGCAACAAGCGTGTGCATGAAACATTTGAGGACGCAGCCATAGAGTACATGCGNTGGAAGAAAATCGAGAAGCGACTGGACAAGCGCACAGAGAGTAANATCAATATGTTCTGTGAGTATTGGGGCAATATGCCTCTGCCGGAAATCCACAACGGGATGGTCGCGTCGTACATCACGTCTCACTGGACACACCTTGGCCCGTCGAGTGTGAAGCGATACCTCAATGACTTCATCGCCATACTCAACCATGCTGACAAGCGGCTCACGGGTTTCACTGCACCCAAAATCTCACGCCCCTTCGTCGATGATGTAAGGACGGTACACTTAGAGGCTGAGGAAGCAACGGCGGTGACTGACTGGATGCGTAAGCACAGGGAAGTATTCTATCCTCACTTTGCGACTATGATTGATACGGGTGTGAGGATGAAAGAACTGGTGGCGATTGGGCCACGTTGCTTTAGCCACAACAAGCAAGTGACCATGATCCGCAAGTCGCATGACAGTGCGCGTACCAAGACTAATGCGAGGGACGTGCCTATGTCCGAGGCAATGAGTGAGATCGCATCGGCCACGCAAGGCTTACCCGCACACATACCAGTCTATCAGGGTGTGAACGGGCCTTGGGAAAATCCGGCCAGTGCCAGTGCNGCTCTGAACATAGAGTTAAAGGCTGCGTGTAAGGAGCTAGGCTTACCATACAAGGGGACAGANGCGGTAAGGTGCCACGACCTACGGCACACCTTCGCCTATCTGTGTGCGTCTAATGGTGCTGATCTTGGAGACATTCAATATCTCATGGGCCACAGCGATATTAGCCAAACTATGAGGTATCGGGGGTTCGTGCAGAGCCGAGCAAGAAATTGTGTCAATGGAATGAGGGCCAAATCGGCAGTTAATTGACATGCCAAGACGGCTACTTAGTCGAGCAATAACAATGTGTTGCATCAGATGTGTCACTGTTAAGCATCGGATGTATCTGACAAACACAAGACAAAAAAACTTTTAAGAAACTTATAAGTCCTTGCAAACAAACGAAACTATTTTTAAATATGGTGCCCCCACACGGACTCAGTATGTAGTCTGGGACACATCTTATCTAAAATTGTTGAGTGTTTGCAGGGGCTTACAGTAAAAATACTGTGTCCTATTTACACATCTAATCACCTTAAAATAGGGCCAATGACAGGGTTTTGACAGGGTTGCGCTGTCTCAGATTGTTGACAGAACCAAACGGTTGCTACATATAAGTGACATCAACACCACTAACCAGAGGGACTACTTCAATGAAGACCAGAACTTACTTAAAGAGCCATCAGAAAAAAGAGATGATCGCTCTATTCATGGACGGATATAATTGTGAACAACTCGCAGAAAAGTTTTCCGTTTGCTATAAGACTGCGCTTGAAACTGTGCGGCCCACAAGGGTTCTAATGAGGACGGCCAATAACGCTGCCAAACAGGTTGCTAAAATTCAAAAGGCAAACGGTGCTATCGCTCCTGCTCCCGCCCCTGTCGTAGAGGCTGCGCCTGTGGAAGCTGCGCCCAAAAAGAAAGATCGTAACATTCCTATCAGCCTTGAGGCTGAGGATTTCATTGTGGGATTGAGCTTGGTCTATAACATTAGCCGGATGCAAGTGGTTGATATGTTGGTCAGCCATGCGCGTGTAAAGTTTGCCTCGCTGTAAACGAGAAACCGACACGCTGCGGGTTGCGCCTGTGATCCGTAGCTTTTTTGAGATTGTTCACGCGAGTGACCGTAGCTACGCCGTGATCGCGGATTGCGCCGGTGTCAGTCGGGAGACAATCATTCGATGGCAGACTGTGTCTAGCCCTAACCTATCGACGTTCACGGCTGCGTGTAATGCGCTTGGCTTTGACGTGATCCTGCAACCAGTTACCCCAGCCAGCGGTGGGGCTAATAACACTGGCAGTTAGAGCAGCGTACCTTTCATACCCGCTCGTGGGGTCGGCTTGCCGGTCACTCGTACACCTTGCGAGTGGTACACTCCGCGCTGTGATCTAGTGAAGGGGGTTGCCGTAAAGGCTTCCCCCTTTTTAGTGCGCGGTTCTCAGCCTCAAGCGTTTTCAATTTTTTCTCTAAAATTTTTTCGCGCTCAAGCATGTGCTGAAATAACTGGCGTGTGATCATTGGGGATTACCGTTAAGAGTTTCTGACGATACGCCCTCGCCCAATAAAGCCGCTTCTGCCAACATATCTGCGAGACACATGGCCCCATCGTGGGACAGGAAATAACTTCCTTGTCCAAGGGTGAGTACCATGTTGCCCGAAGGTGATAGATTTATTTCCGGCCTGATATGCACAGCTTCTTGATCGCTTATCTCTGCGACTAAGACGCTGCCATTTGCTGCAACCGTGTATGGCGCGACTTCTGCCAATCAGTACCCGACTTTCTTGCCGCCACGACGGGAAGGCTTGGGCTTCTTCTTGCCGTAGTTGCAGCCGCAGTTAGTCTTGCCACATTTCTTACACTTCGCCATTAGTCTTTCCTTATGTTGGGATGTCGTCTCGTGTGCAGCGATGCCTGATTTGCACGGGTATCCCTGTCGTTTGCCAAAGTTCTATCTGTAGACTTTCTGCTTTCTCTTGTGCGACTAGGTAGCAGGATGACTTGGTTGTGAAGCGGTCGTTGTTTTCCATGATGGCTTGCTGCCCGTTGGCAAAGACTATCCAAAAATATAAGACCCATACTTCCATATCACCACTGCTTACACGACCAGTATCGTGCCTTAGTCTTGGGGCCGGGGCTGTCGCAGTTGTGGCGAGCGCGGAAAGACTTGCGACGAGCAGGGACAGATTTTTTTATGGTCATGTTGGGATCGCCAAAGGAAACTTTGATAGTCGAGGCACCTTTCTTCACGCAGACTGACCGCTTCTTCGGGCCGCTCGGCGTCTTCCAAGGTTTGTTCAGCGACTTACCTTTGCAATCCTTACTCACTCGTCCCTTTGTCATCGGCGTCTCCGTTCATTACAGAAAAGAGTGTAACGATTTCTGCGGAAGTTTCGTCCTCACTTGGGGCTTCGTCGAACTCACTGTCCATAGTCGCCCACCCATACTGATTGAGGTAGCCTTCGTAGATGAAGGCGAAGTCGTTGAGGCGCATCACGACTAGGCTGTCTTGCGTTTTCATCTGGTTGCGACGTTGAATTACGACTGGCATTTCAGGTGTGTCAGACTTGTGGATGCCAGTCTCGGCTTGAGCCATAGCTGCGTAAGGTACGAAGCGTTCGGTGCGCTTGGCTTCGATCCATAAGTCGGGCGTGCCAAGTAAGTCGGCGCGACCACCGCCAGTTATGTACGACCCACCACCTGATAGGGGTGCGCGTGTGATTTTTCCTTGGCTTCCGAATAGTCGAGCGTCTAACCACTTGGCTAACTCGCGTTCGTATCCATCGCCCTTGCGTTTTTGTTTGCTCAAAGAAACTCTCCTAGTCTGCGATCCAATCGTCGGGTAATCCTATGCTTTCGGTAGGCTTGCAGTTGTCACAGACGTACTGCCAACGTGGGCGGGGATCGCTCGACTTGCACTTGATGCAAGGGCGTTCCCATAAATCTAGGTTCTCAATTTCTTGCGAGACTATGGCGTACTTCGCGCCATCAAATTCGGCTAACCCTTCACGGATCAGGATGCGCTTGAGCGTGTCGCTACTAATGTCAAAGCGACGGGCCATTGCACGATACGAATAGTCGTTGTGTAGCATCCACTCTAACAAGTCGCGCTGCCCCGTAGTGAGGGGGTTGCGTACTGTCATTATTGGTTCCTCGACGGCGGCATTGCAAAAGACACCCCCCGACAAGGGGGGGTGTCCTCTTTGAACAGGGCCATTAGTGACACGTATGTCTATTGACTGGGGATCGGGGGTGGTGTGTATACTCGCGTAGCGGCTTTCACCTAATAGTTCTAAATGTTCAAAGAGCGAGAGTTGCCTTTCGGCACTCTCGGTTGGTACAGGAGCTAACCTACGATTAGAACTAATAGGTCGGATCACACCCATCTGTTCACCTCGTACACAGGCAGATTGAGCTTGCGGCTCACGTCCTCTACAGTCATTCCAGTACCGTGATAGTGTGCAGCTTTTTGCTTGAGGCTTGCTGTGCTCACCACGTACTGCGACCCGTCGATCAGGCTCTCAGCCCATCCAATGTAATGAGTTTCGTGTAGCTCTGTGGTCTGCCGTACCTTCCCGAAACTTATCTGGCTGACCATGCGTAATCTGCTGTCGGGGCGTAGGCGTTTCTCAAGGTAGCCGAAGGGCGTGTGCGCTGCCCCAGTCATGTCGTACATTTCCATCTCAGCGTCGAGCAAGCCAGCCTTAGCCTTAGCCTCTGCCTTGTGCCGGAACACTTGCGTGACCATGATCTGCGTGTCGATGTCTGTAAGCTGTGCAGTCGAGCCAGCCTCACGGCCCATGCCACCCTCGCCGGGTTTGTTTCTGTGGTGAACCATGATCACCGATGCGTTGAACTTGTTGCGGATCGACTTGGCTACGTGATTAACTTTGAACCACTCGGATGCACTCGCTTCTTCTAGCCCACCAAAGGCGTTCCGCACTGTGTCGATCACGACTACGTCTGGCTTGATTGCCTCTAGCCATTCGCCTAGCAGACGGAAGCCGTCCTCAGTTGCGAGGCTCATCTCTCCACCATCCTCAGCACTGATCAGGGCTGGCGACCACATGTTAAATTTGTCAGAGGTGTCGCCAAACATCTTCACGAAGTTTTTGAAACGATACAGGATGGTACGGCTGGGGTTGTCGTAGTCGAGGTACAGGATTTTTGCGGGCTTGGTTTCGTATGGGCCAAACAGTTCTTTGCCCGCAGCCATCGAAGTCAGCAGTGCTTGAAGAAAGAAAGACTTGCCGTGACCGTTATACCCCACGACTTGCGTAATCGTGGCCGCAGGGATCAGCGGGTCAGCGTAGTATTCTGTCTCGCCTATGCTGTCGATCAGTCGATCAATGTCTGATGAGTGGATAGGCTTGAGCCTGCCCAGTCGTAGCTGTTCCTTCTTAACCTCTATGCGGTAGCCGTCGTCGTCATAATCAGTGGGATAGTTGCGGCGATCCATGTCGATTGCTGAACGACATTTACTTTGTAGCCACCTATTCGTCTCGTCCTCTGAGTAACCAGCCTGATTAAAAAACTCGTCGTAAAAAGTTTTGGCAACCGCGACTAGGTCGTCACCCATCTGTCCTTGCCGACACTTCTGCCCGACATACCTGACCATGAGCGCATCCGTGCCATCGCCATCTTCTAACTTGCGGCCTAAGTGTGCGACACGCGCCTTCGTTTGTTCCCATATGCTGACATGTTCGTCGGGGTTGTGTAAGCCAACGCCAGTAAGGTCTAGCGCGTCGAAACTAAATTCGTCGTCGGTCTTCTCAGTTGGTGCGCCCTTCCAAACGTGCAAGTCTATGTCGTCAAAGTCAGCGGTTGTCTCAAACGAATACTCATGCTCGACAACTTCGTCCTTCACCTTAATGGACGGGGGCATGACAACAAACCCGCCGTCACCTCGGAAGTCTAAGCCCTCGACTTGCGGCCAGTCACGCGCATTGCTGCCAACCTTGTTCGCAAACCGTGCGCCCTGACGTGGGTGCTTCCAGTAAAAGTGTGCGCCCTTCTGCGTGCTCACCCTATAAGGAGAGGCTAGGCCGTGCTTCTCAGCGTACTTAATGGCGTCTGCATTATCGCAATCAACAGCGACCACGCCTGACAACTCGCCAGTGATGAGGCCGATGTTAAAATATTTAACGATGATACCCGACTTAGTCTTCACACCCTCTTGAAACCAGTCGTCTATCATGTCGTCAGTGACGCGGTTCGTTTGCCAGTCAATCCAGCCAAGCAGGGGTGTCTTGCTTGTTAAGGATAGCGGCATGATGTTCCAACCGCGATCATGCGCCTCAAGCGCAGCGGTGTAGCAGCGGGACTTCCACTTATCTAGGTCGCGCTCAGTCAGTTTGTTGCCTGTCATTTTGTGTCTCCTCGAAATAGCTATTGATGTTGAGATTGGGGTTGTGCTCTAGCAGCAAGGCTAGTGTTGGCGTGCCGAGGTAGCCCGTCCTCATGGCGCGGTAGGGCGCGGTGCGTGTATTGCCGAGCAGCTTCGCCACAGTTGAAACGCCACCGCAGTCGTGAACCAAGCGTGAAGCGTTGAATTTTATGGTCATATTTATCTCCTTCTATATCCCCATAAGCTGTATAAATGTGCATCGGCAATACATCTGTGCCATATGTGACACAAAGTTGGACACATCGCCGTTGTTTAATTGAACATCTAACGGTAGGGATGGGGAGTTACTTCAACTTCAAAGGAGACATTCAATGTCTGACTGGGACACCGCACCCGAACCGATTAACAATTCATCGCCAGCTTTAGTCGCCGCTGTCACTGAGTATCAGCGACTTTCTGATACCCTCGACCAGATGAAAGAGCAGCACGAAGGCTTGCTCGAAACCATCGCCGCAGAATTTCCAATCATGTCTGGTGAACAGGCCATCGACGTAAACGGTATGACCGTTACATGCACCCGCTCTGAGCGTTGGACATGGGATAACGAATTGCTTGAGGACTTGTTTGCGTCGAGCGACGAACTTCCAGAGCACAT